>Ga0222702_1000023_pt1 | contig 69648 bp, 59 predicted proteins | sample AntAcemetage1504_FD_181152 | JGI IMG/M metagenome (GOLD analysis project Ga0222702, IMG submission 181152) | Saline water microbial communities from Ace Lake, Antarctica - #1504 | ecosystem: Environmental > Aquatic > Non-marine Saline and Alkaline > Saline | place: Antarctica: Ace Lake...
ACCAGCGCTGTTATCACCTCTTCATGCGTCGGCCCTATACAGTAATCCCTGTTGTGTCTGTCTTTAACTCTCAACAGTTCTTTTCCATATATGTCCCAGCGTCCCGATTCCATCCAGAGCTCAGCCGGTTGCACGGCAGGCATAAATACCTCCTGTGCGCCTGCCCTGTTCATCTCTTCACGCACGATATTCTCCACCTTCCTGATCACACGATAACCCAGCGGCAGATACGCGTATATCCCTCCGGCCAGTTTCCTTATCATTCCCGCCCGCAGCATAAGCTGGTGGCTTACTATCTCCGCGTCAGAGGGAGTTTCCTTGGTGGTTGGTAAAAACATCTGTGAATAACGCATTGTTCCTCCTCAATTTGTATAAAAGTTTAACAGGATTAACAGAATGTTCAGGATTAAAAGCGACCCTGTTAATCCGTATTAAATCTTCTTCTTACTTCTCACTTCTTACTCTTCTTCCCTATCATCACATCTATCTCATCCATCAGGACGTCCACAAATTCTTCCTCTTTTATCTTTCTTACGATTTTGCCCTTTTTGAAAAGAAATCCGAAGTGGCGTCCGCCTGCAATACCGATGTCCGCTTCGGCGGCCTCGCCAGGCCCATTGACAACACATCCCATAAGCGCAACCTTAAAGTATTCCTTCACCCCCACAAGCCTGCCTTCCACCTCTTCAACCAGTTTGAACAGGTCTATCTCGCAGCGTCCGCAGGTAGGGCAGGAAATAATATCAGGCCCTACCCTTCTAATCCCCAGGGCTCTCAGTATCCCGTAACCCACGCCGATTTCTCCTACAGGATCGCCCGATATTGAAACCCTTATGGTATCGCCGATGCCTTCATTAAGAAGCACTCCGATACCTATAGATGACTTTATCGAGGAGTTAACAAGGCTTCCCGCCTCAGTTACCCCGAGGTGCAGGGGATAATCGGTGGCCGCGGAAATCGCGCGGTTAGCCTCTATCATGGTGGAAACGTCGGATGCCTTTAATGACAATTTGATGGACTGGAAATCCATATCCTCAAAGAGTTCAATATGTCTCAGGGCACTTTCAACAAGTGCGGGTGCTGTAGGAGAACCATACTTGGCGAGAATATCTTTTTCGAGGGAACCTGCATTGATCCCTATGCGTATCGATACATCCCTCTCTTTTGCCTCGCGTATAATCTCACTTATTTTATCTTTCCCTGTATTCCCCGGATTTATCCTTATGCAGTCGGCGCCGTTTCTGATGGCGCTCACAGCGAGCCGGTGGTCGAAATGTATGTCCGCAATCAGGGGAATTTTAATTTTTCTCTTGATGTCCGCAATCGCCTGTGCTGCCTCCATGTCGAGGACAGCTACCCTTACAATCTCACAGCCCGCGTTCTCAAGTCTCCTGATCTGATCGACCGTCGCCTCTACATCTCTTGTGTCGGTGCAGGTCATTGACTGGATGGCAATGGGTGCATTGTCTCCTATCTTGACCGGACCGACATAGACATGCCTCGTCTTTTTCCTTTTAATCGTTCCGTCCATGATATCTCCAAAAAAGTTTTAACCCTCAATAACAGGCGTCATATTGGGCAATTCTATAACACGAACACCCCTGAAGGGCAATTAGTGAATGTTGATTATCCCTGGGAAAGATGTGCTTTTTCAGGAAATTGAATTGACTTATCGGGTCTGTGAAAATAAACTCAACTCTTGGATTTGATCTGAACAATCAAACAGGGGAAAGACAGCTGAAGAAACATTGACAAACAACGCAGCTTGAATCTAAATACCGAAGAGAAACTGGCCTTTCGGGAAAAGATTATAACAAATCAATAGATGATTTTTAAACTTTCAATAGTCAGGATACGGAAAAAATATGAGTGACTTCAATGTATTGATCATAGGTTCCGGCCCAGCCGGTCTGTTCACAGCTATATGGCTAGAACGTCTGGGTGTTGACAAAATTGCGATCTTCGACAGGAAGCAATATTCGGCAGGTGGCTTGCTGAATGATGGTAAACTGAATTTTGACTACCGGGTTGGAATTGATCTTGATGAACTCCAGATTGACAAAAAAGAGGCCCAGAACTTGATGCAGGAAGTGAAGCAGGTCTTTATTAAGTTTCCTCTATGTCAACAGGTCACTTTTATTGAAAATAATGAAAAAATCGATGCGTGGAGAAAAATTGCCGGGGAACACAATGTAGAGTTTATCGCTCCCGAACAGTGGCATTACGGGACTGATAACGGGAAAAAGTTCGTAGATTATTTGCGGAGTTCTCTCGTCAATACCACTTTTTTCCTCGGTACCGAGGTTATCTCTATTGAAAAACAGGATGAGAGATTTTGCTTTGTATGCCGCAAAGATCAAAAAAGGAAAGAGTATTTTGGAAAAACCGTTCTCGCTTCCCCGGGTCGTAGTGGCGCATACTGGTTTAGAGACATTTCTCGGAAGATAGGTGTTAATAACAATTTTGGGCCCATTGATGTGGGTATTCGTGTAGAACTGAACAGGAAATCCTATGATTCAATAACCGATGTTGTATATGATCCCAAGTTTATTTTTCATACAAAACGCCACGGTGACAGGGTAAGAACATTTTGTACCAACCCGGGTGGCAGGGTAAGAATTGAGAATTACGACAGTTTTAAGTTAATCAATGGGGATGCCCTCTTCGATCGCAAAACAGAAAATACAAATTTCGCGCTGATAAATACGGTTTCTCTGACACAACCCTTTTCCGATACCACTGAGTTCGGCCGGATGATTGCAAGGCAATTTTTCCTGCTGGGTGGCGGCAGACCTATTGTTCAGAGAATTGGAGATTTCAGAGAGGGGAAAAGAAGTTCGAAATCGACATTTAACAGCAAAACTAGTCACTTCGACCGCTGCAGGGCCACTTACAATGCGACGCCGGGAGACATTACGCTCGGCCTGCCTGCACGCATAGTAGATAATCTATGGGAATCTCTGAAAACGCTTGACAAGATTGTCCCCGGTATTCTTCACCCTTCGACCCTGTTGTATGCACCGGAGATTAAATTTTTTGATACCCATTTCTCAACTGACCGACATCTCGAAACAAACATTGACGGTATCTTTGTCGCCGGTGATGGTACAGGAAAAAGTCGTGGAATTGTGGGAGCGGCCATCTCGGGAATAATCGCCGCAAGAGGAATTGCGGCAAAATATTTTAAATAGTTCAGTTTATGTAGATTAACGCATGAGGGATTGGCCATGCTTGCCCGTTTTTCAATATATGGTTTCCTTAAGAATCAGCGGTATTATGAACCATTTATAATCCTTCTCTTCCTCGAAAGGGGTTTCAGTTTTACGCAGATAGGTTTTCTCGTTGCTTTCAGGGAGATCTGTATCAACATCTTTGAAGTTCCCAGCGGAGCTATGGCCGATATGTATGGTCGCCGCAGATGTATGATGATATCCTTTACGTCATATATCATTTCATTCGCGCTGTTTGGTTTTGTGCAAACATACGCGCATTTCTTCGCCGCCATGTTCTTTTTTGCCATCGGCGACGCATTCCGGACAGGCACCCACAAGGCCATGATATTCACCTGGCTTCGACTTCAGAACCGTCTGAATGAAAAGACCCGTGTCTATGGTTACACACGCTCATGGTCCAAACTGGGTTCCGCGTTTTCAGTCATAATCGCCACTCTGTTTGTTATATTCACAGAAAGTTATTCCTCCGTTTTCTATCTTTCCATAGTTCCATATGTGCTCGGACTTGTAAATTTCATGTATTATCCCGTTGAACTGGAGGGACAGGTCCGGAAAGAAGCTGCTCTGCGCGATGTTCTTGACAATTTGAGGACTACACTCCGCACATCTATGAGGGTAAGACACCTGCGCCGCCTTATTGCCGAATCGATGGCATTCGAGGGGGTCTTTAATGCGGCCAAGGACTATCTCCAGCCTGTCATCAAGAGTATGGCTTTGGCCCTTCCCCTGTTTGTGTATATGGAAAATACCCGCCGAAGCACTATTATCGTGGGGATGGTCTATTTCGCCCTGCACCTGCTGTCCGCGTGGGCGAGCCGCAAGTCGCATATAATCACGCAGTGGACGGGCGGAGAGGAGCAGGGAGCATCTTTTATCTGGAAGGGCGTACTCTTTGTCTATCTCGTACTGGCGGTCGTTCTGTATCTGAAATGGTACTACGTGGCAATCGCGGGATTTGTGGTCCTGTACGTTATGCAGAACTTTTGGAGGCCGATACTTATCAGCCGGTTTGACGAGTACGCAACTGAGACATGTGGAGCGACAGTGCTTTCCATCGAGAGCCAGGCAAAATCCATCTCAACGATAATCGTGGCTCCCTTTCTTGGTATTGCCGTGGACTTCGTAACCACTCACGGATTTGGAGGGGAATTCTGGCCGGTCGGAGCTGTGGGCGCGGCGATTGCATTCATTATACTGGCTACCGTTAACTTACACCGCAGGCAGTGACCGGAAGACTCTGTGTCAGAAATCAATCAACCCAGTTCAGGATTACCTTGCCGGATTGCCCCGATTTCATTGTCTCAAATGCCTTTATGTATTCCGTATAGTGGAAGTGGTGGGTGATGATTGCGCTTATGTCCAGCCCAGACTGAATCATTGCCGTCATTTTGTACCATGTTTCATACATCTCGCGCCCATAGATGCCCTTTATGGTAAGTCCGTTGAAGATTACTGTTTCCCAGTTGATGCCGGCATCACTCGGCAGGATCCCCAGAAGCGCAATCTTTCCGCCATGACACATATTTGTCAGCATGGAGTTCAGGGCGCCGGGATTGCCCGACATTTCCAAGCCCACATCAAAGCCCTCTTTCATTCCCAGTTTTTCCTGAGCGCCCTCTATGGTATCGCGGCTCACATCCACAGCCAGGGTTGCTCCCATTTTTTTCGCGAGCGCCAGCCTGTAGGGATTTACATCTGTTACAACTATATGGCGGGCACCCGCGTGTCTGGCAATGGCAACCGCCATGCATCCTATGGGCCCTGCACCTGTTATCAGGATATCCTCACCCAGAAGGTCAAATGAAAGCGCAGTATGCGTGGCATTGCCCAGAGGATCGAAGCAGGAGAGTATGTCCATCGGTATATCGGGATCGCAGTACCAGACATTGGTCACCGGGATGCTGAGATACTCGGCAAAGGCCCCTGCCCTGTTCACACCGACGCCGCTTGTGTTCATGCAGAGGTGCCGCCTGCCCGCCAGGCAGTTGCGACAGTGACCGCAGACAAGATGTCCTTCGCCGGAAACGATATCCCCAGGTTTGAAGTCATGCACATTAGCGCCGATCTCCTCCACCTTTCCGACAAATTCATGGCCTATGTGCATGGGCACGGGAATCGTCTTTCTTGCCCATTCATTCCAGTTATAAATGTGTACATCGGTGCCACAGATTGCAGTTCTGTATATTTTTATCAAGACATCGTTGATACCAACCTCGGGTACCGGGACCTCATCCAGCCAGAGACCCGGCTCCGCCTTGGCCTTCACCAGAGCTTTCATCATATCCATAATCAACACCCCCTATGACAGACTTTAGATCAACGCTCCCAGTTCCCGCCCCACCTTCGCAAATTTTTCAAGCGCGAATCTGAGATCGGACTCACTGTGAACCGCGGACATCTGTACCCTGATCCTGGCTTCTCCCTTCGGGACCACCGGATACAGAAATCCCGTTACATACACCCCTTCTTCAAGGAGCCCGGCAGCCATACTCTGTGCCAGCACGGCATCTCCCAGCATAACAGGAATAATAGGATGGTCACCGGGTTTTATACTGAATCCCAGTTTGACAATCTCCCCGCGGAAGAAGCTCGTGTTTGATCTCAACTTTTCTCTGGCCTTTCCGGTGTTTTCCAGCAGTTCCAGGGTCTTGATGGCGGCAGACACTATCGGAGGCGCAACCGAATTCGAGAAAAGGTATGGGCGCGATCTCTGTCTCAGCATCGATATCATATCGGCGCGGCCCGTCGTAAACCCGCCGGACGCTCCTCCCATAGCCTTGCCGAGAGTTGACGTGATGATATCCACACGATCCTGAACATGGAAATATTCAGGTGTTCCACGCCCCGTAGGCCCGACAAATCCCGTAGCATGGCTGTCGTCCACCATGACAAGGGCATCGTATTTTTCGGCCAGAGCGCATATCTCGTCCAGTCTGGCGAGATCTCCATCCATGCTGAAGACACCGTCAGTGGCTATCATCCTTGTATTCGCTTCCCGCGCCTCTTTGAGACGTTTCTCCAGATCCTTCATATCGGCGTGCGCGTAGCGGTACCTGGTTGCCCTGCACAGACGAATGCCGTCAATTATCGAAGCGTGATTCAGCACATCGGAAATGATTGCATCCTCCGGTCCCAGAAGTGCTTCAAAGAGACCGCCATTGGCGTCAAAACAGGAGCTGTAGAGGATGGTATCTTCCGTTCCGAGGAAGGCACTGATCTTTTCCTCCAGTTCGCTGTGAATATCCTGTGTGCCGCATATAAAGCGCACCGAGGCCATCCCGAAACCGCGGGCATCAAGTCCGGCCTTGGCGGCCTCAATGATGTCCGGATTGTCCGCCAGACCGAGATAGTTGTTGGCACAGAGGTTCAAAACCTCCGCGCCATTCACCATTATCCGCGCCCTTTGAGGTGAAGCTATATGACGCTCCTTCTTGTAGAGGCCTGTTTTTACAAGCTCTTTCAACTGCGTGCTCAATTCTTCACGAATTTTTCCATACATAAGCACTCTCCAATAAATTATCCCTCAATAAATGCCTTCAATCTGCCAAGACCTTCTCTGATTTCATCGATATTAATCCCTGAATATGCCAGACGTATATAAAAGTCCTTCTCACCTTCCAGGGCGCGCCCGAAATGCAGCCGGGTGCACACCGACACGCCGGTTTCATGTAACAGGGCTTTGCGGAATTTTTCGAGATCTTTAATCCCTTTCCGTTCCATCGCCCCTGTAACGTTAGGATACAGATAGAACGTCACGTTCGGCCGGAAACAGCGTACCCCCTCTATGGAATTGAGAATATCTGCGGCTACGTCTCTCCTTTCCCTGAGGGTGTTCAGTATCTGTCTGACCTCTGTCTGATCTCCCGTGAGTCCTTCCATACCGGCATACTGTATGAAGTGATTCGAGCAGGATTCATCATTGACGTTGAGCTTGGTGATTACCTCAATGACGTCTCCGGGTCCGATGGCTGCCCCCAACCGCCACCCGGTCATGGCAAATCTCTTGGAGAAACTGTAAAGGATTACACACCTTTCGGCCATGCCGGGGATAGATGCCAGAGAAGTACTCTTTCCTTCGTAGCGAACATCAAAATAGGCCTCGTCGCAGAGTACATAGAGATCATGTTTCATAGCCAGTTCAGCAAGTTTTTCAAGCTCTTGCGGGGAACATTCCGCGCCGGTGGGATTCTGCCAGTCGTTGAATATAAGTATTCTCGTACGCGGGGTTATCTGCCCTTCGATGGCATCCATATCCAGCTCGAAGTTTTCCTTCCCTTCAATATATCCATAAGGCAGTGCCCTGCCCCCCTGAAACTCTATCTGTGATTCATAAATGGGATAACCGGGATTAGGGTAAAGCACCTCATCGCCCGGATTCATAAGCGCCAGCAGAAACTTGCCTATGACCGACTTTCCGCCCGGCTGGATGGACACATTTTCCATGGCATAATTGATCCCATGTGATTTGCTGACATCATCAGCCAGCAGCTCACGCAATTGCGGTATCCCCGCGTTCGGACAATAGCCTGTCTTCCCTCCCCGCATTGCCTTTTCAGCCGCGTCCATAATGTTGGAAGGTGTTATCATGTTCATATCACCCAGATGAAAGGGATATACCTTGTTGCCCTCCGCCGCGAAAGCGGCCGCCTCGGCGGAAACGGCAAAGGCGGTTTCAACCCCCAAACGCTCTATCCTGTCTGCGATTTTCATGATCTTCTCCTTTTACCCGGCATATTCCGGAACACCCATCTCTTCTGAATTGACAATACTGGGAGCCGCTTCAGGAGGGTCATCCTCCAGGAAGGGCAAAACATTTTCTTCCTTCCACGCCGGATACCCCATCAGTATCCCCGCCACGTTTCCGGCCGCAAGAATGGCCATACTCTGCCTCGTCCAGATGGTCGCTGAACCGAGATGGGGCACGATTACCACATTGTCAAGCTTGCTCAAACCCGGCTTCATCTCCGGCTCATCCTCAAAGACATCAAGCCCCGCCCGAAAGTCCGGATTATTCCGGCAGTGCTTCACGAGGGCCTCCTCATCGATCAACGGCCCTCTGCTCGCGTTAATCAGGATCGCGTTCTTTTTCATAAGTTTCAGGCGCTCGGCATTTATCAAATGGCGTGTGGTTTCATCGAGCACCGGATGCAGGCTCACAAGGTCGGCTGTCTGAAGCACATCTTCCACATTTTCCGCCCGTCTGCATGCAACCGGTTGTTCACCACGTGACTTCAAAAAATCTGCATAAGCAGCCACATAATCTTCAAGGGCGCTGTTCCGGTACAAATCATAATAAACAAGATTCATCTTGTGCCCCTCGACCATCATGCGTGCGTAAGCGGCGCCGATACGTCCCGCGCCTATAACGCCAACAGTCTTTCCATAGAGAAGTTCTCCGAGAAACATGGTTGGAAGCCAGCTTATGAACTTTCCTTCGCGTGTAAACCTGTCAGCCTCCACCACCCTGCGCGCCGCCGAGAATGTCAGGGCTACAGTCATCTCCGCGGTGGTTTCAGTCAACACACCTGGAGTATTCCCTACGCAGATACCGTGCCTTGTAGCGGCCTCGACGTCCACGTTGTTGTAACCCACAGCATAATTGCTGTAGATCTTCCCCCCTGCATTTTCAAGGGCGGAGAAAAGCTCTTCTCCCCAAGCCTCAGTCAGCTGCCCTATAACCCCAGAGCAGTTGTCGCCCATCGCGGAGGTAATCTCGTCAATGCTCAGGATGCTTGTTGATGTGCTGACATCCACCCTGCAGCCGGATCGCGTCAGGATCTCCAGCCATCTTACACCCGGCAATTTCTTGGTGACAACCACGCGCCTGGTACCCTTGGGATTGTGCACTTTCCACTTTTCATCGTTTGACATGAGATTCTCCTTTCAAGCCTTATACAAGTTATTTTTTCCAGAATGGCAGAACTCAAGTGACCGATTACATGTTAACAGAAGAAACGAGAAATTCAACAGAAAAGTATGGCGGAGTAAAACACGAGTAAACGATGCTAACTCACCGGGAGCATGGTAGATTCAGTATAACGCATGGCACCTGAGCGCTTAATCCATGACGTTCTCGCAGCCTGCCAGGTGATCGACATCGTTGAAAAAAATAACAGTCCCCTTGCCGTTCTTGAATTCTACAAGCGTTTTGGACGCCACATCCACGTGGACCTGACTGACATGTGATAGATTTAACTCTTTGATCTTGCAGAGAATAGTCATTATGGTAAAGTTATGTGCCGCGAGGAGAATCGTGCCCGATTTCCCGGTAATGCGCTCTACGACACCCCAGGCCCGTTCCTGAAGTTCGGCAAGGGATTCGCCCCCCGGCATAACTACTGACGAGGGATCTTTGATCCATCGTTCCAGCAAGTCTCCGTGGTTTCTCATCATCTCCTGAAAGGCCATCCCTTCGAAATCCCCCATGTTGAGTTCCATCAGGTCTTCCTCATGTTCGATCGGAAGATGGTGAAAACGGTTGATGGCTTCGGCCGTCTGTATCGCCCGTTTCAGGGGACTTGATATGATCGTGTCGATCTCTTCATTCCGCAATGACCGCGCGAGACAGTCCGCCTGAGCACTGCCACGGTTACTGAGCTCGATGTCACTCACACCCTGCACCCGTTTTTCTCGATTCCATAATGTCTGACCATGACGTATCAGTATGAGCTTCACAAAAGGGACCTCCCGAACCGATCATAACAATAAAGGTTTTCTTAACTCGTTACCGATACCTTTGCAAGAAGATCCTGCACAATCCTGGTGTAATATGGCATATTGAAATCTATGCAAAAGATGTCTTTTCATGGGTATTGATTTGTGGCATTATACGCTTTTTAAAGGGTGCATATACGGGGTGGAGCTCGTGCAAGTAGCAATAAAAAAGGAGGATATACTTATGCAGGCATTATTTACATTGACACCGGCGGAATCGAAACGGCTGATCGCAAGGGGCATCGTTTCGATCCCCGAGATACAGCAGGCCAGGGAAGAAGGATATCTGATGGTGGGGCGCGGGTCGACAAACGCGTACATCGTCGAGGAGCTCCTGGGAAAATCCATAGAGAAGGAAAAATATGTCGCCGGGCAGGTCATCAAGGGGATAACCTGCGCGCTCCTTCAGGGTGTTCGCCTGCAACCTGTTACGTTTTACAAGAATCAGTTGCTGGATGTGGAACCATCCACGGTGATAGACGAGCTGGGGCCGGGGGACATCCTGTTAAAGGGAGCCAATGCCCTTGATCACACGGGACATGTCGGTGTCGCCATGGCAAATCCCATGGGGGGCACCATGGGCCAGTTCTACCTGTCCATGAAGGTCCGGGGAGCAACAATCATCTATCCAGTGGGCCTTGAAAAGATGATTCTGTCCGTCGAAGAAGCATCCCGAATGGGAGGACTGCACACTATTGAACGGAGCATAGGCGCTCCTGTCGGAATGGTGTGCGTTACCGATGGCATGGCCTATACCGAGCTGGATGCCCTGGGAGAGCTCTTTGATGTGGAGGCCGTCCATTTCGCGTCGGGCGGATACGGCGGGGCAGAAGGAGCCGTAAGCATAATCGTCGAGGGCAACGAAGAAGAAGTGAATCAGTGCTGCGATTATATCGAAGATATCAAGGGAGAACCGCCACTGCCGGGGATAAAACCTCCCTGCGAGACCTGTCCCATTCTGTGCAGTTTCCAGGGGATGAAAGAAGATGCCCTGCCCGGTTACCTGCAGGGAGACTGGGCTTCTTCCGGATATAAGTAGGACTACAGCACCTGATTACGAGATCTTCAGTACAGTCTTCACAACCCGCCTGCCAGCGATCTTCCAAAATCGTGGAAAAAGCCGGCAGGTGCGCAGTACGCTACCTTATAGAGACCGTACGCCCATGATGTCTTTCACATGCGTATGTGTGGATTCATCGACATCGAGGCCCTCTTGAATTCTATCCAGAAGCATTGGTTTTTCTTCGGGAAATTTGTATCCTTCGTAATCCTGCCTGAAAAGGAAATCGCCTCGTCTGTCGACCCAGGAATTCATTGCGTGATCGAAACAGACTCTGGATGTTACATCAAGGTTTTGAATCATAAGCTGTATCTCTTCGAGTCGTTCATGAGGAGATGACAGGTGCAGGTCACCACGTTCATAATTCTCACAAATGGGTGTACCCTTCCACGGCACGAATGGTCTTGAACGGATATAGTGCGGATTGATTGCTGTGAGGACACGGGCTGTATTTTCCGCATGCTGCCGCCACCGTTCCCGTCCTCCCAAATCAGGCATCCAGTACTCCGACAACTGAAAACCCGCGTCTATGGCCTTTTTCCCGCCCTCGATCTGCTCATCGGCAGTCACGCCCTTTCGAACTATTTGTAACAGTTCATCGTCTCCCGTTTCGAGCCCAACGTGGATGCGGGTCAGACCGGCCTCACAGATCTCTTTCAACTCCTCGGGTCTTCTCTGTGCAAGTGTTTTTGATCGTGCGTAGGTAGTCACGCGTATCAGCGTGGGAAGCTTCTCCCTGAGATATTTCAGGGCCTCTACAAATTCCGGCGGTCGCATGATCATACTGTTGGCATCCTGAACGAAAACCGTTCCGGCTCCTGAAGCGATCCAGTTAAAGACGGAGATCAAACATTGATTGACATGGAATGACGGGTCGGCTCTCAGAATGGCCATCGCCACATCTCTGTCTGCCTGCCCTCCATACCCGAGTTTCCGTGAAACTGCCGATATCTCGTCAATGATTGCCTTCACCGAATCAATATCGGCCTTTATTTCCTCTACCGACCGATAGACAAACTTGTGACGCTTGTACATTCCACAAAATGTGCACTTGTTCCAGGGACAGTTCCGGGTAAACCGAAGAAGCAGAGAAAAACTTCCTCCCTCACTCGGAGGTCGATACATTCCGATGTCAAAAGAATACCGTTTGAGCTTCTCAATATGGGTTTTATAGTCATTATTTTCTGTCATACATGGAGACCTCTTATTTTTTCACCTTCTTTTTTCTTTTTCATAAACTAATATCTCTCCTTCCGTTTGTCAAAAAAAGCTTCGATAACCGGTATTTCGGTCTTTCCGTTTTTACGAGAACTGCAGACCAATTATCGACACAAATCTTCAACTATAGAAAATCTCTATATAAAATCCCTTGACAAAATATTTTCAGGGTGTATGATTCCTTAACAATCGGATGTTTTCCGCAATTTATTGCGGGGAGCTTCAATTATACAAACAGGCAAAATAGTGAAAGTTACCCAGGAGATATCATGAACAGTTTTCAGGACCGTATCATTCGTGCTGCCAAATTGGATGTCAACCTGTATGAAGAAGTTGAGGCCGACAAGGGGGCAATGGGCCAGGCGATGGCAGTTGTCGTCCTTTCCAGTCTGGCAGCCGGCATAGGGGGTATTGGGACAGGAGGGCTCGGCGGGCTTCTGATGGGAACAATAGCGGCCCTTGCAGGATGGTATATCTGGGCTTATCTCACATATTTCATCGGCACAAAACTTCTTCCTGAATCGCAGACTCAGTCAGATCCCGGCGAGCTGCTGCGCACTATCGGTTTTGCGAGCTCTCCCGGATTGATTCGAATCTTAGGGATTATTCCGGGGCTGGGAGGAGTGATCTTCGTAATAGCATCACTCTGGATGCTGGTGGCAATGGTGATCGCAGTCAGGCAGGCCCTTGATTATACAAGCACACCGCGGGCTGTAGGTGTGTGTATAATCGGCTGGGTCATCCAACTCTTGATTCTCGTGCTGTTGTTTTCTCTTTTCGGCGGGGGCGCGCAGCCGGTTTAAGAGAGGGTGAATTCGACTTTAAGCTGCCCTGCAGAAGCCTTGATGGCAGAGGTAGCTAATCCTAACCTGTTACAAATACGTCACTATCCATGATCAACATGAGCCATGATCGTCTGTATCTGACTTCCACAGGGAGGCTGTCGCGCAATCTGCGCCGGCATTTTCGCCTGCAGTGCATAAGTGAGGGAAAGCGTGGTTGGGAATCTCTGCGCGCAATGAGTCTTAATGCCTGGCTTGATCGAACATGGATGGAATCCTGGCCTGAAGAGATACCCGCACCCGATCTGTACAGAATGAATCTCTGGAAGAAACTGGCAGGCAGGATCGTGCCCCCTTCTTCCCTTACCGTGGATACAAACCTCTGCGCTATTCTCGATGAAAATTACGGCATTATGGTGCGTCACGGACTTGATCCTGCGACCGGTTTTCCCTCCACGCCGCTCGTTGAATGGCGAAGAGAGATAAGCGGGGTATTTAGAGAATCGCTCAAATCCAAGAGTCTCTTTCACCCGTCACGCCTTCCGGTTTTGCTGCGCCGGTTAATATTTGAAGGCAGTATCGCATGCCCGGACAGGATCTCACTGGCCGGTTTTGAATCGCCCGCCCCTGTAGAACGCGAACTATTCATGACGCTTGAGGAAAGATCCAATGTTGAGTATGTGAATCACCCGGCGCGAAGAGAGGGAATAATCGAGGCCCTGGCCCTCCCCTCTCCCGAACAGGAGGTCGTGTATCTGATTAATCGTCTCGCGCAAGACGCCCAGACAATTCCTCTTCACAGGATAGGGGTGATCGTGCCCGATATGGACAGATACGCGAAGACACTGGAGAGGAGTCTCAGGGACGTCACGGCAGAGACTCCACCCCATGGTTTTCACTGGTTTAACATGACGAAGGGTGTTCCACTCCTCGAAACACATCTGATGAACGCGGCCCTGCTCCCCCTGCGATTTGTCCTCGAGGGGCAACCCCGCGAGCTGTTCCTCTCTCTTCTCCTCTCTCCCTACTATAAATGCCGGCAGGGGAAACGCCATGAGATCGCGCGGGCCGATATTGTATGGAGAAGACTCTCTGTCGACTATGGCCTTGATAATCTTCTGCGCACACTGAAAAAGGAGAATCCGCGTATATACTATCTCATCCCCTCAGACAGCCGGGAACATCTTTCCGCCTTCTGCGCGATAGATATATCCCAAAAGAGGAAAGGCGTCTTCTGGACAGGGCGGCTCAGGGAATTGTGGGCCCGCCTCGGTTTCCCCGTTGAATCGGGTGAAAAAGATGCCGTGGACAGGAGGGGTCTCGACGAGATCATGGGAGAGATCGACCGGCACCTGTCCGAAACGCGAATGGATGGCCACGAGTTCTCGGCATGGCTGACTCATCTTGCGTGCCACAAGGTGGTACAGATCGGCACAGCGGAAGATGCCGGCATACAGATTATGGGGATTATCGAATCTCGCGGCCTCGATTTCGACAAGGTGTACGTCCTCGGCATGGATGACCGGTCGCTTCCGGGGCCGGCGCGCCCTCTCCCTCTTCTCGATTCTGCGGAGCGGAAAATGGTACAGGGAGGCACAGCGCAGAGCCAGTACGAATTCGCAAAAAGAGCTTTTGACCATTTACTGTCCCTCGCGCCGGACATCACTCTTCTCCGGGCGGAGCAGGAAGACCTGAAACCCCTCTCACCCTCACCTTTCTGGCCTGGCAATGAAGAGAAGAGGTCCATCGATATCTGGAATGTCCCTGACCCGGCATGGCTGAGGACTGGATGGCTCCGCGGTGCATATAAAGGACTACATGAGGGAATCTCACCTGATCCTCCGGTGGACCCGCTTATAGGCATTGACAACATCCCTGAGACCGTCTCGGTAAGCCGTTTCCAGAAGGCGGTCATCTGTCCGTACCGCTTCTTTGTCGAAGGCATTCTGAATATAGAATCACTGGAAGAAATAGAGCCGGATGCCTCCCCCCGCGAAAAGGGAACCCGGATTCACAGGGTACTGGCCCTGTTCACACAAAAATTGAGGGAGGGCGGCCTGGACCTCGGCAGAAAAGATGTTGAGCCCAGCGCGCGGGCGATGCTGTCGGAGTGTGTAGATGAAGAGTTGCGCGCAGTAGCCGGCAGCCCTCACTGGCAGGTCGAGCGCAGGCGGTGGATGGGTTCAAAAGGTAATTCCGAAGGCGGCATGCTCACGGACTGGCTTGACCGCGAAATCGAACGCTGCCGGGAGGGATGGCGGTGCGTCACGGAGGAAAGCGCGTTCGATACCCTCAGGGTCGCCGGCCTGCCTTTCTCTCTGAAGGGAAGGATAGACCGTGTGGACTTCAGCAAAGACGCGGGTGTTCTCCTCTGGGACTACAAAACGGGCAAATGTCCCTCCGTGGCGGATATTGTGACACGTATGAAAGAGCCTCAGCTTGTCATCTATCTCCTGGCTCTTTTGGATGGGCACATCCCTGCACTGGAGTCATATATCGATTCGGATACGCCCTTTTCAGCTGGATATATACAGCTCAAGTCATCCGGCAATATCAGGATTTTCTCGATCAAGGGAATCGAATCATCCCTGGAGAATTGGGCGAAGGCCATTGCAAAACTGGGGAAGATGCTTGGATCGGGAGATTTTCGCGCCGAGCCCTTCCCTGTCTCGGAAGTAACCGACCGCTACAAGACCTGCGAGAAATGTCCGGTTATAACCCTGTGCAGAACGGGAGTACGAGGCACGCAAAGAGCGGGAATGGAAGAGGAAACCAATGAAGAAACCGAATGATGCCGGACAGCGAACCGCCGCTCTCGATACGAGCCGGTCGCATCACGTGGAATCCCCCGCGGGGTCCGGCAAGACGCTACTCCTTACCAAACGTTTTCTCAAGCTGCTGGGAGAGGTTCGTGACCCGGCGGAAATTCTGGCTATCACCTTCACCGAGAAGGCGGCTGGAGAGATGCGCCAGCGCATAACGGGCTTTCTGAGCGGCAGGCCGTCCGCGAACGATCCCGACGGCGAAATGACAGCGTTAGCTGAAAGAGCGCTTCGCGCACACAAGGACAAAGCGCACCTCCTCACCTCTTCGGACACTCTCAATATCATGACCTTCCACGGTTTCTGCAGTCACATAGCCAGGCGCGCGCCCCTTGAAGCCGGTGTCGCGCCCGATTTTGAAATTATTGACGAGAACGAGCAGGCCATCCTGATAGAAGAAACCGTCCATGCCGCCCTGAAGGGATTTTTCGCATACCCCGAGACCGACAACAGGAGAAAGGCATTTGAAAACAGGCTTCTCTATTATAACAACAACTGGAACAGCATCTCCGAAGAATTCCGAGATATCATAAAAAACAGAGGAAGATTTAGAGACCTGATAGAAATCATCAGGCAGGCAGGCGGACAGGGGGTTTCGAAGCTTCCGGCGATCCTTAACAAACGGCTGCGTGTCTACGTCGAAAGCCGTCTCTGTGCCCTTGTAGACTGCTTTAAGAAAACGGAGATGGGGCAGTGCTGGAGCGACCTGACCGTCCATCTCACAAAGCATAAGGCAGATATGGGGGTAGTCCTTCCCGCATCTCTGCCGGGGGGCACCTGGGAAGACCTCTCTTCATGGCAGACAATAGCAAATGCGCTCACCACGAAGACTGGAACCGCGTTAAAACGGTTTGGCCCCGCGAACGGATTCTACAAAAATTTCAGCAAGACCGAATGGGGAGAGATGATAACTTCCATGGGCAACCCTTGCGCCGCCGCGCTCGCTGAAATCAAACTCCTCCCCTCCCCTGACGATATCGAGTCGGACATGAATGTTCTCGCGGATTTTATCGTCACCGCGGCGGATATCACAAACCGTTACGAAATCATCTGCAAAGAGAGGCACGTCGTTGATTTCGCCGGTCTGGAACAGGCTGCGCTCAAGGCACTGAGCGAGAGCAATCCCTCGGAGATTCAGCTCTATCTCGATCACCGGATACAGCACCTCCTGGTGGATGAATTTCAGGATACAAATCGCGCCCAGTGGGATCTTGTAAGCCGACTGTGCGGTGGCTGGTCTCCCGGAGACGGAAGAACCGTCTTTATTGTGGGAGATCCCAAGCAGTCGATCTATTCCTTCAGGAACGCGGAGGTTAGCCTCTTTATGGGGGCAAAAGCGGGAATCCCCGCTTCAGGAGGGGTTATGATTCCCCTTGACGCGCATCGGCTGACAACAAATTTCCGCTCCGTGAAGAAACTGGTTGAATGGACCAACGATCTGTTCGGCGAGACAGTAATGAAAGATCCGGATTCCGATGCCGACGAAGTTCCCTTCAGCCCCTCGGAAGCATATAGCGAGAAGGAGGACGGAGGCACGATATCGCTCAGTCTGTTTGCCGATAACGATAATGAAAAGGCAAAGGACTGTGAGGCTGCGTGGCTTGCCGGAAAGGTCAGGGATATCATGCGAAAGACCGGCAACGACAGGTCCATCGCGATACTCCTCTTCACCAGAAACCGGATCAGCCGTTATCTCCGGGCCTTCAAAAATGAAAGCATCCCTGTTCAGGTACGGGCAGGACTCGGTCTTGCGCAGCGGCCGGAGGTAATGCACCTTATTAAAATCGCTGAACTGATGGCTAACCCACATGACGATCTTGCCTGGGCGTCCATCCTGCGGTCGCCCTGGTCATGGTTCGACACGAATCTCCTGTACGAAACCGCCCTGCAGGAGCCGGAGAGCTGGATGGATAAGATCCTTCTGACTGCCCAGCTTCACCCCGGCATGGAGAACCTCACAAAGGCGATAGAAAACGCGTCACGCCGGGTGGGACGCGATTCTCTGGGCACAACCGTAAGATCCTTCTGGGAAGACCTTGATGGCCCCCGGAAAACGGCATCCAGGTACGGCATGGCAGGGGTCGCGAACTGCATGCGGTTTCTCGAAATACTGGAAAACGCTCACCAGGGCACGCCTCTGAAAACCCTCCAATATGTGAAGGCCACGATAGACTCCTTTTATGAGCCCGCCGATCCAGCCACGTCCCGCTCCCCCGTTCAGATGATGACCATTCATATGGCCAAGGGACTCGAATTTGATTTCGTATTTCTTCCATTTATGGACTGGAAACCCCTTTCCGGAATCCCGGCAACATCTCCTCCCTACCTGATGGAACGTGTCCCGGGAGGCAATAAAGAGTGTATCATCACCATGGGAAAGGATCGGAGAAATGACCACTCCTCTCCGATTTTTGACCTGTTGAAGAAGTTTCAGAAAAATCGCCGATGGGGCGAAGCAAAACGACTCTTCTATGTGGGAGTTACGCGGGCGAAAGAGACACTGTTTATGAGCGGCATCGCGAAGCTGAAGGATGACACCACACTCGCGACCGGCAAAAAGAATGTTCTCGAATGGGTCATGGAGCATGAGGGCATCAGCGGTGCCGATATCGACAGCGTGTCCGCCGGAAGACATATTCCCATAGAAATCAACCCTACATCCCCTTCCCTGCCGCCGAATAAGACTGTTGACGAATGTATCCTTCCCGAGCCCTGTATTCTTCATCCGGAAAGACCCGCCTGCATAATGGCAAAGTCCCCATCTTCAATGGTGGACGATGCGCTGCGCGCGGAGGAGAAACTTTCTGATGACGAAGCCGCGTTTAACCGGACAAGGGGAACTATCATGCACGCGATCATTAGAACCGGCATACGCGGAAGGGTGCTCCCTACGGCAAAGGCGGTAGCGTGCGCACTGCAGGCCGAAGGCGTCGGACAAGACCGCGCGGACAAGACAGCTGCCGAAATCCTGGAAGAAGCCGGAAAGACACTTGCCGACCCTTTTATCATTCGGCTGATGGAATCGTATGAAACAAGAAGCGAATGGGAAATAGAAGACGCGACCAATGAAGGGCGTGTACGTTCCGGCATTATCGATCTCGCGGCGTTTAATGAAGATACCTGGTGGATCTGTGACTTCAAGACATCACGACCGGAAGACAGCGAGCCGATAGAGGCATTTGTTTCCCATGAGAGGAAATTATACCGTCCACAGCTTGAGGCCTACAGAGAAATGCTGGCACGCTTCAAAGACATCCCGGAATCCCAGATCAGCGTGGGGATCTACCTGACCGCCTTCCTGCGGTGGGAAGAGCTGTAATCAATAGTTATCGACACAGATCTTTAAATAGACAAATCAGGCAGAGAACTAATGGGGCAACGATATTCCTCTGCCGGTTATGGAGTTTCGAGATGGATTGAGGGACGCATGATTTTTTGCAGAGAAATTCTCTGGTGTTCGAAATCCCCTTTCGCTTCCAGAGTTGGATACGAAATCATATCACCGAATCGAAGAGTTACCCTAGCAAAGGGTTTGGGAAGCATGAATCTATCCCAGCTTCTGAAATACCAGACTCTATCGGCACTTGCATAAAAAGGCACGATGGCTGCATTCGCGGCGGATGCCAGACGAATTACTCCGGGTTTTACAATTCCCGCAGGCCCTCTCGGGCCGTCTACGATATGGGCCGCAAGTCCCGTTTCCTTTAACTTGAGAATCATTCTACTTAGCGCCGAGCGACCACCTTTTGATGAAGATCCGCGCATGGTGTACCACCCCGTCCTGTTTGCTACTCCGGCAATAAACTCTCCATCCGTACTTCTGCTGATCATGAGACCGGGTTCGTATTTACTGTATTTTTTAAAGTGGCGGATTGCAGAAAAAAATTGCTGATGCCAGGCACAGAGAAGTACCCTGCCACCGTTATCGATATGATCAAGCCATCGGTCTTCATTTTCAACGGTGAGACGAAACGTGGCAGAATAAATTCGTATGAACCAGTAAATGAAAGACAGGAATGGCTTTGATGTAATAATGGCAAATTTAAGTTTTTTTGACATAGAACCGCGTTTTCCCAACCCCTGAATAACAGACACTTGGTTAAGCTGCCATAAACAGCCTGCCAAAGTCAACAGGATAAACATAATTCTGAGATGAATGTCTCTTGATTCTGTTGTAGAATACCTCAATCTATTCGGAGATACCTTGTCGAGTTTCTGATTGGGTCCTGTATCTTTCCCGGTGACAGCTCGCGTCCATGGCGACGTGGTTGTTGGAGATAGTGATATTGTTTTATAAGGTTCAAACAGTTCAAACAATACCTGTTGGATATGCATCTAAGGTGTGGTAAAATAAAAAAATCATGCAGGCAGGTTGTGTATTATTTGAAAACAAAAACCTATCAAAATGTTTCTGCCAGAGAGATAACCTTCCCGGACAATGACAAGCTGAAAATACTGCTGGGAGAATATGACAGAAACCGCAAGGCTGTTGAGAAGCTGGGGAGAGTAAAGCTTAACGCCAGGGGACGCACTGTGTTCATATCAGGAGAGACACACGACTGCGATCTTGTCAAAAACCTTTTGGCCCAGCTATATGGTATCATTGAGAAAGGCTACCCCGTTTATCCCGCCGACATAGATTACGCTCACAGAATACTTTCAAAAAACGGTTCTACCAATCTTGAGACGATTTTTCTTGACACTGTTTTTATATCGTCGAAAAAGAAGGTAATTGCCCCCAAAAGCATGGCGCAGAAATTCTATATAGATTCTATCAGAACATACGATATGGTTTTCGGTATAGGCCCTGCGGGAACAGGCAAGACATATCTTGCCATGGCTATGGCCGTTGGAGCGCTCCTCGAAAAAAGTGTGAACCGGATAATACTCACTAGACCCGCTGTAGAGGCTGGAGAACGACTTGGATTCCTCCCGGGTGATCTATCGGAAAAGGTCAATCCCTACTTGAGACCTGTATATGATGCTCTCTACGACATGATGGACTTTGAAAGGGCGTCTGCGTTGATAAGCAAGGGAATAATCGAAGTGGCTCCCCTCGCGTTCATGAGAGGAAGGACCTTAAATGATTCTTTTATAATCCTGGATGAGGCCCAGAATACCTCTTCGGAACAGATGAAGATGTTTCTCACGAGACTCGGCTTTGGTTCAAAAACAGTCATAACCGGTGACGTAACTCAGACGGACCTTCCTCCTGGTAAGGTTTCAGGTTTGGTAGAGATAGAGAGTCTTCTGAAAGGGGTGGAGGGAATCCGTTTTGTTTACTTTTCAGAGATAGATGTGGTAAGACACCGTCTCGTTCAGGAAATTATACGGGCATATAATCACCTTGACAGAAAGAAAGCTACAGTAGATATTGAGTAATCAGCAAAAAATATAAATCCATGGCTATAAAAAAACCCCCTCAAAACGGAAAGAATAATGGGAACGCGCCAATCAAGTCCGTTCACAGGCTTGTCAGCGAAAACATTTCCTGGAAACATGCCATAGCGTTTTCCATGAGTCTGATTCTGGCCATCACACTTTATCCACAAATTCTTCAGATGGCTCCTCCCGAATACAAAGTCGGGTCGATTATTACAAAGGATATACAGGCAGATCGCGACTTCCTCGTAGTAGACAGAGCGGCCACGGAGCAGAAAAGGGTGGAAGCTGTCGAAAGCACAAGATCTGTATACGATTATGACAGTGACATGCCCGCAAAGATTGCGACAGCCATGTCAAAAGCATTTCTCGACATGGGGGAAAATCCAGAAGAAAAATCCAAATCACCTGATAATGGGAAATTATCCGCCGAAAAGACAAAGAAGACATTCGAAGATGTATCAGGAATAACCCTTACAACCTCGGAGTTTAAAGCACTTAACAAGAAGGGGTTTCCAATTGAGGTGCGTGACGACATTGTAAAACTTGTTAATTATACCTACGGTGACAGGTTGATCGGTAATAAGGATATTCTGAGTCTCAACAAAAATAAGGGCATAATAATACGTGACATAGAGAGCCAGGAGGAAAAGGAACTGGATGACCTGTCGTTGATACTGGACGCAGGAAAAATAAATTCTATCATACGTGAAAACGCGAAGGTGATATTCAAGACCAAAAAAGCTGACAACATTGTAATATCACTTGCCAAAAAAGCTGTGAGCCCGAATCTCACCTTTGCCAAAAACGAGACAGAAAAAAGAAAACAAACCGTCTCAGATGAGGCAAAACCTGTACTGTACGAACTTCAGAAGAACGAAATGATCATTAGGGAAGGCGAAAAAGTAACTCCTGAGGATCTCGATAAGCTTATTTCGTTTTATAAGGGGCAAGAGGGAAACAAGTTTATAGATGTCTCCATATTTTCAGGCATATTTCTTACAATAATGCTTTTGTCTGTTGTTTTTTACCGCATGGCCAGCTCGCGATTCAGGCTATCAAAGACAGCGACTACCGACCTCTTATTCATAGGCATTGTCGTGATCCTTCAAATAATTCTGGTAAAAGCGGGCATATTCATATGCGACTCCGTAAATCTAACCTATAAACTTGCCTTTTCATCCATCTGTGTTTACGCTATACCATTCACCGTAGGCACCATGCTCGTCGCAATTCTTATTGGCAGGAACGAGGGTTTGATATTTTCAGTATTTTCTTCCTTCGTGGTAGTTTTTTTGTTCCAGGATAAGATGTCGATATTTCTCCTTTCTCTTATTGGAAGCGCAGTTGCGGTGCATTATATAATCCGTTGCGAACGGCGTTCGGCATTTTTTAAAACCGGTCTGCTGGTAGGCGTGGTCAATATGGGAACCATAGTCTGCCTTTTTCTGCTCTCCGGTAAGCTCTTTGTGATTGAGACACTCTTAACGCTGGCCATGGGGCTCGCAGGTGGTATTTTATCAGGGTTTATCGTCTCCGGTCTCGTTCCTCTCTTTGAATCTCTCTTTGGTTATACCACAGACATAAAACTCCTTGAATTGGCCAATTTGAATCAACCGATATTCCAGGAATTGCTCATGGCAGCTCCCGGAACATATCACCACAGCGTTATTGTGGCATCTCTGGTAGAGGCGGCCGCGGAAGAGATCGGTGCGAATTCTCTGCTGGCCAAGGTAAGTGCCTATTATCATGATATAGGGAAGATGAAGAAACCCCAGTATTTTATAGAAAATCAACCCAACTGGAAAAATGTACACGATGATCTTTCCCCGCAGATGAGCAGCCTCGTTATCCTTTCTCATGTCAAGGATGGGCGCGAACTGGCGAAGGAACATAATCTGGGAAATACAATAGAGGATATTATAAGGCAACACCATGGGACAGGTATTGTGCGCTATTTCTATGAAAAAGCAAAAAAGGAGGCTAAGATTTCCGGTCAGTCAGTCCAGGAAAACGATTTTCGATACCCCGGGCCGAAACCCCAGAATAAAGAAGCAGGACTTGTCCTTCTCGGAGATATTGTGGAGGCCTCCTCAAGAACATTGACAAATCCAACACCCGCAAGGGTAGGAAATCTCGTAAACAGCCGAATAAAGGAGGTGATGGAAGAAGGAGAACTCGACGAATCCGATCTTACCTTCCGCGATCTGAAAAAGATTGCCGAAACATTTACCAGGATACTAACCGGCATATTTCATCGCCGGATAGACTACAAACAATCTTCCAAATAAAATCCGATGAAAATTCTGGCAACCAATAAACAAACAGTGATCGATATAGATCTTCCGCGAATCAAACGCTCATCAGTCAAAATCCTGAGAATCCTTGAGAGTGAAGACAGTGAGCTCAGCCTGACATTTGTGGATAATGCAGGCATAGCCGATATAAACAGACAGTATCTCGGCAGAAACTATCCCACAAATGTAATAGCGTTTTCAATGAATGAAGGGAAATTCGGAGATGTAAATCCCGATATCCTCGGGGATATTATAATATCCACAGAAACGGCCCTCAGAGACGCGGAGGCCGGAGATCTTTCCCTTGAAGATGAACTTGATTATCTGATAATTCACGGCGTTCTTCATCTCCTGGGATATGATCACGAACTACCGGGGGAAGCCAAAAAGATGAAAGAGAAAGAAAAAGAGACCTTCTTTGCACTGAAGAAATATCATGTAGAATAAAGCAGTTCACGGTTTACTGTTCACAGTTTTTTCAAACTCTGTTTTTCAACTGGTAACTGTAAACGGGTACCACTATCTGACCTACCTTACTATTACCGTTTGCCCCGGATAAATGAGGGAGTTTCGGTTGAAGCCGTTCAATTTAAGAAGTTTGCCGAGATCAATCCTGTTTCTTAATGCTATTGCAGACAGCGTGTCCCTCTTCTCTACGACGCAGGTCTTCGCTGACACGGCGTTATCCCCCGCGGAACTGCTTCTTATCCTGATGACCTGGCCTATGGTAAGATTATTTCGCGATAAACCGTTTAACCTTTTTATCTCCGAGACGGTTGTGCCGAAACGTCTTGCGACGAGCCAGAGAGAATCCCCCTTCTTTACCCTGTATGCCGCCACGCCTCCTTCTTTGAACGCTGGTTTCTGCGGCCTTTTAGAATAGACATAGCCCCGGGATGGTATTTTCAGCCACTTGCCCGCTCTGATGCTGTGTTTACTGGTAAGGTGATTAGCTGCCATTATGGCATTCACCGAACTTCTGTATCTTCTGGAAAGAACTGACAGTGTATCGCCCCTTTTTACCTTGTATCTTGTATACTTTGCTCCGCCCGGTCTCTTAGCCTTCGGAATCTTATCTATAATCAAGGCAAGCTTTTTCCTCATTCCGGACGGTATTTTCAGATCATATATATTCGGGGTTGTTTTATACCTGAGTTCCGAATTGAGGAAATTTAATGTTTTTTCCGGTGTATGGAGCCATTTTGCTACATCTTTTAGCCTGACACTTTTTTCCGTCTTAACAGTATCAAAAGGCACGGATTTTTCTTGTTCACGATTCAGGTCTATACCGTATTTCTCAGGATCCTTGAGAATATGTAGAGTCGCGAGAAAACGGGGGACATAGTTTGATGTCTCCGTGGGAAGCTGGTGATAAAGATCCCAGAAATTGTCAAGATAATTCATCTGTTGTCTTGATATCGCCCTGAGCACCCTACCCTCTCCACAATTATACGCGGCCAGGACTGTCAGCCAGTCCCCGAATATCCCATGGAGTTCCTTCAGGTAGGCAATGGCCGCTCTGGTGGATTTTTCCGGATCCATACGTTCATCAATCCAGTGATCACGTTTGAGCCCGTACATATACCCGGTCGAAGGTATTATCTGCCAGAGACCAAGGGCACGCGCCGATGAAAGAGCTCTTATCTTAAAGCCGCTTTCAACAAGCGGGAGCCATGAAAGTTCTTCAGGCAGTCCCGCGTCCTTCAACTGTTTTAATATCATCGGGCGGTACCTGCCGGAGCGCATATATGAAGAAATAAAGAATTTACGTTCACCGCGCTGAAAACGCCTTATCGCCTTTTTTACATCGTCATTTATAACAAGCGGTATCTCACTCTGGTAACCCGCTGCGACATTACTTCTCGATGCATAGATTTCCACTATTTTCTTAGCTATCATGACGCGAAGATCATCTTTTTGCCAGGTAATCTCCGGGTCACCATTTACGTCCAGCAGAAGAGAATATGCCTCGTCAAGGATAGTCAGTGCCTTTTCAATCTCCCCTTTCTCCCAGAGAAGCTGAGCCTGGCTCAAAAAGTCAAGGGCCTCATCCATGATTACCTGCTTGTTGTTCTGGTTGTGATTTTTCCCATCCGGATCTACCTGCTCAGATGCGTTTGGTTCTGCGGAATTTTCCTCTGATGACATGCCCGGGGCAGGCTCCTCTGAAAGGTTTTCCTCGACAAGTTTGGATTCATGATCGTTCTGAACCGGCTGGGAAGATTCAACTATGTGTTCCACGGGAGCTTCCACCCTTGCCGAACCTGGAGAGGATGAAAGAACGGAACCATGCGGTAGAACACATGAAGACAGAAACAGGGCCATAAAGGCTGTTATTATCAGTCTTTTTAATGCAGGCATAAACTCAAACTCCCCTTGAATCGTACTTTAGAATTAACATGTTATGAAATCTATCTGCGACGTATTTTGAGACAGCTACGAGGGGTGCAAGCACTTCAGCTTATCAGATATGCTTCTATGAAACCGTCTATATCGCCGTCCAGCACCTTCTCTGCATTACCCACTTCCATATTTGTTCTGTGGTCTTTTATCATTTTGTAGGGATGAAGAATATAAGAACGTATTTGACTTCCCCAGGCTATATTCTTTTTTGTCTTGTTGACCTCGTTCAACTCTTCGGCCTTCTTGCGAAGTTCTGCTTCATAGAGCCTTGCTTTCAGCACCTTCATAGCCATGGCCTTATTCTTGTACTGTGACCTCTCGTTCTGGCATTGAACAACAATTCCTGTGGGCCTATGTGTGATCCTTACCGCAGAAGAGGTCTTGTTAACATGCTGTCCCCCGGCCCCGCTGGATCTGTAGGTATCAATCCGCAAGTCATTTTCATTGATCTCGATATCAATGTCACCGGAAACCTCCGGATATACAAAAACCGACGCGAATGATGTGTGTCTCCTCCCGCCGGCATCAAAGGGAGATATGCGCACAAGTCTGTGTATTCCAACCTCTGCCTTGGCGTATCCATAGGCATATTCTCCATCCACTGTAATGGTTACGCTTTTAACGCCTGCCTCGTCACCAGGCTGGAGATCAACAATCTTCGTTTCAAAACTCTTTCTCTCGGACCACCTCAGATACATACGAAGGAGCATCTGTGCCCAGTCCTGTGCCTCCGTGCCACCGGCGCCGGCATGGATCGTCATGATGGCGTTGCCGGGGTCTTCCTCCCTGCCCAGCATCATTCTGAACTCGTTATCTCTGACTAAAGATTCAAGATCGACAGCATCTTTTTCTATCTCTTTGAGCGCACTTTTATCCTCTTCATCACGTGCCATTTCAAAGAGCACTTCCAGATCCTGCAGGGAATTGCTCAGTTTTTTCCATCTGCAGACAGCATCTTCTGCTCTGCTCTTTTCCTTTAGTATATTCCTGGCAGTCCCGGGGTCATTCCAGAAGTCCTCTTTGAGAACCTGTTTCTCCAATTGATATATCTTTTCTTCATTGGCATCTATGTCAAAGACAACCTCTGAGGTTATCTATTCTCTTTTTCAGGTCTTCTCTCTTTTCGAAAATATCTGCAATCATCTTTTCTTCCCCCTCCTCAATGAAATTAGAAAGCCAATTAGCAGAAACGCAATACAAGAACAAGCAAATACGTTGCCATATCTTGAATAAAATGTATTTTGCCGGCTGAATCTTACGGGGCCGCTCAGGGCTGTCCTTTCAAACAGGTCTGTTCTCGATACAATTTTCCCTGTCGGGTCCACTATTGCACTTATCCCGGTGTTTGCGGCCCTTATTATATATGTGCGATTTTCTACCGCCCTGAATGCTGCCATAGTCAGGTGTTGATAGGGAGCTGATGTGTCTCCATACCATGCGTCATTGGTTATATTGACAAGAAGCTCCGCCCCTTTCAGACAATACTCACGACTGATTTCAGGAAATATTCCTTCATAACAGATAAGGATACCTATCTTTCTGCCGCCCATTGGAAACGGTGTAATCTCTCCGCCAGGTGTAAAATCTCCCGCGCCTTCAACGAGTTTGTCGACAAAGAAGAGTATGTTGCGCAGCGGAACATACTCGCCAAAAGGAACCAGGTGTACCTTATCATACCTTCCGGAAACAGCACCTTCAGGAGAGATGAGATAAGCGCTGTTGCGAAAGGAAATTCCCTCTTCTTCTCTCACGTAACCCAGAGATCCGAACAGAAGCCAGGAATTTGTCTCCCTTGCCGTATTTATAACATCTCTGGACCTGGCATCATAGTTCTGGAAACAGAATGGCACGGCTGTTTCCGGCCACACAATCAATGACACACCCCGCTTCGAAACATCGGCGGACATATCTTTGTATATCTTCATAGTCTCTGCCTGGTACTTCTGACTCCATTTTACGGATTGATCAATATTTCCCTGGATAAGAGAAACATCAATAGAATCAGAATGTTTTACAGTATTCTTCAAGTTATCTATACGGTAGATCCCGTAGCCGAAGACCAGTACCAGAAGACCAAATCCGATAACAATCTCAGACAGGAGCTTTCTCTTTTCACTGCCGGATGAGAAAAACGAACCGCTGATACAGTCATAAACAATAACGTTCAGAAGCACTATCAGAAATGTTATCCCGTAGATTCCTGTAATGTCTCCAACCTGTATCATGGAAAGGTATCCATGTTGCGAATAGGCAAGGTCTTCCCATGGAAACCCTGAAAGAAGATGATCCTTCATATAATCGAGAGATACCCAGAGAAGAGGCGCTGTTATTGATTCCCTTATCCCCCTCTTTCTGAAATAGACAACACCCGCGCAGAATAGCGCTGGATAGAGACTCAGGTAAATGGTCAGGAGAAGCAAAACCGAAACGCCGGCATAGAAAGGAAGGTGACCATAATGTACGACAACGAATACAACCCAGTATAGCAGGCCTGTGTTATACACAAGGCCAGCAACAAATCCTGTCCGGAATGCACCCGGAATGTCTGTATCTTTTATGGCATACAGAAGCGGAACAAGAGCTATCCAGACGAGAAAACCCATATCTGCTTTGGGGAAAGACAGAGCGATAAACAATCCTGAAAGCAGGGAGAGTAGCAGGATTTTCTTATTCATTGTTTTTGCGCGTCTTTTCTTTTTTGTTGACGATTTGAGGAATCCCCTCTCCGGTTCGTTTTATCCTTACTTTCTTTATGCTCCTCTCATCTGCCGCTTCTATTGTAATTTTCAGGTTTTCGCAGGTAATGGTTTCACCGACAACGGGAATCTTCTTGATAAGATAGAATATCAATCCTCCAAGTGTTTCAAACTGTCCTTCCGGAACTTCTATGTCAAAGTACTCTTCAAACTCTTCAATCTCGACCCTGCTGTCCACAAGAATATCGCCACCGGGAAGTTTTGTGAAGGGGTTTTCATCAACATCGTGTTCGTCCTGAATTTCACCGACTATTTCCTCTATCAGATCCTCCAGCGTTACAAGACCGGAGGTTCCACCATACTCATCAATAACTATGGCCATGTGCGATTTCTTTTCTTTGAGTTCGTGCAGGAGAAGGTGAATATTCTTGGTCTCCGGAATGTAATAGGTCTTTCTAAGGATTGAGATAATGTCCCCCTTCTGAAAGGGTTTCGACCAGTATCTCAACAGGTCTTTCACATTTAATATTCCCACAATATTGTCGATATTTTCATTGTAAAAAGGCATCCTGGTATGCCCGTGTTTCAGGATCAAGGCAAGTATATCTTCTATTGTGGAATTGTCGTTAACAGCAACTATCTCCGTTCTGGGCACCATTACTTCCCGGGCCATAGTCTCACGCAATTCAAGAATGCTATGGATCATCTCACCAGACTGCCTGTCAATGAGACCGTCTTCCTCGCCTGCGTCAATGATAGACTGTATTTTTCCCTCTAGCAAAGTCAGGCTTTTTCTTCTGACCACACCTGGAAAGAGTCCGCCAATCCACTTTTTGATTTTTTCCGGAAAAATATTTCATTCCTCCATTCAGTTGACATTCGGAAATAACAAGAAACGCGCCCTTATAATCCTCTCAAATATTCAGGTCTGAGCATCTTCTTGTTTGAAGATTTGATGACGTGTTGTATCAATTCCACGGTGTCATCCTTTTCCTGAGGCATTCTGGCACGTATCGGCAGATAGTTTGAGGCATGATTGGAGGTAAAAAAGCAGTTTGTAAAATCGGAGTTCGCCACCATAACCCCCAGTTCCTCAAGAAATCCAAACTTGTCAGGCAGCTTAAATCTTCCTGATATCTGTTCTTCATGTAAAACGGTACCCGGAACTACCATAACAGTAAGTGCTCCCACATAATCCGGGTCCATTTTAGTCAACACCCTGGCCGTATCCAGGGCATGCTCCATGCTTTTTGCCTTTCCTCCGATCCCCAGAAGCACCGTAACCGAAAGCGTCATACCTGCCGCTTTGATTTTTCTTCCCGCTTCCACCATCTCGCGGGCATTTGCCCCTTTTTGTATCTTTTTGAGGATCTCGTCGTTCCCTGTTTCCACACCGAGATAAGCTATTTTTACACCCAGATTTCTTAACTCAAGAAGTTCTTCAGGCGTTTTGCGCAGAATGCTCTTTGCATTCGCGTAAAGCCCAATCCTTTTTACACCCTTTATGTTCCTGTTGATGGATTCAAGGACAGGCACCAACTTTCTCATGGGCATAATCAGTGCATCACCATCACAGAGAAAAACTCTTTCAATATAACCATATCCGGACGCTTCCAGTATATCCTCTTCAATCTCGTCAAAGGTTTTAATCCTGAATTTTTCCCCCTTATAGGTCGGGCAGAATGTGCACTTGTTATGCGAACATCCAACGGCCACCTGCAACAGGAGGCTTCCTGCCTCGCTCGGAGGTCTTATTACCATTCCTTCATATTTCATTATTGTTTCTTGTATTCCTCCCACAGGTATAATAGGTGCATAAGCTTTGCAAGACCGCTGACCGGCTACGTATTGCTTCTATAATACGACCGCTGAAAACGCAAGTTGCAAAAGCTTTTTATTGAGCGGCTGGCCTTTTGTATATTCAATGAATAGAAATCACGCAATCTGAGAAGGAATTGAAGCGTTTTTCCTTGACGAGCAATGCAACACGGTATAAAGCTTCGTATATTGGCGCTGTTAAAAAAAGGGGGACATGCTACTTTAAGTTACTCTGTTTAAGTGGTCATGTCCCCTGATTATTTGAAGGAAGGGAAACTGCATATCTGTGATTAAATCTCTGAATGATATGAATTCGGAAGAGAGCGGCATCGTGTATGAAATCGAGGGTGGGCAGGGAATGATCAACCGCCTTAACGCTTTGGGAATCATAACCGGAAAAAAGATAAAGAAAATAGATTCGATGCTTATGCGCGGGCCCGCTACTGTCTTGGTAAACAGAACAAAAGTGGCTATAGGTTTCGGTATGGCCGGCAAGATATTTATTGAGGTGGATAAACGGACATGATGAAGATCCTCCTCATGGGCAACCCCAATGTCGGAAAGAGTGTCATCTTTTCTCGACTCACAGGGGTGCGTGTAGTCTCCTCCAATTATCCGGGGACCACCGTCAGCTATACAAGCGGGTTTATGAAGATAGATGGCAGGCAGGTTGAGATTATTGATGTGCCCGGCACCTATACCCTTGAACCAACGTGTGAAGCGGAGAAAATTGCCTCTGAAATGCTCAAGACGGGCGATATTGTAATAAATGTCGTTGACGCGACAAACCTCGAAAGGAATCTTTACCTGACACTACAATTGACGGAAATGAAGATTCCAATGATAATCGCACTGAATATGTGGGATGACACAAAGCATCGGGGAGTAAACATCAATCTCGAAGAGTTAAAAAAGATGCTGGGGATGCCTGTTATTCCCACATCCGGTCTGACCGGTCAGGGAATAAAGGAACTTGTGACAAATATTCCTGAAGCCGTATCTGTCCACCCTGCCCCGAAAAGGAGCCGCAATGAACGCTGGTCTTATATCGGCGATATAATAGATCGGGTTCAGCAAATATCGCACAGACATCACCGATGGTTTGAGCGCCTGGAAGACGCAAGCGTAAAACCCAGAACAGGTATAGCTATAGCCGCAGCAGTACTGGTATGTTCATTTATGGTGATACGCTTCATAGGAGAATTCCTGATAAACTACCTGTTTGATCCCATATTCAATTTTTTGTGGTTGCCAATATTGATGAAACTCAGCACGTTTATGGGGGAAAGCGGCTTGTTGCATGATGTCATAGTAGGCAGACTGTTTAACGGAGAGATCCACTTCATTGAATCTTTTGGACTGCTGAGCAGCGGACTCTATGTGCCCTTTGGTATGGTACTCCCGTACATCATATCATTTTATCTTATCCTTGGGATTCTTGAAGACGTTGGTTATCTTCCACGTCTGGCGGTACTTCTGGACACCACAATGCATAAAATCGGGTTGCACGGTTTCGCGATAATACCTACTCTACTGGGATTCGGGTGCAATGTGCCGGCAGTAATGGCAACCCGCGTGCTTGAAAGTAAAAGGGAGCGGTTCATAGCGGCAACACTGGTATGTATAGCCATACCATGCGCTTCCGCCCAGGCAATGATCTTCGGTCTGGTTGGAAAGTATGGCGGACAATATGTTGCATTTGTTTATATAACGCTGTTTCTGGTGTGGATAATCCTGGGTGTCTTTCTTAATCGTTTATTAAAGGGATTCAGCCCCGAACTTCTCATCGAAATTCCCCCCTATCGTGTTCCGCCATGGGGCACGATCATACAGAAGTTGTGGGGAAGAACACGCGGCTTTCTTATAGAGGCCGTTCCAATGATATTGGCGGCTGTGCTGGTTATAAACATACTTTTTGTCTTTGGAATATTCGACGATATAGCCGGTTTTACAGCACCTGTAATAAAAGGCGTACTGGGCCTGCCAGAAGAATCAGTGACGGCAATTATTATAGGATTGCTTCGCAAGGATGCCGCTCTCGGAATGCTGGCGTTATCCCCAATGACGGCCAAACAGATGGTTGTAGGCAGCGTTGTCCTGACCATGTCTTTTCCCTGCATTGCCACTGTTATTGTCCTGTTCAGAGAGTTGGGATTGAAAGACTTCATGAAATCGACCATCATAATGCTCACGTCGGCTCTGGTAGTCGGGGGAATCTTGAATATAATTCTGTAAATCAGGATTATCTCCCGATTGATTGTAAGGGAGGGGTCAAGGATTCGAGGGGTCAAGTGAAATGATAAAACCCCAGTGAATAGTTCAAAGGGTCAAGTTATCTACCTCCTTGCCCTTTCACCAGTATCCTATAGGGCTTCAGGAAGATTTTTCTGCTTTCTCAGGTCCTCAATCTTTCTAAGGGAACGCTCAAGCTGGTTGCGGCGAGTCGAAGTAAGATTGTTGAACTCATTCTGCGCTTCTTCGATCCTTTTCCCCATCTTGTCAAATGAGCTTACAAAGGCATCCCACTGTTTATTGAATCCCCCGAGGAGCGACATGATCTCTGACGCCGTCTTTTCCAGGTTAAAATTATCCACAGCCTGTCTGATTATAGCCAGAATGGCGTAGAGGGTGGTCGGAGAGCAAAGTATCACCTTGTTTCTTAGCGCATCGTCAATAAGTGATCTATCATTTTCATTCATGAATGCATATATCTGTTCATTCGGGATAAAGACAAGTACATAGTCTACAGTATTCTCCTCAGGATTGATATAGTCTCTTGTCAGCACTTCCTCTATCCGGTTCCTTACATCTTTCAGGAACTGTTTCTTATATGAATCTCTCTCCGAAGCTACTTCAGCTTCAATATATCGCAGGTAGTTATCCATCGGAAATTTCACGTCCATATTAACCTTGAGATCATGAGGCAACAGAAACGTATAATCGGGGCGTTTTCCCACAGTTTCCAGAACCTTCTGCTTCTGATAATTGATGCCTTCTATAAATCCGGCCATTCTCAGTACGTCTTCAGCCATTCTCTCACCCCATTGTCCCCGTGTTTTTGTGTTCGACAGAGCTATCTGCAACTTGGTTGTTGTTTCCTGGAGCTTCATGGTTTGTGTGGCCGTTGATTCCAACTGACTGGATAATTGCCCGAATTTCTTCTCCCTGTCCTTTTCCAGTTCTGTTACAAGCCCCCTGACTTTTAACAGGTCCTCCTTCATAACTGCAAGGGACTGGTCGATAAGTTCTTTTTTCCCATCAAGATCCTTTTCCCCAGCCTGAGTTTGTTTGGAGAGTGTTTCATGAGCAAGTTTAAGAAAATCTTCCGTATTCTTTGACAATGCGTTTAGTGAGAGTGTACCGAAGGATTCCCTGACCCTGTCCAGCAATGAATCGACATCCTTGATTCTTCTGGATTCAGCCTGCTCAACCGCCTCACGCGCTATTTTTTCCGCGTCCCTCTTCCTCATCCAACTGATTGAGAGCACAACAGCAACCCCGGAAACAACACCAATAATAAAAACAAGCAGATATTCCATGATATAATCAGACCTCCTAAATTACCCATCTCATTCTCTGTTTTTTCAACCGTGAACCGATAACTGTAAATTGCTTTATTATCATAATAGAGTGGCAGGTCAAAACAATTCGAAGAAAACCTACAAAACACACTGAGCCGACAATTATGTCGTTTTTTACCAAAGGTCGGATATACTTGAACCCGTTGTTTTTACACTACTTTCGTCTGAACTTCGATTTGTGCCGACATTTTATTCCCCTATTGAACATAAGTAATGCATGGATTATCAGAATTTTTGTAACAGACATGGCCATATTTCAAACGCTTAGAGAAAGGCTCTGACTTCTGGCACACAAATTGCTTTACAGAACAACAAGTAGAATCGAATTAAACTTCCTCCGATTCAAGCTTAAACCCTTTAAAAGCCGGTTAAGCCAAGCATGCCCCGATCTTAACCGGCAAGTCCATCCTACCCGGGAAGTGCAGCAACTTCCCGGGTTTTTTGACACATTTCCCAATATACTGCTCCCCTAAGGTCTTGAAATCACAGTATGACATCCCGTATGGAATTGAAACTGGAGGAGATTTACTTCCGGTGGAATACCCGGAGAAGTGTAAAAACAGTCTCGCATTTTCCCCATCTATCTGTTAAAAAGCATTTTCCTGGAATAAGTTTTTGGGAGACGGGCGTTAATTGTGTACAGATACATCTCTGGATGCAAATTTAAAAAACTCTCTTAAAGAATGGATACATATGCTGATACCAACGCGGCAGGAGTGTTATCATATCATGTATGATATGAAGATGATGGATCATATCGTGCTCCATTCTCTCCAGGTTTGCCGCGTAGCCATGTTCCTCGCGGACTCTCTTGAGGCAGATCTCAATATGGACCTTGTCCAGTCGGCTGCATTACTGCACGATATAACCAAGACAAGAAGCATAAAGACCCATGAAGATCACGCACAGACTGGAAAACAGTTAGTCATAAGACTGGGTTATACCGAGGTTGGAAACATAGTTGGACAACATGTTCTTCTGGACAAGTCTTTCGCCTCCGACGGTCCTACAGAAGCGGATGTGGTTAATTACGCGGATAAACGTGTGCTTCACGATAAAGTGGCAACCCTCTCACAACGAATGGATTACATTATTGAAAGATATGGGATAGAGCCAAGACGCAGGGAGTATATTCGGATGCTCTGGGAGAAAACAAAAATCCTGGAGGAACACATGTTTCGTTTCTGTTCCTTTTCTCCCGCAAACATCGAATCTCTCCTCGGACCCGATAACTGTTCCACGGAATTTCTGGAGTATAGCAGAGAAAATGAAACGGTTGCAGCCGGCACAGGGTAATAATTAATTTTTATGGAATAATTATGCTTAAAACCCTTGACAAAACCGAGGCTAAGACATAAATACCATCGCTGTATAAAAATCCAGTTTATTGATATCTTGTTTATGGAAAACCCACAACAGCATTCAATCTGAGTAAAGCTTATGACCGTAAAACCCAAAAAAGGCAGAATAGTAATCGACAGTAAACTTTGCAAGGGATGTTATCTCTGCATGTCGGTATGTCCGAGCAAGCTTATTGTCATTTCTACTGAATTAAACGAAAAGGGGTATCATCCTGCCGAATTCACAGAAACAAATGCCGGCAAAAATCGCAAATGTACAGGCTGTGCCATGTGCGCGGTTATCTGCCCTGATATCGCAATAGAGGTCTATCGTGGATAAAAAGCTGTTAATGAAAGGAAGCCAGGTAATCGGTGAGGCAGCCATACGCGCCGGATGTAGGTTTTATGCTGGTTATCCCATAACACCGCAGAATGCGCTCCCGGAATTCATGTCCAGCGCGATGGGCAATCTGGAAGACGGCACCTTTATCCAGGCAGAGAGTGAGATTGCCGCGATCAACATGGTGTTAGGGGCATCCATGGCGGGAGCGAGGGCAATGACCAGTTCATCCAGCCCGGGTATAAGCCTCAAGCAGGAGGGTATATCATTTCTGGCAGCATCGGAACTTCCCGCAGTAATTGTAAACAGCATGCGTGGTGGGCCAGGTCTCGGCAATATAGCACCTTCTCAAGGAGATTACTTTCAGGCTACAAGAGGCGGAGGGCACGGAGACTATCGTACTATAGTTCTGGCTCCGGCTTACGGTCAGGAGTTGGCGGATCTCACCAGAAAAGCCTTTGAATACGCGGACAGATACCGGACACCTGTTATGATACTGGCTGACGGTATGATGACCCAGATGATGGAACCTGTTATCTTTCCTGACCCCATGAATCTCACTGAGCTGCCCCCCAAGCCATGGGTACTAAACGGGGCAAATGGAAGACCAAGTAGAATAATAAAATCCTTGATCCTGAACACGGTGGAGATGGAAGAACACAACTGGAAGCTCGCAAGAAAATACGAAATTATTTCCAGGGAAATCGCGGATGCGGAAACTTACATGACTGAAGATGCCAAATTTGTGGTTGTCGCTTACGGGACTGCAGCAAGGATAGCCAAAGGCGGCATAAAAAGGGCGCGTGAGATGGGACTGAAGGTGGGTCTTTTAAGACCTGTTACCCTGTGGCCTTTTCCTGAACGTGTCATCAGGGAAATGAGCAGAGCAGTTAAGGATTTCCTCGTCGTTGAAATGAATACAGGACAGATGCTGGATGATGTAAAACTATCCCTGGAGGGAAGAAGCAACGTGCACTTCTATGGACGGCCGGGGGGGATTGTTTCAACCCCTGATGAAATAGCCAAGGTGATAAGCAGCCTCTATTACCGCCAGCACCTGGAAGAGGATTAACAGATGGAAAAAGTTGTCTTTAAAAGACCAGAATATATGAAGGAGGCGCCGTTTCACTACTGTCCCGGGTGTGGGCACAGTATTATCCATCGATTGGTGGCTGAAGTTATCGAAGAACTTGGCATAGGAGAAAAAACAATCGGTGTTCCGCCGGCCGGTTGCGCGGTACTGGCCTATGATTACTTTGACATAGATATGGGAGAGGCTCCTCACGGAAGAGGCGCGGCGCTGGCCACCGGGCTAAAGCGTATTTTACCTGACAAAATAGTGTTTTCCTATCAGGGCGACGGAGATATAGCTGCTATCGGAACCGCTGAAACTATCCACGCAGCCAACAGGGGTGAAAATATTACCGTTATTTTTGTCAATAACAGTTGTTACGGTATGACGGGTGGGCAGATGGCTCCAACCACCCTGCTCGGCCAGAATTCTACCACCACGCCGGGCGGTCGCGATAAAAATCGTGATGGAACCCCTATCGATTTGAGCGAAATGCTGGCAATAACACGTGGAGCTGTCTATATAGAACGAACAGCGGTAAATTCCATAAAAAACATAAGAAAAACCAAAAAGGCCATTACAAAAGCCTTCAAGATACAGATGGCGGGTCTGGGATTTTCACTTGTCGAGATTCTTTCGCCCTGCCCTACCAACTGGAAAATGTCTCCGGTAGATGCCTGCAGGTGGATAGATGACAGTGTTATGCAGACATTTCCCCTTAAGGTTATAAAAGACGAAACAAGTTAAAGAGGGTTGGCTCTTATGAAAAAAACTGCCTTTGCGGGATTCGGCGGACAGGGTGTCCTGATGATGGGTTATGTTTTCGCGGTGGCGGCAATGCGCGACGGCAGAGAAGTAACCTACCTTCCTGCCTACGGTGCGGAGATGCGTGGAGGCACGGCAAATTGCACAGTCGTTGTTTCGGATGAAGAGATCTTCTCTCCTGTAGCGTCTTCGCCCGATTTAGCGGTGATTATGAACAAACCTTCTCTGCTTAAATATGAGGGCACGATGAGAGAAGGTGGCGTTATCTTTCTAAATTCAAATCACGTGGACAGAGAATTGACAAGGGACAACCTGACTGCCATAAAGATACCTGCCATTGACATCGCTAAGAAGCTGGGCAGTGAACGCGTTGTAAATATGGTTATGCTGGGTGCATTTGTGGCCCATACAAAGATAACGTCTCTTGACTCAATAATGAACGCGCTTTCAGAAATCGTGAAGGGCGGGAAAACCGGCATAATGAAATTGAATCGCAAGGGTCTGGACGAGGGTGCTGAATATATTTTAAAGGGAGCTTCATAGTGAAAACGGTAAAACAAATCGAACTCTGGTTGAACAATGTACCAGGACAACTATCGGATATCAGTGATATATTGAGTGATAACAGGATTAACATAATAGCCTGCTGTTACGCGACAACACATGAAGAAAAGGGCCTGTTCTACTTTGTTGCCAACGATCCCGACAAAGCTCTAAATGTGTTAAAATCCGCAGGATACAAGATAAAGACAAAACAGGTTATAGCATGCGAAATGCCGCATCACCCCGGGGGAATGAATGTCGTCTTAAAGCTTTTAAAAGACGCAAATATTAACCTTGATTACATATACCCCTGCATGGGAACTGGAGACATCACCGTCATGGTACTGGGTGTGGTATCGACTAAGAAGACCTTGAAAATCATGGAAGATAACTGGATAAAAGTGTGGGGTGACGATCTCTATCATATATAATTGTTGTTCCCTGGCAGACGAGTGGCCGGGCAGAATAGCACAATTCTGCCCGGCCACTCCATCCTATTGCACTATCTCCTCCTTTAAACTTTCCTGTAGTAATTGATGTAATCCCGGAAATTAAAGGGATGACGCCAGGTCCTTTCCTGATACCTTGTTGAGGATAAAGAGCGGAACAATCACAGATATTATCAGGATGGTTGCGTAGGCCGATGCAGGACCAAAGTCACCGCTCCCGATACGCTGGAAGATCTCCACTGTCATTGTAGCCCATGGGCCATAATAGAGGACGATCGTCGAACTCAATTCAGCAAGGGTGGTGACCCACATTATGATAGCCCCTGCAAGTATACCGGGAAGCATGATCGGCATAATAATCTTTATAAAAGACATGAGGGGAGGAACACCAAGATTGATGGATGCTTCCTCAATCGATGTATCGATCTGGTGTAAAAGTGAAGATGTGGTCTTGATGGAAAATGGTACTTTACGGATGAAATACGCAAGGGCAAGAATGATCCAGGTACCGGTAAGAACAATCATGCCCTCGTTATATGTCGCGGCCAGGGCTATACCAAGAACCGTTCCGGCTATCGCAAGAGGCAGCATAATCAGGAGATCGAGCAAATAAGTTACCGTGCCACGCTTCCTCACGACCAGATAACTCACAGCGATGCCAAACACTATGCCGACGACCGTTGCTACGGTGGCGAGAAAAAATGAGTTCAGGATCGGGCGTGGCGAGATTCTGAATGCCATTGCAAAATTCTCAAGGCTGAACTGACCAAAGTACATAACCGGGCCTTGAGTCTTCGTTACAGACGCTATAACGACCACCGCGAAGGGCGCAAGCGCTACGAATACAACCCCTGCACAAAAAGACCAGATGAGAAAGGTGGGAAGCGGTTTTAACCTTTTTACTTCCGGTGGTCTTAGAGCGCTCATGGCATAACTCTTTCTTTCCACCCAGTACTTCTGCAGAATCGTCAGCCCGAATGTTATCACCAGCAGTATTATACTCAGGGCTCCCGCCATGGAAGGATTTCCTCCCATCTCGCTGATAAACTCGTTGTAAGCCTGAACCGACAGCACACGAAAATCTTCACCTATAAGGATCGGAACGCCAAAATTTTCGATTGACAGGTAAAACACAACCAGCGCGCCTGAGAATATGGCAGGGGTGATAACAGGAAGCGTCACGGTAAAAAGCACCCTCAGTCTGCCAGCTCCGAGATTTATGGCTGCTTCTTCAAGTGAACTGTCGATAGAGTTTATAGCCGCCGATACCATAAGAAAAACAAAAGGGAAAAACTGCAGAGTAAAAACTAAAACTATACCTTTCCATCCATACATGCTGGGAATGTCCACCCCAAACTTATGCAAAAAATTGAAGAGGATTCCATTCCTGCCCAAGAGCATCAACCAGGCCTCAGCCCCTATGAAAGTAGGCAAGATCAATGGCAGCGTCCCCAGGGTTTTTATTATATTTTTACCGGGAACATGAAACCTTGACAGCAAAACCGCAAAGGGAACACCGATAGCAACCGCGAAGATGGTGGCTACGGTGCTGACGAATATGCTGTTTTTCAAACATCTCAGGTAATAGGGATAATGGAAAAAAGATTTGTAACTGTCGAGAGAAAACTGTCCCGTTTCAGAGCTGATGAAGCTTGCCTTGAAAATGAAGAATAATGGATACAGGATGGAAAAGAAAAGGATTGTGAATATGAGGAGGAGAATTATATTCCATGTAGTCAGATACCTGCGCACAATATAATCCTCTATTCCTCAATAATGACGGGGCTATCCACCCCAAACTGGAAATTTATGATATCCCCTTCCTTATTTATCTCTGTAGCTCGAGGGTCATGCACATCAATGGTTATAACCTGCTTATCACTGTAACGGATCTTGTAGCGTATTATTGAACCCAGAAAGGTAACACCCGTGACCGTTCCTGACAGTACATTTATTTCATCCTCCGGGGTATCTCCGACGATACGTATCCATTCCGGTCTGAGCGACATATACACCCAGTCACGCACTCCATGTGGTCGGTCTGTTTTGACAAAAATCTTTGTCCCCTCTATCTCGGCATGAAGCAGTGATTCACCATCGTCATAACTATTTACATCAATCTTCATGATATTGCTGTTTCCAATGAATCCAGCCACAAACCTGTTTTTGGGTTGCATATAGATATCAAAAGCGTTGCCTATTTGCTCCAGCCGTCCCAGATTAATAATCGCAATACGATCGGATACCGCCATGGCCTCTTCCTGGTCATGAGTGACATATATGGTAGTTATTCCGAGCTCTTTTTGCATTCTTTTTATCTCCTCTCGCATACTCACCCTGAGTTTGGCGTCGAGATTGGAAAGAGGTTCATCCATGAGGAGCACCTGAGGAGATATAACAAGGGCTCGCGCGAGGGCTACGCGTTGCTGCTGCCCTCCGCTCAACTGTGACGGGAAACGATCGCCGTATTCTTCCAGTTGAATTCGCTCTAATATTTCTTTTACCTTTGTTGTTATTTCCCGTGAATGCAACTTCTTTGCTCTGAGGCCGTATGCAACATTGTCAAAGACGCTCATATGCGGAAACAGGGCATAATTTTGAAATACCATACCCGTTCCCCTTTTATGAGCGGGGATATCATTGATCCTTGTGTCTCCGAAATAGATATCCCCGGCGTCAGGATTATAGAAACCCGCGACGGTTCTCAGAAGTGTGGTTTTACCACACCCACTTGGACCGAGGAGGGTAAAAAAATCACCCTCCTCGATCAGGATACTGACATCGTCAACCGCTTTTAATTGTCCAAACTTCTTGGTGATATTACGTAACGATACTAACATAGACATCCCGCATCTATTTAATTTCCATCCAGAAATGGTCCTTTTTCGCAATCTCTACGTCAATCTGCCGGGATTGTTTGTGCGGCGTACATTAGTACCCCTCCGCGCAATCTCTTGATTTCTTTGACCTTACGAAAAATTGTTTATTTCTGAACAGGAAATTCATTGGTGTCCATTTCTTTGAGGAATTCATTTCTGGATGGACACTATTTAGAGAGAATAATTTCCTTCCACTGTTTTAGTATATCGTTTTTCAGCCTGTTTGCTTCCATGGGATCAAACTCTTTCAGGGTCTTGATCTCGCTGAGTTTCGGAAGACCTGAAATACTCGGCACATCTGGCCTGGCCGGTCTCCGGTAAAATTGTTGAAATATCTTTCCTTCGGTCTGACTGCTTATGAGATAATCAAAGAATTTCTTTGCTTCCACTGGATTGGGTCCATTTTTAATAAGGGCAGCACCTTCAGGGGCAACAAAAGCACCATCCGCGGCATACACAATTCCAACATCTTTTGAACCACCGGCTATATAGCGATAGGCTGCGTATTCCATGGTAATGCCGATTGGATATTCGCCCGCCGCGACTCCCTTATATATGAGACTTGAGCTATCCAGTATCTTTGCATTGGCAATAAGTTTTTTAAGGCCGGCCCAGCCATACAGCTTATAGAGACCATAGGTCTGAGCATAAGCGGAACCTGATTTCTGGGGATTTGCCATAACGATCTTCCCCTTCCACTCAGGTTTAAAAAGATCCTTCCATGTCTCGGGTTTCTCGGATTCCTTGACCAAGGATTTATTGTACATGATTATCATTACATGGGCATTGCTACTCGTCCAGCGATAATCTTTTTCCACATAATTTGCGGGAAGCGTCCCGGCCTCCGGAGAATCATAAGATTCAAAATATTCTTTTGCTCCGTCGAGGACTGCTACATCGCCACTCCAGAATATATCACAGAGGGGATTAGCGTGCTCGGCCTGTATCCTTTTCATGGCTGATCCTGTTCCCATCTTGACGGCCAAAACCTTTATGCCGGTTTTTGCCTCAAACCCCTGGCGCACCATGTCCTGTAGTGCTGAAGGATTAGACGAATACAGAACAACTTCAGCAGCCGCTGAGAACTGTACGGTCACCATCAATAGCATGACCACCGCAACCAGAAATTTCATTCCATGCCTTTTCATAAATACACCTCCTTTAATGTAATGCGCTCTTAAAACCCTTTACAAGAAACGCTGTTGATGCTAGTTTTATAAACTAGCCATCAGCTTTTAACAAGTTTTTAATATACGTAATCTTCAAAAAATAGATTTTACGGGATTATCTGATTTTTCATATTGATTGCGTCGCTAAACTCTGAGCTATCTTACACTTTATACTATGAGGAGTTAAACATATCATGACAGGCAAAAAGACATCGTATAAGGATGCAGGTGTAGATATCGATAAGGCCGCTACCTTTGTTGACAGGATAAAACCACTCATAAAGCCCACTCTGCGTAAGGAAACCGTAGGAGAAATAGGCCATTTCGGTGGTCTGTTTCACCTAAATACCGATAAATACAAGAATCCCCTGCTTGTCTCAGCAACCGATGGAGTAGGCACGAAACTCAGGATAGCCCATATGATGGACAGGCACAATACTGTCGGCATCGATCTTGTTGCAATGAGCGTAAACGATTTAATCGTCCAGGGTGCTGAACCTCTTTTCTTCCTGGATTATATAGCTACCGGAAAGTTGAAGCTTGAAACAACTGTAAAGATAGTTGAAGGCATAGCAAAAGGCTGTACCGAGGCAGGATGCGCGCTTATAGGTGGTGAGACCGCCGAAATGCCCGGATTTTACAAGGATGATGAATATGACCTGGCGGGCTTCTGTGTAGGCGTTGTTGAGTATGACAACCTTATCGACGGATCCGAAATCCGTGTGGGCGACACTATTATAGGTCTGGTATCGAACGGGGTCCACAGCAACGGTTATTCACTCGCCCGGAAAGTGCTGTTTGCACAGGGAGGCCTTGATATTAGTGATAAGGTAGAGGGCATTAAAGATTCCATTGGCATGGAACTTCTCCGCCCGACTAAAATCTACGTAAAGCCTGTCCTGAATCTTATAAAGAATTTCAGCATAAAGGGAATAGCTCATATCACAGGCGGCGGGCTTACAGAAAATATTCCGAGGATACTACCTCGGCGCTGCAGGGCTGTTATAGTTCGGAAAACATGGACTCCCCCTCCTATCTTTAAAATTATCCAGGACATGGGTGGCGTTGATGAATCCGAAATGTTCAGGGTATTTAACATGGGCATCGGGATGACAATCGTCGCTCCGGAAAAAGATTCGAAAGAGATTATTAATCATCTGCAGGTACTTGGAGAACAAGCCCATATAATCGGTCATATTACAAACCGGGAAAAAGAGAGCCCGGCCGTAACATTCGAGTAGAGAAATGAAGAAAGTAAACCTAGGCGTGCTGGTATCCGGCAGTGGTTCCAACCTGCAAGCCATTATCGACAACATAGAGTCGGGGAAACTGGATGCAATTATACGTGTGGTTATAAGTAATGTCCCCGGCGTCCGGGCACTGAAGCGAGCAAAAAACCATAATATACCAACAGTTGTTATTGATTATGAAAACTTCAGCACAAGAGAGGAATTTGACCGGGAGGCTGTTGCCGTTTTAAAGAGTTATTCCATAGATCTTGTGATCATGGCAGGCTTTATGAAAATACTTACCCCCGTTTTCCTGAGGGCTTTTTCCGGAAAGATAATGAATATACATCCGGCACTGCTCCCCTCTTTTCAGGGTCTTCATGTCCAGCAAAAAGCATTTGACTACGGCGTAAAGTTTTCCGGGTGCACGGTCCATTTCGCCGATGAAGGGGTTGATACAGGACCTATTATTATCCAGGCGGTTGTTCCTGTATACGACGGTGATACGGCAGACAACCTCCAGCAGAGAATATTGAAGGAGGAACACAGGATCTATTCTCAGGCAATTCAGTTCTCCGCGGAGGGAAGGCTTGAGATTGACGGGCGGAGGGTGCGGATAAAAAACTCCGGCACAATGGAAACACCGCACATGCACAACCCGCCGCTGGAAAAGTTTTAATTGATAGAGGGTTCAAGGGGTCAAGGATTCAAGGGTTCGAGTGAAAGAAAGATATAGCAGAAAGATATGGTTCTGTTTGCGAACTGGAAACGCAGATATTATTAGCATGGGATTTAGATTTATTGAACCCTTTTCTCCAACAAATTGGAGAAGAATCTAATATGATTATCGTAAGTGCGTGCCTGCTTGGATTTAACTGCAGATATGACGGACAGAGTCGCCCTGATGAAGATTTGCTTTCATCCGCTTTAAGAAAGCTTTTTGTGCCCGTCTGTCCGGAACAGCTCGGAGGACTTTCGACACCACGCGTTCCTTCCGAGATAATCAGTGGAGATGGCCTGGATGTGCTTGAAGGGAAATCAAGGATTCTCTCTTCCTCCGGCAGTGATGTTACGGACTGTTTCCTGCGGGGAGCAAACGAGGTAATGCGCCTCGTGGCACTGTTAGAAATCTCAACCGCGATAATGAAAGAGAAAAGTCCGTCCTGTGGCGTTTGTCATATAAAAAGAAACAGCTCCATCGTACAAGGATCGGGTGTCACATCGGCCCTCCTCGCAAAGAGAGGAATCCGCGTCATATCATCGGACAGGATTAAGGACGAGCTGGAAACCGGGACCTATCGATTATGAGCCGGGTGATAAAACTATGTATGATACTATTGTATTAGGAAATGATCCGGCTTCTCTCATAGCGGCGGTAGTTCTGGCAAACCATGGAAGGAAAGCTCTGCTTCTGACCATGGAGGATGTTCCGGATTTCTTCTCGGAGTCCGGCTATACGTTCGATATTGATCCCCTTCCCTGGACCGGCATGAGCAGAGGGGGAGTTTTCAGGCAGCTATTATCTCATCTGAGTATAACCCCTGAAGATCATGTTCTGGATCCTGCACTGCAAATAATTTTCCAGAATCACAGAATAGACCTTTACGGCAATACAGATTTGGATCTGAAGGAAATGGAGCGTGAATTTCTGGATGAGGGTCGGGACTTGCTGAGATTTTACAGTTCCATCGAGAAGAGCGCTTCCTTCGCGTCCGGATTAATCGATAAGAACCTGCATCTCCAGCCGGAGACCGCGCGAGATTACATCAATCTCTTCCGAAATATGCCAGGCATTATGCTGAAAAAAAAGGCTTTTGCTGCAAGTCTTGAGAATATCCGGAAGAAACCCCTGATAGCAAAAATGCTGGAAGCTCAGATTCTTCTCCTGTCGAATCTTGATCCTTGCGGGATGAGTCCGATTTCCTTCGCAAGAACGCTTTTTCTATCTTTAAATGGACTCTCTTACCCTGAGGGCGGAAAACATCATCTGACAGCAAAACTGAAGAAAAAATTTGAAGCAGATGGGGGCGTTATAGAAAAGTATTCCACCCTGGCACTGGACACAGAGAGGGTTATCAAGATTAACGCGAAAGGGGAAGGCAATGATGCGCCTGACATCTACGGGAAAAATATAATAATAAGCACAAAATATAAAAAATTTACCTCTTTGCTGGAGGGTAACAGAGATCTTTCAGTATTCAGGAAAAAATATGACAAGATAAAACCATCACTTTATCCATTCACCATACATCTTGGTGTAAATGACAGGTGTATCCCGGAAAAGATGGGGATATATGTTGTTGTATCAGACGAAAAAAAGTCTGTTGAAAATGGCAATCCCCTGTTTCTGGAAACGAGCGAGCCGGGAGATATCCTGCGGGCACCAGATGGAAAGAGAGCTGTAAGCGTTACCACCTTTCTCAAAAATTCCCCATCAAAGTTCAGCAACAGTACTCTCGAAAAAATCGCGGACTCTATGCTGGAGAACCTGGGATCGTTTCTCCCCTTTCTGAAAGAGAACCTGGACTTTATGAATTTGGATAAGTCGATAGAGATATCAAGCACTTGCCATAAAACTATTAACCATAAATACATGATGAAAAATCCTGCCATCGGTATGTCATTCCTGTCCGGCAGGACACCCCTGAAAAATGTTTTTCTCACAGGGGGGATGTTGATGCCAGGTCTTGGTTTTGAAGGAGAAATCATGTCCGGGACAAACGCCGCAAGGCTTGCAATAGGGGAAAATTAAATATGAAGGAAAAAACACCTGACTTTAAAATCCAGAAACTGGGAGAACCAACTCTTCCATCACCCGTTACATCGGGATACTTTATGTCGGACAGTAAACGCGTCCTTTACGACCGTTACCTCCATAATCTTGATTTCACGGAAACAGCCAAAGGGATTCCTCCTTCTATTGAAATCGCCGGCCCGAGAAAAATGATCTACTTCAACCCCACAAAGCTAAACGCAGCCATCGTTACATGTGGCGGTCTGAGCCCGGGGATAAACGATGTAATAAGAGCGGTGGTAATGGGTCTTTACTATCGTTACGGCGTCAAAAACATCACAGGCATAAGGTACGGCCTTCAGGGTCTTGTCCGGAAATATCGCCACGAAGTGGTAAGTCTGACACCTGAAGTTGTCAAAGACATACACATGCTGGGTGGGAGTATACTTTCCTCATCCCGTGGAAGCCAGGATATTGGAGAAATGGTCGACACTCTGTGCAGGATGAATATCAATATATTTTTCTGCATAGGTGGTGACGGTACAATGAGCGCGGCTGAACTTATAACAGAAGAAATCAACAGGAGAGATTTAAAGATAAGCGTTATCAGCATACCTAAGACCATAGATAATGACCTGAAGCTGATTGACAAAACCTTTGGATTTGATACGGCAATCTCCATGGTGGTTAATGCGATTCAATGCGCCCATGTAGAGGCAAAAGGCGCGCCCATGGGAATAGGCATGGTGAAGATAATGGGAAGGGAATCGGGTCATATCGTACTTAGCGCCGCCCTCGCACAGAATGATGTCAATTTTGCCCTGATCCCCGAGGTTCCATTTGATCTGGAGGGTAAAAAGGGCCTGCTGAAGGTATTGGAACAACGCCTTGAGGAAAGGAAACATGCCGTTATACTTGTGGCGGAAGGTGCCGGACAGGATCTTTGTGCCGGCAGTGACCCGAAGCAGACTGACGCATCTGGGAATAGAAGACTCTGCGATATAGGTACATACCTCAAGGCAAGGATAGAAGAATATTTTAAAAAGATAACAATGGAGATCAACCTCAAATATATCGACCCCAGTTATATTATACGAAGCGTTCCCGCCAATGCAAGCGACAGTATATACTGTGAACTTCTGGGCCAGTTTGCGGTACATGCCGGAATGGCAGGAAGGACGGGAATGGTGGTAGGACTTTACAATGGAGAATATGTCCATCTGCCGCTTAAGGCGGTGGCATCCCGCAGAAAAGTGAATACGGAGGGTAACCTGTGGATGCGTGTCCTCGAAGCAACGGGACAGCCTGTATCTATGAAGAATCTAAAAGCTTAACTGGGGATTACTGATGATTTGCAACAGAGCATATTATCAAGATATTACGTATAATCTAAAAGTCAGCGTCTGAAGACGTACTATCTTAAACCCGCCCGGGTGTACCTCAAGCCAGGGAGTTAACCCCAGCAAACGACTCCAGTGGGATAAAAATGAAAAAGATTAAAATTGTGTGTATCGGGAATTACCCCCCGCGTGAATGCGGGATTGCAACGTTTACGAAAGATCTGATCGATTCGATAGAAAGAACCAATAGGTCCGAGTGTTCCGTCGTCGCGATGAATGATCAGGGCCAGGACTACTCGTATCCCGAGAAGGTGCGATATATCATCCGGCAGAACCATCAACGGGATTATCTCAAAGCTGTCAAATTTATCAATTACAGTGACGCCGACGCCTGTGTGCTGGAACACGAATTCGGGATATTTGGCGGTGACAGTGGCATTTACATCCTTCCATTAATCCATCGGCTGAAGATTCCCCTTGTTGTGACCCTGCATACAGTGCTTGAGAGGCCTTCCTATAACGAAAGGGCCATCATCCATGAAATCGGTGATAAGGCTGAGAAAGTGGTGGTAATGAGTCATCGTGCGATCAAGTTCCTGACCGAAATCTATAATGTCCAGCCCGATAAGATTGAGCTTATTAAACACGGGGTTCCCGACCTCGATCTTGTTCAGAGAGATCAATATAAAAAAAAGTTTAATCTGGAGGGCAAAAAGGCCATCTTTACCTTTGGCCTGCTGAACCGAAGCAAGGGGATCGAAACAGTCCTTCAGGCCCTGCCTCAGGTTGTCAAGAAACATCCGGATGTTGTGTTCATCATATTGGGGAAAACACATCCGGCCGTGTTGCGTAGCTCAGGCGAGGAATACCGGAATTATCTGCGACGCCTGGTCGAAAAAAATAAGCTGAGAGAACACGTCTATTTCTATAATAGTTTTGTCAGCGCACCGGAACTGTTTGAGTATCTCTCCGCCATCGATATCTACATCACTCCCTATCTGAATGAGGCCCAGATTACCAGCGGGACCCTCGCCTATGCCGTAGGAGCGGGGGCGGCCGTAATCTCTACGCCCTACTGGCACGCACAGGAGCTCCTGGCGGACGGGAGGGGAAGACTCTTTGATTTTCACGATTCAAACGCGCTGGCCGGTATCCTCAACGAACTGCTGGATAACCCTTCCACCCTCCTCGAATTGCGACACAAGGCGTACACCTACGGGCGGCAGATGACATGGCCCGTTATCGGGGAGAAATATGCCAGCCTCATATACGACGTGGCACGATCCTATCCGGAGGTGAGTACCATAGAGGAAGCTATCGTCGACCCGCTGGTTCTCCCACCCTTCGATCTGGCCCACATCAGACAACTCACCGACGATACCGGTATTATCCAGCATGCGAACTACAGTGTGCCGAGCCGGAAAGAGGGATACTGCCTGGACGATAATGCCCGGGGGTTGTTGATGGCAACCATGGCCTATCGCCAGAAGAAAGACCCGATGGCCCTGAGTCTTCTGCCCACGTATCTCAGTTATATCGATTATATGCAGCGCGATGGCGGACTCTTCAGGAATTTTTTAAGCTACAATCGAACCTTTCTTGACGAGGTCGGATCGGATGATGCCTTCGGAAGAACCATATGGGCACTGGGATATCTTATCCGTTTCTCCCCCCACGACGCCTTCTTTCAACTGGCCAACCAACTGTTCACTAGGGCGTATCCGAATTTTCAGGGCGTGCGTTCCATTCGGGGTATTGCCGACACGATCATCGGTGTCTGCCAGTATCTCCACCGCTATTCGAGTGATGAGGGAATGAATGAAACCCTTAAGGGGATGGTGCAGCGGATTATTGCACAGTACGGAGACGAGGCCGATGACCAGTGGCACTGGTTTGAACCGACGGTGACCTATGACAGCGGCATTATTCCCCTGGCCCTGTTCCATGCCTTTGAAATAACCGGTGATGAAAAGGTGCTGGCCGTCGCCCGCGAGATGGCGGACTTTCTGGAAGGAATCATTTTCAGAGACGGGTATCTCGCGCCGGTGGGGTCCGACAGCTGGTATGAAAAGGGCGGACAGTGTGCGCGATATGCGCAGCAACCCATCGATGCAATGGCCATCGTGATGATGTTCTATCAGGCATCTGTTGTGACCGGGGATAAACACTACCTTGACCGGATGTTTGCATCCTTTATGTGGTTTCTGGGTGAAAATGATCTGCGGATCCCTCTCTATGATTTCGAAACATGCGGCTGCTGCGACGGCCTTGAAAGTCGCGGGGTAAACCGGAATCAGGGTGCGGAAAGTATCCTGGCGTATCTCATCTCTCACCTGACCGTCCTTCTGGCCCATGAGCAGGAAGAATCACTGGCAGTGAAGTAATGTCCTCGTTGAAAATTCGATCACGCCTTGTTCTCACAGGGAACTATGCCGGAGAAAGCCCTGCCGTATACAACAATAAGGAGTTCGGGAATGCCGATTATTCAAAGATATGCAAAGAATCCAATCTTAACCAGAGACGATGTGCCCTATCCGGTAGCAACGGTTCATAATGCCGGGGTGATCAGGTATAACGGCAGATACATGATGATCTTCCGCTCGCATTTAACCAGCGGCCGCAGTATTTTAGGGCTGGCGGAAAGTGATGACGGGTTTCGGTTTAGGGTTGCCGAAAAGCCATTTATGACCCCGGCGACACAAGGGGTATTCCAGCTATATGAAGAATATGGTCTCGAAGATCCCCGTATTACCTGTATCGATGATGAATATCTGATTACCTACAGCGCCTATTCCAGGTATGGAGCGCGCATCGCACTGGCCAAAACAAGAGACTTTAAAAAAATAGAACGGATTTCTCTGATCACCGAAGCAGATTCCCGCAATCTGGTCATTTTCCCTGAAAAAATAGATGACCTCTATGTCCGTCTGAACAGACCCCATTCGGGGATAATCCCTTGGTCCATCTGGATATCCTATTCCCCCGATCTGAAATACTGGGGGAATTCGAAGCTGATTATAAAACCGGCTCAATATCACTGGGACGAGATGAAAATAGGACCTGGAGCGCCTCCCATCAAGACCGATCAGGGCTGGTTGAATATCTACCACGGCGTCTTTCAGACCATGGCCGGTTCGGTCTACCGCCTGGGCGTTGCCCTGCATGATTTGACGGATCCATCTATAATCAGAGGGGTCAGTGATGGCTGGATCCTTCAACCGGAAGAGGAATATGAGATCACCGGTTATGTCCCCAATGTCGTCTTTACCTGCGGGGCGGTACCGGAACCGGATGGAACACTTAAAATCTACTGGGGCGCGGCTGATACAGTTATGTGCGTGGGTACGGCAAATATAAGTGATCTGGTTGACCTGTGTCTGAAAAATCCCAGAGCGGCGGTATAAAATGAAAGTTGCAGTCCTGTCCCCTGTTTGCTGGAGAACGCCCCCGCGGCATTATGGGCCATGGGAACAGGTAGCGTCAAATATTGCCGAGGGTCTCGTCAATCGCGGATTGGATGTAACGCTTTTTGCGACGGGTGATTCCCTGACCAGGGCAAAACTGGAATACATCTGTGAACGGTCCTATGAAGAAGACAAGGCCCTTGATCCAAAGGTATGGGAGTGTTTACATATTGCGCATCTAATGGAGTGTGCCGATAGGTTTGACATCATCCATAACAATTATGATTTTCTGCCGCTGACCTATTCGCGTTTGATTACAACGCCGATGGTGACCACTATCCACGGGTTTTCCTCACCACAAATTATCCCGGTTTTCAAGGAGTACAACGATCGTAATTATTTTGTATCCATCAGCAATGCGGACCGCAGCCGGCAATTGGAATATATCGCCACGGTTTACAACGGCATCAATGTGGCTGACTTTACATTGAGAAAAGCCGTTGGCGAATATCTGTTATATTTCGGAAGGATACATCCCGATAAAGGGACCCATGAGGCCATTCAGATCGCTAAACGGTTTAACATGAGGCTTATTATTGCCGGATTTATCCAGGATCAGAGATATTATGAAGAAAAGGTAGAGCCGTTTTTAGATGATGAGATTGTGTATGTCGGTAATTCCGGCCCCCAAAAAAGAGACACATTGCTCGGCAATGCATACGCCCTGCTCCATCCCATCAGTTTCGACGAGCCCTTTGGCTTAAGTGTGGCTGAATCGATGCTGTGTGGAACACCGGTGGTTGCCTTTAATAGGGGGGCCATGCCGGAGTTGATCGTCCAGGAGAAGACCGGATTTCTGGTTGATACGGTTGATGAAGCCGTATCCGTCTTAAAAGATGTAAGGCAGATTGACCGCACATACTGCCGGTCGTGGGCCGAAAAGAATTTCAGTCGGGAGAAAATGGTTGATGATTATATTAAAGTTTACCGTAAAATACTGGGAAAGTGAATATCGTAAAGTGATAGGAACTCTTTATCGATACACGATTATCAGTTTAAATCTGGACCTTTTTGCGCCGAAACAAACACGATATCATCGTACAGAAAGTCGGAGACCAACTCGCTGAATCCTGCATATGTCAACATAGACTCGATCTCCTCCATACCATAATAATTCTCCCTCCAGAGCGTTTCAGCTTTGCCGCCTTTAACGGGATCCACTACTATGAGCTTCCCTCCAGGTCTCAATACTCGCCCTGACTCTTTTAGTGCCTGCGTCGGATGCTGAAACTCGTGTAAAGAGTAAAGCATGATAAGAGAACCAAAGGATTTATCAAGAAAGCAGAGTTTCTGTGCATCCCCGGCAGCGAGGAGGACAAGGTGCAAGATGCCCCGAGTCTTCGCTTTTCTCCGGGCTGCAGTCAAATGAGATATGGAGATATCGACGCCATAAGTGCTGCAGTCAGATCCCGATGCAATAAAACCGATTAACCTGCCATCGCCACAGGCAATATCCAAGATCGGAGCAGCATCGGCAACTGCCTCAGCTATTCTCTTATGAATTCTGGGCTCCAGGTCATCGTAGACGTTTTGCTCTGCCATCTATGCTCCTACCTCTGCGTGTGGCTACATCCTACTTCATCAAATACAATCAGTGCGCTCCCTCAATCATTCAGCAACTTGTCCAAAAGCTCATCTACCAGCACCGTGGCAAAGCCCGAGGCATAATCGGACATCCCGTAGGGTGTGATCAGCACATTGTTATGAATAATCGAACCGCAGGAATAGACCACATTAGGCACATAGCCCTCTCTTTCTTCCTCATTGGCCATCAGTAAAGGCTGCCGGAGTTGGCCGATGATTTTGGAGGGATTCTCCAGATCGAGCAGTATAGCCCCCAGGCTGTACCTCCTCATCGGGCCCACTCCGTGGGTGATCAGCAACCAGCCTTTTTCGGTCTCGATGGGGGAGCCGCAGTTGCCCAACTGAATAAATTCCCAGGGATATCGGGGTTCTTGTATTTTTTGCGCATGACGCCAGAAATGGATATCATCGGAAAACATAATATAGTTATTTACCCCGTCATGGCGCGAGAGCATGGCATATTTACCCTTAATTTTTTTAGGAAACAGGGCCAGATTCTTGTTTTGGGTGTATTCGCCGTAGATCGGTGATATCTTGAAATTATAGAAATCTTTTGTTTCTATGAACTTAGGCAAGATGGCATGTCCGTCATACGCTGTATATGTCGCAAAATAGGTGACACTTCCGTCACCATTAGTAAATCTTACAAATCGCGCATCTTCGATACCATTGCTTTCATGGGCGGAGACAGGGAAAATAACGCGTTCCGATATGGCGGTGTCCAGCGAAAAGCTTATTTCGTAATGAGAACTGGCCAGCCAGTTTATTGCATTTATAACCTTTTTCTTGCTGTAGCTTAGTTTTATATTTTTGCTGACTTCGGCAATACTTTCCTGCAATTCATGGTAGATAAATTTATCTTTCAGATTATCCATGATAAACCCGACAATATCTTTGTGGATATTCATTTCATGTAATTTTTCCAAAAAATGTTTTTTTTCATATACGTGACGCTTTACCGTCTCCGGTAAATCAACGAATCTTCCAGTAGGTCTGAAGACCAGCTCATTATTCCGGGTGATTATGCCGCCTCTGAATACGATGGATGAGATATGCCCCTCCCCGACCGCACGAAAACTGACGATGACCCGTTTCTGTCCTTCTTCGAGATTACCCTGATTCGGGTCTTCGACGATCGAAGGATTAAAGAAGGCGGCTGCCTCGATGGCATATTCCGACGTAAAGTAGGAACCGATCAGCAATTTTCTCTCAAGAGACAGTGTATCCGGGGGTATGTTAGGGTCCGATGCCAGGACGTATTTTATGTTATCAAAATTGTTTTCAAAAACTTTTGAGATATTGCGATGCCGCTTTGAAAAATCGGACAGCACCTCACTAAGAGCTGAATCCACATCCTGGTCGGAAAAGTCCAACACTCGCTTGATTATATTTCTTGCCCTATCCTCAGCGCCGGGCATATAAAATCTGGAAATGATCCTTGTGGAATCGGGATAAAATTTATTTGGTAATCGATTTATAATTAAAGCCATTGTCGCCTCGCATGGATATGGATAATCGGATGTATATGGTTCGGCATCAGGTAGGCCCAACTTTCAAGTACGCGGTGCAAACACCACTCAGAGTTCAGATTTATATATACCGGATAATCTTCATCATTGAAGAAGGTTTCTCCCTTGCTACCATTTTCACGTTGGATTATGCGGTGGGGGAACCCGAGAGTCACTGCGCACGCAATTCTTAACATAAAAAGGAGTTTTCTCTACACTAACCCTATTCCCATTGTCAAGAAATAAGTATGATGTACACCGATTATGCATTTTGGATGGGTGTCCTCGAAGCAACGGGACAGCCTGTATCTATGAAGAATCAGTAGAGGAGCGGTCAAGGCAGGCACCTGAAATAATATCAAAAAACACTTGCAAAAATCCTCGATATAGTTTAGGAAGTGACCTGATTTTCTTGAAAGGAGTTGATTATGTCTCGATTTTGTGAGGTCTGTGGCAAAGGGCCTGTAGTAGGAAACAGCGTAAGCCACGCGCATAACAAGACAAAGAAGGTCTGGTATCCTAATCTTCAGAAACTGCGCGTTGTTGATCCAAAGACCGGAGCAGTAAAGAGAATGAAGGTCTGTACCCGGTGCCTGCGTTCCGGAGCTGTTAAAAAGGCTGTCTGATAATTACATCATGTATTCGCCTGACAACCGCCAGGCGAATACTTCCATCCTTTTATCTTAGAACTATTCATCCATTATCATTTTTTTAAGACTCGCAATACCTACCTGAAAGGTCCCGTGATTTGTCCTGCCATATACCTTGTAATCTTTGTTGAGAATCAGCTCGTCTTTGCTATTATTTCTCAGGAGTATTAAACCTTTAAGCTTTCCATCTTTCAAAAAGACCCGGACGCTTTTAATTTTTTCAAAGGGAATTGTGTATGTACCCTTCCCCTTCACTCCCTCGATAAAGGTCTTTCCCTCTATGCTCACTTCTGTACACCTGGTAACGATATCCATCTGATCAACAAAGGTGGCACTGAACTTCTTTTCAGTTACAGGTATACTGTCCGGAGAATCATCACCTGTCATAGAACCCATACCCAGTATAAAAGGAACAAACAGCATGATCAGAAAGCACATGTATAATCTTTTCATTATCTTTCTCCTCCATTAATAAACAGAATCACCAATTTCATAGATATCTATTTCTTGTTTTAACGCTTCGAGTATACCGTCAACATCGGAGGCAAAATCGGGTAATATGGAAATCTGTACCACCGATTTGTCCTTGTCTACTGTTGTGATAGTCGCAAGCCCTTCATACCCTTCCAGAATATATTTAACATACGCAATATCCCTGCGGTTCAATCTCAGCTTCCTTTTTATTACACCCCCTTCTTCCATATGCTGTGTCGTAACACCCGGCTTTTAAAACATCAAGAAATAAATCCATCCTTGACATGGCATGGTGTCTTGGCTATATTCCGGCTCTATTAAAATCAGGACAAAGAAAACATGTTGCCAATCACCCGCTGGAAACTGCCGGACACCAACTTAGAGGCCCAATCTCTCCTGACAAGGGAACTGGAAATAAATCCTATTTTATCACAGATATTGATCAACCGGGGCATAACCACACCGGATGATGCCAGGAAGTTTTTATTCCCTTCCCTGAAGCAACTGCACAACCCTCTCCTTATGAAGGATATGGAGAATGCTGTTGGCCGGTTGATAGAGGCGATCTCGGGGAAAGAAAAAATTGTTGTCTACGGCGATTATGACGCGGACGGCATTACATCCACGGTAATTCTCGTAAAATTTCTCAGGGAAATTCACGACAATATAACATATTATATCCCGGGACGGGTTGAAGAGGGCTATGGTCTCAGCAAGGCAGCAATCGACAAATTCAGAAAAGATGGAACAAAACTTATCATAACCGTGGACTGCGGCATTTCCAACCATGAAGAGATAGCCTATGCGGCATCCTCAGGTATTGATGTCATAGTAACGGACCATCATGAGGTCCCCGATATCCTGCCCGATTGCAGTGCTGTAGTCAACCCCCATCGCAGTGATTGTTCCTTTCCCTTCAAATCTCTTGCCGGAGTGGGAGTTGCCTTCAATCTCCTGATTGCCCTCCGCGGGAAGCTCCGCGACCTGGGTTTCTGGAAGGACAGAAAATACCCGAATCTAAGAGAATATCTGGACCTGGTTGCCATAGGAACCATAGGTGATATTGTGCCTTTGATCGACGAAAACAGGGTTCTCGCAAGGACAGGCCTGAGAGTGGCAAACAATACCAAAAGAGTCGGGCTTAAGGCACTGATTACAATAAGCAATATGAGAAATAAAACCGTCAGTTCCGAGTCGGCGGCATTCAGACTTATTCCCCGAATCAATGCTGCCGGCAGAATCGGAGCTCCCGAAGACGCAGTGGAACTGCTCCTGACGGATGATGAGGAGAAAGCAACAATACTTGCCCGGCGCCTCGATTCATACAACGGGAAACGCCAGGAAATGGAAAAGGCTATTCTTAATGAGATACTTGAAGATATACACACAACTATTGATATCGACGATATAAACTCCCTTGTATTTGCGTCCCACAAATGGCACCCCGGCGTCATAGGTATAGTGGCTTCAAAGCTTGTGGACAGGTATCACAGGCCAGCTATACTGATCAGCATAAAAAACGGGATCGGGAAAGGCTCGGGCAGAAGCATCCCTGAATTCAATCTGTATGGTGGACTTGAGAAGTGTTCTCCACTGCTGCTTGCATATGGCGGGCACAGATATGCGGCTGGAATCACCATAAGAGAAGAAGATATAGAAAAATTCTCCAGTACATTGAGCAGGGCGGTGTACGAAGAGATCGGTGACGAAAGGCCGATTCCGGAAACTGTCATAGATGCCATGTGCGGTCTGAACGAAATAGATTACAATCTCATCTCTCAGGTCGAAATGCTGGGCCCCTTTGGAAATATGAACCCTGAACCTGTTCTCTGCGCAAAAAATATAAAAATCTCATCCCTCACAACGGTCGGAAACAATCATCTGAAAATGCGCGCAAGCGAAGATAAGATGCACTGCGATACCATATGGTTCAACGGGGGGCATCTTTCCGATTTGCTTTCCGGATCAACTGTCGATATCGTCTTTACTCCCCAGATAAACCACTGGAATAGAAACAGCAGCATCCAGCTCAAGATGAAGGATGCAGCAGTGCCCTGATTCTATTCCCATTCTCTCTTATCAATAATGAGTTTTCCATTGTCAGGCAGTTCCGTCTTCACCGGTTCAATCCTGTCTATTTTGACGGCACAAATCTCCCTGAATACAGATCTGAAACGTTCGGCATCGGTGGCCTTATATTGTTCATCATCCACTACTGCAACAGCCAGGAAATCTCTGTAGGATTCCCTCGTTACAATCACCTGAAATCTGACCCGCGGGAACGCCTCCCCTACCCTTGCCAGCTGGCCCGGCGTGATAAACATTCCTCTGACCTTGACCGCATCGCCCACCCTTCCAGCAATGCCGCTCAGTCTGCTGGATGTTCTTCCACAGGGACAATCCTCATTTATTATACTTGACAGGTCTCCTGTCCCAAACCTGAGCAGAAAGAATATGTTATTCAGCCTGGTTACAACTATCTCGCCCAGCCTTCCCGGTTCTACGCATCTGCCTGTGGAGGGGTCCACGATCTCGACGATGACATCCTCGCAGATATGCCACCCGGCCTTTTCGGAACATTCGTATGCTATATCTCCAACCTCCGTGGCCCCGTACATCTGAAAGGTATCGATTCCATACTCCTCTTCAAACCTCTTCCTGAGTGATGGCTGAAGGGGCTCGGCCACAAAACATGCCCTCCGAAGCCCGAAATCCTTTCTGAAATCATGTCCCAGTTCTTCAGCTTTTTTGATAATAGCGTTTAAAAAACTCGGTGTGCCGGTGTATCCGGTAACTCCAAGATCCCGAATTAACTGAACCTGTGTCTCAGTACCAGACGTTCCTGAGGGGATTACAGTTGCTCCGGTAGACCTGAGACCTTCATGAAATGTCAGACCGGCGGCTACCATATGGTATGAAAAGGTATTGAGCACCCTGTCACCCTTACGAAACCCTGCAGCAAAATAGCCCCTGGCCCACAGTTCATTTTCCCCGAGGTGTGGTTCGTAGACCGGTCCGGGTGATATGAATATCCTGTCTATACCGGTATTTTCGCCACAGAATCCCCCGAAAGGAGGCTCGCGCCGTTCCAGTTCGACTACTTCTTCCCTTGAAATTACAGGCAATTTTTCAAGATCGCCTGTGGAAACGATGTCTGATGGTTTCAGACCGAGCCTGTCTAATGTTTCTCTGACCATTTTGGAATGTCGGTAGCCTGAGTCTACCATCGCGGATAATCTCAAGTTGTTGTCCTCTTCCCTGCGAAGCGTTGATCTGGTTTCCATATCATCAAAAAACCTGTTCATCTCAATCCCCTATTTCTTCTTTTAACTATTAGCGGTCAGTTATCGGTTTTTGCAACCGGTAACTGTAAACCGTAAACCATTTTCTACAACCTACAACCATCGTTTGCGTCTCTTATAGGACTTTACATCTCGGTATGATTTCGCGTCACCGGACGTTCCCATTCCAAGATAGAACTCTTTTATATCGGGATTTTCTTTGAGATTCGCAGAAGATCCTTCCATGACGATCTTGCCGTTTTCCATGATATAACCATAGTGGGCTATCTGAAGCGCCATGCTCGCATTCTGCTCGACCAGAACAATAGTTGTCCCCTGTTCTTTATTTATTCTCTCTATGATGCGGAATATTTCTCTGACTACGAGTGGGGCAAGCCCGAGAGAAGGTTCATCCAGCAGCAGCAGCTGTGGGTGCGCCATCAGCGCGCGTCCCATGACAAGCATCTGGAGTTCACCCCCACTGCAATAACCAGCCATGGCTTTCCTTCTCTCTTTAAGCGGCGGGAAGTATTCATATATAAGGTCCATGTCCTTCCTGTATGGTTTGCCCCAGCGTGTGGCCGTGCCCACCCTCAGATTTTCCTCTATTGTCAGATATTTGAAGGGCTGTCTTCCTTCAAGCACCTGGATGATGCCCTGACGTGTTATGGTCTCGGGCGGAGAATTTTGAATGGATTTGTTTCTGTATACGATATCTCCATCGGTGACCTTTCCATTCTCCGTTTTAAGAAGTCCCGAAATGGCTTTCAGTGTGGTAGTTTTACCGGCTCCGTTACTGCCTAGTAGAGATACGATATGGTTCTCCTCAACCGAAAGGGAAACACCTTTCAGCACCTGGATAACATCTGAATAAACTACGCTTATATTGTTCAACTGAAGCAAAACGCCATCTTCCATGATTACCTCTTATGTCCCTAATACGAGAAAGGCCAGAGCCTGAAATTAGAACGAATAATGCGCCATACCTCGGCAAGGCCTCTCGGTTCCAGCAGGATAAAGAGAACTATAGCCGCTCCAAATGCTATTTCACGCAACGGTGCCATTGAGGCACCCACCGCCCTGAGCATATCAACGCTCATGAGAATACCTGTCAGCCACCGCAATCCTTCATTCAACCCTGTAATAAACAGGGCGCCGTAGATAGCACCGGCAATGCTACCCAGACCGCCTATGATAATCATCGCTATATATTCCACGGAAAGCCCCAGATTAAAGGGCTCCGTTGTGATGCTGATCATGTAATAGGCCCACAGAGCACCGGCTACTCCCGCGTAGAAGGAACTTATCGCAAATGACAGAAGTTTATAGGGAAATATCGGTATACCCATCCCCTCGGCGGCCCGGTCATTGTCGCGTATCGCTATGAATGCCCGGCCATAACTCGTTCTCATGAGATTAACGGCAATAAGTGTCATAACAATCAGGCAGATATAGCAGATATAGAAAAAGCTTCTGTCACTGTCAAATGCAACACCGAAGATGGATATCCCGGGAAGCACAATTCCCATGGTTCCTTCTGTAAGCCCTTCCCAGTGGACAAGAAGATATTCAATGATAAACTGTCCCGCAAGGGTTGCGATCGTGAGATACAGGCCCTTCAGCCTCCCTGAGGGTAACCCGAAGAGTACCCCTACCATGGCAGTTATCAGCCCGGCGGAGGGTACTGCAAGGATAAAGGGAACACCCACCTTTGTGGCAAGTATGGCAGCCGAGTAGGCGCCCACTCCGATGAAGGCCCCGTGTCCGAGGGAAAGCTGGCCGGTAAATCCCGTCAGTATATTCAGGCCAATCGCCGCTATAGCGGTAATGGCGACCATGTTGAGAACATAGATAAGGTATGGTCCACTTGCATAGGGAACCACAGTAAACAGAATCACAAGCCCCACTGCAAGTGATGTACGACCGAAATCCGTTTCGAAGATTGTAAGCTCCTGCGCGTACTTCTCTTTGTAATTACCACATGGGTGAAACCGTAATTTTCTCATCAGACCCTTTCAATCTCTACCAGGCCGAAAAGGCCATAGGGTTTTACCATCAATATAAATACAAGCGCCATGTAAGGAACTACGTCCCGCAGTGAAGTGGAGAGGTACCCGCCTGTGAAGGTTTCCAGAAGCCCAATAATTATCCCTCCGATAACAGCGCCTCCGATACTGTCCAGGCCACCCAGTATAACCACAGGAAAGACCTTTAGGCCTATGGAAGAAAGGTCATGGACATTAATCCCGTTGATAATGCCAAGGACAATCCCGCTCATCCCTGCCACGAGGGCCGCGATAGCCCAGGACAGGGCAAACACCTTCCTTACGTTCACCCCGAGAGAAAGGGCTGCCGGCTGATTGTCCGCGACCGACCTCATATAGATACCCTGGGAGGAATATTTGAAAAAGAGCCCAAAAAGTATAAGAAATATGAGGCCGATAGCGATTGACATCACATAAACCGGAGGTATGTTTACACTCTTCCAGTGTATGGCAAGACCCGCCGGGAGAAAATCGGGAAAGGTATAGAGGTTCCCCCCCCATATGAGCAGCATGATCCCTTTGAACACAGAGGCCAGCCCTACTGTCAGCATGATGACATAGATAAGAGGCTCACCAATTAGCGGACGCAGAAAGAGACGTTCAACGACAAATCCAAGTATAAAAGATCCGGCAAGGGCCAGGGGAAAGGCTACATAAACAGGCAGTCCAGCCCATCCAATCAGAACAAGGAATATAAATGCCCCCAGGGCCATCAGCTCCCCATGCGCAAAATTTAACACACTCGAAGATTTGAAGATCATTACAAATCCCATGGCTGCCAGGCCATAGAGAAAACCTATGCTTATTCCGTTTACCAGAAGCTGGATGAAAAATTCCATGCGACAATCCTTTCTGTACAATTTTGTCATTCCCGACCTGATCGGGAATCCAGTCCTTTGCTCATTTCCCTCTGAATTCCCGCCTACAGAGAATGACAGACTTTTTACGAGGGAAGATAAGGGGTTGCTAAAGTTCCAATATACGTACCCTTGTTTCCAGTGTACCCACCTGTCCGTTCCGATAACGTATCGTCGTTTTTACATCCAGTTCCTTTTTATCTTCGTACATGGCGGTTATAAGCTTCAGATAGAGCCCGTAGACAAATCTCCTGCGCACCTTGCCTGTCCTTGTCAACTCCTCGTCATCCGCATCGAGAAGTTTGTAGAGGAGTATGCACTTGCGTATCTTCATGGCGTCCGGTAACTTTTCATTAACCTTCTCAATCTCCGTGTGGACCAGTCTTTCTACTTCGGTCTGCTGCGAGAGATCGATATATGTTGTGTAGGGTAGCATTCTCTCTTCGGCCCAGTTACCGACGTTTCCCATGTCAATATTTATCAGCGCGGTTATATATGGACGCCCCTCGCCAAAGGTTACCGCCTCTCTTATATAGGGACTGAACTTCAGGCGTGTCTCTATAAAATCAGGAGAAAATGCTTCTCCCTGCTTGTTCCTGATGATTTCCTCCCGGCGCCCTATAATAACGAGATGACCCTCATCATCGAAATACCCGGCATCTCCGGTTCTCAACCACCCATTCTCAAACGCGTTCTTCGTGGCCTCAAAATCATTATAATATCCTCTGAACACCGTTTTACTTGAGAGAAAGACCTCCTGGTCCTCCGAAATCTTCACATCCATGCCGGATAAGGGTCTGCCGACCGTTTCGGCCTTGACCTCAGTATCGGGCTGGATCTGGAATATTCCACCCGATTCTGTAAGCCCATAACATTGTTTGAGATTAAGACCCAGCGAGCGGAAAAACCTTATAACATCAGGACTTATCGGATGCCCTCCTGTATACGCGCTGTAAAACCCGGCACAACCAATCCGGTCCAGGAGCGGGCGAAAGATAATAACAGAGCCTATCCATCCAGCGAACCTGAGACCTGGACCGACTGATTTTCCCTGCGATTCCAAGTCAGTGATCCTGCCGCCTATATTCTCCGCCAGATAAAAGAGCTTTCTTCTTATCAGACCGGCATCGCCCATCTTCACACGAATGGTGGAGGCAAGATCTTCCCAGAACCTGGATGATGTAATAAGTATATTGGGGCCTAATTCACGGAAATCCTCGGGAATAGTTTCACGGGTCTCAGGAAAGTTCATCGTCATACCACCGGCCAAGGCTACACCTGCCCCCCACATCTGATCTACTATCCATGCCGGGGGGGAAATCGACAGCCAGTTCACCTCTACACCTGCGGGAATTGTTTCCAGCCAGCTTGCAGCCATCTCAGTAAGATTGAGGTGTGACAGCATTGCCAGTTTGGAGATACCGGTTGTTCCCGAAGTCATTATCATCAGGGCAATATCGTCCGGCCTCCCCTTCCATACCTCCCCGGCAAACAGCTCCGGTTGATGTTTGTCAAGATCTTCGCCCAGATCCAGCAGGTCGGCAAAGCTCATAAGCCACTCATCATTGCGATAAGAGCTCATGCCTGTCCGGTCAACATATATGACTTTCTTTATGTGGATAAGCCTGTCACGCATTTCCAACAGCTTATCCGTCTGTTCCTGATCCTCTACAATTACGTACGCGGCTTGGATTCTATTGAGAGTACCGGCCATCTCATCGCTCACTGCGGAGGTAAACAGATTCAGAGCAACAGCGCCAAGAGACTGTCCTCCTAGTTGACTGAACAGCCATTCCGGGTGATTGTCCATTATAATCCCGACATTATCACCCCTTCTCAGACCGAGAGCCCTGAGACCCAGCCCCACTTTTTTCGCAAATTCCAGATAGTCGCACCAGCTGTATGACTGCCATATGCCATACGCTTTTTCACGAATCGAAGTGCGCCCGCCGAATTCTTCCGCATGCTTCAGCAGGATCTGAGGAAGCGTGAGGCCGGTCCCGGGAGTGTCCCCTTTTGAGGGTTTCGGGCCTTGAGTTTCGAGTTTCGGGCTCATTGTGTATCTCCCAGATACGCCCTTATAACTTCCGGATCATTCTGTATTGCTTCAGGTGTCCCCTCAGCCAGTTTGTCCCCGAAATTCAGAACCATTACACGTTTCGATATGGCCATCACAATAGACATGTCGTGCTCGACGAGTATCATTGTTTGCCCCCAATCCCTGTTCAATTCGGACAGGAATCTCACCATATCCTCTTTCTCTTCAAGATTCATTCCGGCGAATGGTTCGTCCAGCACGAGGAGTTTCGGTTCAAGCGCCAGCGCGCGGCCAAGTTCAACCCTTTTCCGCAATCCATAAGGTAATGATCCCACCGATTTTTTCCTGATTGCCTGCATTTCCAGAAAGTCGATCAATTCCTCCACGACAGCGCGGTGTCTGACCTCTTCTCTTCGGACGCCGCGCGTAAAAAGGAGCGCCCGGCCCGGCCCGTAATTACAATGGATATGGCGCGCCAGGAGCATATTGGACAGTACCGTCATACCGGGAAAAAGCTCAATGTTCTGGAACGTTCTCCCGACGCCGCTGTTTACAAGTTTGTGCGTCGGAAGATTTGTTATATCCTTTCCGTTGAACAGTATCCTGCCCGCCTGCGGTCTGTAGAATCCGGTAACGCAGTTTAAAAGGCTTGTCTTTCCGGCACCGTTTGGTCCTATAATCGCGAACAGCTCCCCGGTGTTCACCTCGAAGTCGATACTGTTCAAAGCCATAACACCTCCGAAGCTGAGGGTAAGGCCGTTCACTCTCAGATCGGCGCGTTTCCCGTCACCCGATATCGCCTTGAATATGTCAGGCTGACCACGAAAAGCCTTCATTATTTCTCCAGAATCTTTATCTCTTCTTTTCCCGGTACAAAGAAGTTTGTAATGGGAATATATCGTCCATCCTCACACACCTCAACGATTCTCCCTTTGAATGATCCCTCGTGATCTGTTTTCGTATAGGTAATGTTGGGCACAAGTCCCCCGAAATCTTCATTTGAGAAAGATTCCATCGCCATGTTTATTGTTTTTCTTGTTATCTTTCCATATTTTTCACTGGCGCGGATAAAAGCCCTCTCCATAATCATTCCTACTACAACACCCTCCCAGTAAGACGCATCAAACTTATCAACGGTCTTATAACGCGTCCATAGATCTTCCATGATTTTTATGCCCGCGGTTTTATCAATCGGCAGACCACCGGGGAATTGTATCTTAAGACGATCCCTGATTAAGCCCTTGCCCATCCTGAAAAAATCGGGGTCGGTAGATGTCCATGTTCCGAAGAATTCCGGTTTATACCCGATCCTGTCGGCACATTTAAAGGTGGTGATTATCGCCGCCGGAAGCATCTGCATGAAAATATATTCCGCCCCGCTCCTTTTCAGGCGCAGCAGTTCAGTCGTCAAGTCAAGAGTTTTCGGAGGAAATTCCTCAATTGTGACAATATCTATATTGTGTTTCGCGGCATATTCCCTGCTCGGCTTGTGAATAGAGCGCCCATAGGCATTATTGTATGTCAGGAGACCAACCTTTGGTACATCCTTACCTTTATGGTTTGCACGAATATATTCCAAAACCGCGTAACAATCCAGTCGGTAGCTTCCGAAAGGCAGATACATATAATCGACCGGTTCCTTGAGGATTTCCCAGCTTGTGGAGTAGTTTATTGTGGGTATTCGGTATCTCTGTACAAGGGGTTTTGCCGCGAGTCCTTCACCCGCACCCCAGGTGGCAATCATATCTACCCTGTCGCTGACGGCAAACTTTCTGACCGCCGCCACGGCCTCGGTGACCTTGTACATGGTATCCACGAGTATCATCTCTATCTTATTTCCATCCACACCTCCCTTTACTTCATTTACATAACGGAAATAATCCTGTTGACCCTTTGCATGAAACTGTCCCCATGTTGACGCCGGACCGGTCAGATTAATCGCTGCCCCCACCTTTATGGCTTTTGTGGGGACTACTTCAACCATACCGAAATGACGATAAGCCATTATCATTAAAACTAGAAGTACCAGAATGATAACTACAGTGTAAATTACCTTTTTCATTATTCCCTCCTCCTTTTTTCAAAATAAAAAGGGCCGTGGATATACATCCACGGCCCCAAAAAACAAAAAAGCCGTGGGCAGACGTTCGGTCTACCCACGGCTCATAAAGTGCTACGTCAAGAGCTCAGAAGGCAAACCTCCCCAAAAAAACTAAAAAAGCTAAAAAAGTTGCCTGCCTGTTTGCTCATGATGTTTTTCATCTTTTCCACTATCCTTGCCAGTTCTGCGGTTTAATAAAATTAAAACGCGGTGAAGTCAAGAAAAAATTGTCAGTTCATATATTTAAAAAATGGCGCATTTAGATTGATAACCAGTTTTGTATCCTTTTTGAGCGCTTTCCCGTATGCCTCGAGACTTCTTATAAATCCATAGAATTCAATATCTTTCTTGTAGGCTTCGGCATATATCTTTATCGACTTGGCATCTCCTTCGCCCTTCAGTTTCTCAGATATCTTGTAGGCTTCTGCCAGTATAATCGTTCTTTCCATATCTGCTTTTGCCGTAATCTTCTTGGACTCTTCCTCGCCCTCTGAACGGTACTGTTTTGCCTGCCGTTCCCTCTCTGCCTTCATCCGACCGAACACATGCTTCTCATTCTGCTCAGGCAAATCGGCACGCTTTATCCTTACATCCACGACACGGATGCCATAATCTTCCGCACGTTTCGCCGACTTTTCCGTTACCTTCATCATAAGCGCGTCCCGGGTTTCAGACACAATATCCGACAAATTATGCTGCCCTAATTCAACTCTCAGCCCGGCGTACACAATATCGTCGAGCCGCGCCTGAGCGCCGTTTTCATTTCTCACCGTGGTATAGAACCTCAGCGGATTAGTAATAGCCCACTTCGTATAATTGTCCACGACAAGGTTCTTTTTATCCTTTGTAAGTATCTCGGTCGGAGACGCGTCGTATACCAAAATCCTCTTCTCGAAAGTCATCACCTGTTGAATAAAGGGCACTTTAAAGTGAAGACCCGGCCCGTATATGCCTTCCAACGGTTTCCCCAGCTGTATGACAATCGCCTGCTGTGTCTGATCCACAGTAAAAAGTGAAAGTGATACAACAAAAATAACAATCAGACCAGCAATTACTCCTATTTTTCCTTTTAATTTCATTATCAGCCTCCAGAATTCCCCGCTATTTCGTGTTTATCTTCTTATCAAGTTCTCTGCCAAGCGATAAATGAGGCAACATATTTTTCCCTATCTTATCGTCGACAATAACCTTATCAACCCCTGGAAGTACCTTCTCCATCATTTCGATATACAGCCTCTTTTTTGTCACTTCCCGAGCGGTTCTGTACTCAGCGAGTATCTGCATGAATCTACTCGCGTCACCTTCGGCGGATATAATCTTGGATTCCTTATAGGCTACGGCATCGTTTGTAATCTGGGCCGACTTTCCCTTTGCTTTTGGAAGTATTTCGTTCCGATAACCATACGCGTCATTTACCATCTTGGCCTTATCTTCCTTGGCGCTGGCAACATCCTTAAATGCAGCCATAACCTGAGCAGGGGGATGGACATCCTGAAGCTGAACGGCCACTATATGTATTCCCGCATTATAACCGTCTAATATTTTCTGGAGAATTGCCTTCGTATCCTGCTGAACCTTGAATTTACCTGTGGTCAGGATGTCATCGATTTCGCTTTCCCCGACCGTTTCCCGCATAGCAGCCTCCGCGGCATCCTTTACCGTCTTATCCTGATTCTTTACATTAAACAGATATGCTATTGCATCTTTTATCTTGTACTGAACGATAAAGGTCAGGTTTACTATGTTCTCGGCCTTAGTAAGCATAAGGCTTTCATTGGTTACAGCCCTCAATCTGCCGAGTTGCCTGTCTCCTATGGTTCTGAATCCTATTTCTATTCTTCGAACCTGCGTTACCTTCGGCTTCATAACCGTTTCCACCGGCACCGGAATGTGGTAATGAGGGCCCGGCGTGGTGGAACGCACCGCTTCGCCGAATCTCTTAACTACACCGGCTTCGTCAGGAGCAACAAAATAGATCCCGGATGCAAGCCAGAGAATCAGCAGAACCACAACTATTATCGGAACCAAACCATATTTCCCTCCAAATGGAATCTTGAAGGGAATCGATTTTTTGATCTTTTCAATCGCCTCTTTTAAATCAGGTGGCTTTTGACCACCCCATGGGTTTTTATCATTATCCTGCCAGCCCATAAATTCACCCCCCGGTAATTCTTCTGTAATTTTGTCTGAATCTAACACGACCTGAAACAGGTGTCAACTGATATCGGAGAACATGTTGTCAACAAATAGAACTGTCCGGTTTTGTAGCAAATGAATTGTCCGCTTTGTACTGCTCAGGAAAGCTGCGGAAGTCGTAGACTGGAGCAGCTTTCCTGAGGAAGTGGCGAGCGGCGGACCTACGCTGCTTTTTCCTTTCCCTTTTTGTTTTCTTTCAGTTTTCCCTGTGCATCATAATCAGCCAGCTTTCTTGGGCCATGAAAGACAGCAAGTGAACCATCTATGTACTTGTAAACACGCATCCTGACCCTGACATAATGGCATCTATGCTGGTCCGCAGGGATTTGCAGTGTCTTTCTTCCAAAGCTTACGCAGTTATCTGCGGTAACTGTCCGCTGGTGATGTTCGCACAGAATATCGTCAAGGTTCGCCACAACCCATGGTACAAAGGCACTGCCTTCTTCAGCGGCGGGTTGGATGAACTCGGCGTTGTGCGCTGGCCTATAAACCTTGGCCAGATACCGATTGGCAGATTCCATCGTGGTGATTCCATGCAGGGCCAGTTCTCTGGGAAGCCGACCCTGATGCGCACCAAAGGCCCGTTCGCTTCGCCCCCGTGCCTGCGGAGAATAGGCGGCGATCATCTCGATCCCTAACTGCTTCATGGCACGTCCAAACTGAGTAGGCTGCCCTTTACTTACCTTTCCTCCAGTCTCAGGCGTGTAAGTAATGACTCCCACGATCGGTGTAGAATGAGCTGAATAAGCCCCTTTGGAGGATCACGTCCCTCACTCCCTGAAAGCTGCTATCTGTGCATTCCTCCTGGACAAAGAGCATACTGTAGTGTTCACCTGTCGCGTCATCCATTGTCACAATCAGATCCCACTTTTTCCCCGGTACCCATTCATGAGTACTGCCGCCCTGATGTACAATCATGCCCGGCAAAGGGGATGGATCACGACGTTTCCGGTGTGTACCTTTCTTGGCAGCCCTGGAAACTAATCCTCTCGACTGAAGCGTGTTCTTGACCCAGGTGTAACTGCGCTGCCCTCCGTCACGCCGATACCATGAATGAAAATGTTTAACGTTCCAGCCACGGTAACGACTTTCATACTGCCGGGCAAGCGCTATAACTTCATCCACGGAAGCTCGACGTGATGATGCCTGTGTCAAACGCTTGTCTAATAACCCATCCAGCCCGTTATCTTCGTAACGATCAATGTAACGCCGGAACGTTCGATTATATACTCCCAGTATCCGCGCCGCTTCTTCCTGACTCAATCGTTTCTCTATCCATACACTATAGGCCTCTTCAAATCGCATAATCCTGTCTGCGTGCAACGCACAGGCAGGCCGGATCTCCCTGTAATATCTCTGCCCGTTTCATTGGCCACCTCCTGGTGACCATTATAAACCGGACAGATTACGTGCTACAACTCCAGACATATTACGTGCTCCTGACAAAAGATAGACCGCATCCTTGACTTCTCAACTGTTTCGTGTAAGAATCATTCGTATAAGAATATTTCTTGTCAGAAACAGTTGCGGGAGAGATTGCGAAAAATGGATCCGAACACGAAGGGCACTCAATCAACACATATC
>Ga0222702_1000032_pt1 | contig 57674 bp, 43 predicted proteins | sample AntAcemetage1504_FD_181152 | JGI IMG/M metagenome (GOLD analysis project Ga0222702, IMG submission 181152) | Saline water microbial communities from Ace Lake, Antarctica - #1504 | ecosystem: Environmental > Aquatic > Non-marine Saline and Alkaline > Saline | place: Antarctica: Ace Lake...
ATTTAGACAGGACGATTGCAGTCAGGACTATTAAAGGCAAAAAGAAATTTAGACAGGACGATTGCAGTCAGGACTATTAAAGGCAAAAAGAAATTTAGACAGGACGATTGCAGTCAGGACTATTAAAGGCAAAAAGAAATTTAGACAGGACGATTGCAGTCAGGACTATTAAAAGCAAAAAGAAATTGAGACAGGACGATTGCAGTCAGGACTATTAAATGAGTATTCATTGTTCAATTGAGCCTCAGATAATGACAAAAGATGAATATCATTATCTTGATCGTGAGGTAATGGGAATTATTTTTTCTATACAGAATGAACTTGGGCGCCTTTTTGACGAAAAAATATATCAGAAAGCTATCGGGAATCGTTGTCTTGAAGCGGGGATGGAAGTTGAGACAGAAGTTCCGGTTCAGGTGGAGTATCAGGGATTTTCAAAAAGGTATTTTATTGATTTGATTGTTAATCGTCGCATTGTCTATGAATTGAAGACAGCGATGTTTCTTGTTTCCAGGCACCGGTGCCAGACCATGAATTATCTTTTCCTTACCGGGTTTCAATACGGAAAACTGGTGAGTATGAGGCCTTCGTCTGTTAAGAGTGAATTTATAACTACTTCATTAACTCGAGAGGATAGAAAGCGATTTAAAGTAGATCAGGATGATTGGGAAGATATTGATCAAGATAGTGTATGGTTGCGGGAATTTATTATCAGTCTTCTCTCCGACTGGGGTATGTTCCTGGATATTTCACTATATCGCGAGGCTGTTGCGTTTTTTCGAGGTGGTGAGCCAGCATTTATGGCAGAAGTGGAGATAATAAACAAGGGGACTATTCTGGGGACACAGAAAATAAATCTACTAAATCCGGATATTGCCGTCCATCTCTCCTCGGTAAAATCCATCAGGTCATATAAAGATCATCTTCAGCGTTTCCTGGAGAACACAACGTTAAAAGCTATCCAATGGATAAACTTAAAAGGACATCAATTAACAATAAAAACAATTCGACCTTAAACCAATAAAATAATAGTCCTGACTGCAATGGCCCTGTCTTAAAAAAGCGCCGAAGCGAGGAAAATAGTCCTGACTGCAATGGTCCTGTCTTAAAAAGGCGCCGAAGCGAGGAAAATAGTCCTGACTGCAATGGCCCTGTCTTAAAAAGGCGCCGAGGCGAGGAAAATAGTCCTGACTGCAATGGTCCTGTCTTAAAAAGGCGCCGAAGCGAGGAAAATAGTCCTGACTGCAATGGTCTTGTCATAAAAAGGGCTGAGGCGAGGGGGCATTTGTCTTGTCAGAAAAATTTAGGAGTTATTTTTTGTGAAGATAAAAACTGAACCGTTTCCAACCTGGCCGTTCTTCGATCAGGATGAGATCGCCGCGGTTGTCTCGGTTCTCAAGTCCGGGAAGGTCAACTACTGGACCGGGGAGGAGGGAAAGAGTTTCGAAAGGGAGTTCGCTGACTATACCGGTACCAGGTACGGGATAGCGCTCTCCAACGGAACCGTTGCCCTGGAACTGGCGTTAAAGGCCGCCGGAGTAGGGGAGGGGGATGAGGTGGTGGTTGCTCCCCGGACATTTATCGCGAGCGCTAGTTCGGTTGTTCTTACCGGCGCCCGTCCGGTATTTGCTGATGTAGATCGGGATAGCGGTAATATTACGGCTGAGACCATCCTACCGGTCCTTACCTCCCGGACTCGGGCAATCATTCCCGTTCACTTAGGCGGTTGGCCCTGTGATATGGATCCGATCATGGAGTTAGCGCGGGAAAACGGATTGGCTGTAATAGAGGACTGCGCCCAGGCACACGGGGCCGAGTATCGTGGGCGACGAGTCGGGAGTAGCGGAGATATGGGATCGTTCTCATTCTGCCAGGACAAGATTATTACCACCGGTGGGGAAGGGGGGATGATTACCACCGACAATCAGGAGTACTGGAATCGGATCTGGTCATTGAAGGATCACGGCAAGAGTTACCAGGCAGTATTTGACCGTGAGCATCCCCCCGGATTCCGCTGGCTCCATGAATCATTCGGGACCAACGCCCGGATGACCGAGATGCAGGCGGCGATTGGACGAATAGCGCTCACTAAGTTGCCTCGCTGGCTGGAGATCCGGCGCCGGCATGCCGAAATATATACCCGCCTTTTATCCGATCTGTCCGCTCTCCATATCCCCCAACCATCGACCGATGTGAAAAGTGCCTGGTACCGTTATTATTTTCATGTTATCCCCGAGAGACTTAAGCCGGACTGGAGCCGGGATCGGATTATGAATGAAATAGGAAAATTGGGTCGGCCCGGTTTGAGCGGCACCTGCTGCGAGATCTATCTGGAGAAGGCTTTTTCTGCCGTGGATCTTCGTCCAAGTGATCGGCTTCCTACCGCCCGCTGGTTGACTGAGAACTCGCTGATGCTCCCGGTTCATCCGGCCCTGAGCAGTGAGGATATAGAGGATATCGCCGGGACTGTCGCTCAGGTTGTAGAGGAGGCTACCGGATGAAGAGGAGTTTAAAAGTATCAATCTGGAACGCTCCCAGCATCTTAAGAATACTGGCGGATATGATCATGGTGACCGGATCTTACGGTCTGGTGATGTTGGGCCGGTATATTCTGGCGCTCAAGTCCGGGATTGATAAGCCGAATCTTTTCGGGATGTTCGCCACCTATTACTGGCATGGACTGTTAATTCTTCTCCCCTGCTGCCTGATCGCATTTATATCCCTGGGCTTCTACGGCCGGGGGCGTTATTACCGGAGTAAGTTCAAAGTTCTGGTGGTTTTTCAGGGGATTACCATCGGTTATATCGCCACCGGATTCTTTGTCTTTTTCTTCCTGGATTTCGTGGGGACATTCTCCCGGGGGGTTTTGCTTTTCAGTTATCTTCTTTCGAACCTGCTTTTAATCGGAGCCCGTCTCTGGTCGACGGTCTGGAAGATGCTCTATTTTAATGAAGCTGTTCCCGCGCGCGGCGCGTCTCTCCAGGCTCCCGGAAGAGACGGGCGCAGTGTTCTGGTAATCGGCGGCGCGGGGTATATCGGGTCGGCTCTTATCCCCAGATTACTTGAGGGAGGGTATAGGGTACGTCTGATGGATATCATGGTTTACGGAGACGAAGCTATCGCGGACTTCCGGGACCACCCCGAATTGGAGATTTTTCGCCATGATTTCCGCCAAGTTAATTCAGTGGTGCAAGCCATGCAGGGAATTGATACAGTTGTACACCTGGGGGCAATAGTGGGTGATCCGGCGTGCGCGCTGGATGAGAATCTAACCCGCGAGATTAACCTGATGGCCACCCGGATGATAGGTGAGGTGGCCAAGGGGCTTAGGGTTCGTAAGTTTATCTTTGCCAGCACCTGCTCGGTCTATGGCGCTAATGCCGAAATCCTCGATGAGAGGTCTATCTTAAATCCCGTCTCTCTCTATGCCCGGACCAAGATTGCCTGCGAAAAGGTGCTCTTTAAGTTGAGGGACACCACTTTTCAACCGACGATATTGCGTTTTGGGACGATCTTCGGGCTGTCGGGACGGACCCGGTTTGATCTGGTTGTAAATTTACTCACCGCCAAAGCGGTCACTGAAGGAATAATTCCGGTCTGCGGGGGTGAGCAGTGGCGTCCGTTCTTGCATGTTGATGACGCCGCCCGGGCCGTATATCTGATGGTAAATGCTCCCCTGGAGCAGGTGGGTAATGAGATATTTAATGTTGGATTCAATGAACAGAATTACACAATTTCTGATATTGCCGGGATTATCGAGAAGGAAATTCCTCAGGCCACCATTAATGAAATCCCATTTGACAGTGATATCCGGAATTATCGGGTGGATTTTAGCAAAATCTCCAACGAGCTCGGGTTTGCCTCTCACTGGACAATTGAAAGCGGTGTCCGACAGGTGGTAAAAGCCTTTCATGACGGCGCAATCGATGACTACTGTGATCCCCGCTACAGCAACGTTAAATTTCTCTCCGAGGCTAAAGGGGTGCAGGGGCTCCGCTATGATCGGGAATACGTTGAGAGTCTCTACCTGATCGGTCCGGAATCGGATGAGACCTAAATATGTCTGATATACCGGTGAATCAATCGATTTCTTTTGAACTAATCGGTGACTGTAGAAACCGGTGGTTTCATGTTCTGGGCGCGGTGCTGGTTTTCTTTGGAAGTATTGAAGTATTTACAATAACGCTTAGCCTAGTCCGGGTTAGGATTTCTCAGTTGCCTGCTCTGCTGATTGTTTTGCTGGCGGCTGTTGCTGCCGGATGGTATTGGCATTTCTTGCGATCCGGATTACACCGGGAGAGAAATGAACCATTCGTAGCGACAGATATCGGATGGATTATCTGGGGTCTGGTTGCCCTGACCGCCCTGGTCTATATCCTTCTCTGGCTGTTGGCCTACGCGCTCCCCGACTATTCCTGGGACGGCCTCTGGTATCATAATCCCACTATGCATTTCTGGGCGCTGAAGGGCTATCCACACTGGATAACCGTTGATTACTCAGAGTTTTGGGCAGGGACAGTCGATCCAAACTGGAATGCTTATCCCAAGGGCGTGGAATTACTGGGATTTATTCTGGTCCGGGCGACGGGGTTGGTTCGGTTGCTGAATGCGATCCAGTTGCCCATCCTTCCCCTCGGGGTTATAGCTGTAATCTGCCTGGCTCGGTTTTTTGGAGCTTCACCCGGTTTTGCTATCGGGAGTGGATTGTTGTTTATTTTTATCCCCGTCAATATAGCACAGTCATCAACCACTTATGTGGATTCGGCCACCGCTTCGTTTTATATTGCCTTGATGGCTCTGACCGCCATCAGCCTTCGGCAAATCAAGAGAAATAAGATCCCCTGGAGAATGATGCCAGCCCTGGGATGTGCTCTCGGCCTAGTGATTGGTGCCAAGGGAACGGGGATAGTCTTCCTTCCTCTCATCGGTGGAATCTTGTTAGTCTTTCTTCTCTTTCGCACGATAAGAAATCGGACAGCTGAAACAAAGATGAATATTCCCCGGGAGAATATTGCTTTCGGGGAGAAGATATATCATTCCGGCGGACAGTTTATCCGTCAAGGCATACTATTTTTCCTGGGTGTAATTGTGATCGGTATTGCGATCGGGGGCTTCTGGCAGATCAGGAATTATATTCACACCGGAAATCCATTATTTCCAGTTGAACTCAAGGTTTGCGGTATGACGATCTTCTCCGGAGTTTCTCTGGAGACACAGTTCCCCATCCCCCACATCCAGAAACTGTCTGGTACGGAGGAGTGGCCCCAGTGGAAAAGGATCGCTTATAATTGGTTAGAGGGGTTAGGCAATTGGAACTCCGCCGTCATTCGGTATGCTTCGCGTTCCGGAGGACTTGGGTTTTTATGGCTCTTTGGCTGTCTTCCTTCGATTATTTATCTTTCCTTCCGATCTTTCCGAGGTCGGTTGGAAAAAGGGTTGCCTTATCGTCTCATCTTTTTTTCTTTGATTGTGATTACTCTGATTCTATTTTTTGTGATGCCCCGGAACCATAATCACCTGGCGCGTTACACGATCTGGCTTTATGGGTTGGGTCTTCCATGTTTTGCCGTGGTTGCCGGTCGGGTCTGGTCCTCCAAACGAAGTTGGGGGAAGATCTGGATCGTGATTGTCGTGGTCTCGATATTATTTGAAGGCATTTATAGTTTGTCTTATAAGGCGAGGTTGATCTCCATCTTTAATCGGGAAGGCAGGAGTCTTCCGACAGTCTCCCGGTTTCTCCTAGCTTTGAGTGAACCATATCCCGTGGGATACTCCTGGGCAAAATTGAAAGGGACCTTCTTCGAAACAGTCTTGACGGGGACTGACCCGGTAGCTTTGAGTAGTATGCACGGACCTTATGAAGGCGGTTGGCGGATGCCTGGCAATCTGACTCAGGGGCGCGCCTTCGGAGAAAGAGAGATATATTTTTTTGATGGTACGACTCTTGCCAGAGACCAGGAGCGAATGGCGGAATATATTCTTGAGCGCAGGATAAGATATATTATCTGGGACAAAAAGCTTAGAATTCCTCGACCGCTTGCCCGCCTGGTTGATATCTGGCACTCTGCTGGAGACTTCTATATATTTGAATTTTATCCTGATGATGCTTGGCCTAATCAGGATAAGCAAGAAAATCGCAAACTTTAGGAAAACCCATTACGAGCATGGGGTGGTGGTGGTATCGAAGGTATACATGAAATCAATGAACTTTATCATATTCTGAAATTTCGATGAGAAAGGCGATATTAACTAATCGTGAAGAATTGACCTCGAACTCAGTTGAAAACATGGTCGAAGGAAGCGTCTTTCGCTTACTGGGAGGATTATTGGTCTTCTTCGGGGCGGTTGAGATTCTGACAATCGGAGTCAGTCTCTGCCAACTGACCATTACTCGATGGCTCGCCTTGGGAATAATTATTTTCTCCGGTTTACTTGGATGGTGTTATGGTTATTTTCTCAAAAACAGGCGCCCGGGGATAGTTCCTCGTAAGACAACAACGCGGAGAGGGATGCGTTGTTATCTGATATTTTCTCTGGTTATGATCTGGTATAGCCTGCTCTGGATAATGGCGTATATACTTCCCGACTCTTCCTGGGACGGGCTCTGGTATCATAATCCTACCATGCACTCCTGGGCGCTAAAGGGATATGTCCATTGGATCGCGGCCGATTTTTCAGCGTACTGGACGCCGATTATCAACAGCTACTGGAACGGCTATCCAAAGGCAGTGGAACTCTTCGGATTTATCCTGATTCGGGCCACCGGATTACCGCGTCTATTGAATGCCATTAACCTTCCCTGGATTCCGTTGGGAGTATTGGGTGTTTCCTGCCTTGCCCGGGCCGCGGGAACAACCACACGCTGGGCGATCCTGACGGGTTCCCTCTTCCTTCTAATTCCGCTGAATATCAGTCAATCCCCAACAACGTATGTTGATACTGCTACCGCGGCTTGTTTTGCAGCTTTTCTGGCGATACTGGTTGTGGCTATCTCCCGGATCCGGAAGGGAGAGTATTCCTGGAAGATTATGCCCGCGCTGGGGTGCGCCGCGGGTCTGGCATTGGGAGCGAAAGGTACCGGATTTATACTTTTTATCATAGGCTTGACCGCCATCATGCTCCAGCTTATTATTCAATTTTTTTATCCCGCGCCAGTAAAGCGAAGTTTCCGACGATTTCCCGGGGGATATACACCAGGAAGATTATTGCGGAGAAGTATTGTCTTTTTGGCTATGACTATTGTGGCGGCTATGATAGTGGGAGGGTATTGGTATCTCCGAAATTATCTTCGGACAGGGAGTCCTTTCTATCCGGTAGGGTTATTCATCGCCGGTCATCAGATCTTCCCCGGGATCAGTGATCCGGGAACTCTAATTATTCCCCCTTTCGCCGCGGGCACCGAAGAGTGGCCGCAGTTGAAGCGGATACTTTTTACCTGGGGCTCTGGATGGAATATGGAGAACTGGAAGCGAGCGGTTATCAGCTACACCTCGCGCCAGGGGGGATTGGGATTTTTCTGGGTGCTGGGTTGTCTCCCGGCTATTCTATATTATTATATATCTGCCGCGGTACGATGGACGCGAGGCGATAAGCAAACGGATCCCGCGTTGAAAATTCTCCTTCCATTATTATTTATAGTAATGATATTATTTGTTTTTACCCCGCGTAATCATATCGCGCGCTTTTCGATCTGGCTCTATGGGTTGGGATTGCCCTGTTTCGCTGTTATGGCAGGGAGGGTATGGAAGAGCAAGGCGTCTCTAACTCGTCGGGGAGGGCATGCCTGGGTGACGGCATGTATTATACTAGCTGTTTTTGAAGGGTTGTATTCATTCTGCCATCAAAGGGGACTTCGGCTTTATGAACATCAGGAGGAAGGTGGTGAGGGGGGTTTTAGTCTCTCCGGAGCTATCAATGGGCTATCGGAGAGGTATCCCGTCGGTTACCTCTGGCCCCGATTGCGGGGCAGCAGATTTGAAGAAGTTCTGGACGGTGCTGATCCGGTGGCGTTAAGCCGGGTAACTGAAGATACCGGCAAGAATCGTATTCTAGGCCATCTGACCCAGCAACAGGCATTCGGGGAAAGGCCGATCTACTTCTTCGATCGGAAGACAGTCGCGGCTGATAGTGACAGGATCCGGGATTTTATAGAAAGCCGGAATATCCGGTATATCATCTGGGATACCGATGAACCGATCCCCCGGGAACTGGCCCGTCAGGTCGATGAATGGTACCGGGTCAACGGCCGTTTTTATTTGCTGGAGTTTAATCAGGATGATCATTACGAGTGACGGAGTATAACATTGGCAAACAGTTCGCGATCGGATAAACTAATAATCATGACGAACCGTGATCCAACCATTGATCAACCATGATACAGTTACCTGAATATCTTAATAATCCTTTAATACTGCTTATTCTCTTTCTTTTTAGCGCTTTCTCAACCGCCTTTTTAACCCCTCTGGTCATCCGGCTGGCCCGGAAGATCGGAGCAATTGATCGGGGAGGATACCGACGAATTCACCGGTGTGATGTACCTCTCATCGGCGGTCTGGGAATAGCTATCCCGATTATCCTTTTCTTTTTTAGCTTTGGTTTTGCCGGCTCGCTGATCGCGGGGCACTGGAGATTGATTTATCAGATTAATCGGAGTTGGATAGATCCTTTATTGAGCTTTGCGGCTGACCGGAACAAGTTCAGCCACAGTTTTATTACTCTGGCCATCGGGGGGATCGCCATTCTAACATTAGGGTTTATTGATGACGTGCGAGGGATGCGGGCCCGGGTCAAGCTGATCGGGCAGATTGTTATCGCAGTCTATATCTGCGCTTCCGGTTATTTTCTTCAGTCGATGTATATTCCTCTGATTGGAGCAGTGGAGTTTAGTCCTGCGGTTGGAATTATGATCAGCATTATCTGGACCGTCAGCTTGATCAATGCTTTTAACCTGATCGACGGACTGGACGGGTTGGCCACAGGTATTGCTCTGATCGCTTCGATTACCCTGGCAGTACTCGGGGCAATCACCGGTAATGTATTTGTAGTGTTAGCCTGTACGGCCCTGGCGGGAAGCCTGGCGGCGTTTCTGGTCTTCAATTTTTATCCAGCCCGTATTTTTTTGGGCGATACCGGCAGCATGTTTATCGGCTATGTATTAGCCGTTGTGACCCTGATGGGAACTCACAGGTCGGAGACCGCCCTTATCATTCTGGCTCCGATGCTGGCACTGAGCTTTCCGATTTTTGAAACCCTGATCTCGATGATCAGGCGTTATATCCGGGGGGTCCCGATATTTGCCGGGGACCATTATCATACCCATCATCGACTTCTGGGGAAGGGGTTTTCCAATCGCCAGGTAGTTTTGATTCTTTATGCAGTAACTCTCCTTCTGGCTGGCGCGTCCTGCCTGAGCCAGATAATTTCAAAAGATTCCAGATGGAACTGGTTCCCGGGATTTATTTTCACGGGATCTCTAATCGGGATAGCCTGGTGGGCAGGGTACTTCCGCCGGGAAACGCTCAAACGGATCTTCCTCCGCCACCGCCGGAATACGATTTTATCTTCATTCTCCCGGTATGCGATTCAGAGTCTGTCCTCAAAATCAGCGTTTATCAGCCCGTTTGAGATCCTCGGTATCTGCCGCCGGGAGCTGAGACTGCGTTTCCTGGAAGCCTGGTTTGAAGACGTTCAGACCCTGATTGGATCCAGCGGCAGGCCTTCGAGGAATCGCCCCGGTGAGGAAGAATTCGATCCGATTGAACGGCTCCGGATCCAATCAGTCAACGGCATGGATATCATTATTCGTTACCAGTTTTCTCATGAGCCGGACGAGAACGAACTGCAGGATGCGCTGGCCTGCCTGGCACATATATTTGAGCAAGCCGCCACCAATTCACTTCTTGCTAAAGTGATTAAAAAACAGTCGGAAATAAAGACAGCAAGTTCTCTCCGGGTTGCCCGTCCCGAATTCTTTATTGACGAATATCAGAATCATAGCAGTAATTAACAACCCGGATTATTCCTTTGCGCCGGCATCTTTGAGAAGTTGAACTACATCATTATGTGAGTGGTATGTCGCCAGCGCCAAAGCTGTCCAACTGTTTTGGTCTTGCGCGTTAATATCAACTCCCGCCTTGATCAACTCCCTCACGACATCGGCATGGCCGTTTTGTGCCGCCCACATCAAAGCTGTCCAACCGCGCCCGGTTTCCGCATTCAGATCGACACCGGCCTCGATCAGATATCTCACGATATCGGTCTGGCCTTTCTTGGCAGCCACCATCAAAAATGTCTGGTCGAACAGGTTTCTTTGGTTAACGTCGACGCCCGCCTTGATTAACTCCCTTGCAATATCAGCAAAGTAACTCTTTACTGCCCACGCAAAGGCGGTCTCGCCATATTCGTCTTTCGCGCTGACGTCGGCACCCGCCTTGATCAACTTCCTCACAATATCGGTATGACCAATCTTGATTGCCAGCACCAAGACGCTCTCACCCTCCATACCTTTCGCATTGACGTCGGCACCCGCCTTGATCAACTCATTCACGATACCGAAATGGCCTCTTTTTGCCGCCCACACCAAGGCGGTCTCGCCAGTGTTGTCTTTCGCGTTGACGTCGGCTCCTGCCTTGATCAACTCACTCATAGTATAGACATGGTTCCTCTTGCTTGCCTGCATTAAGGCGGTCTTGCCATCACAGTCTTTCGTGTTGATGTCGGCGCCCGCATTAATCAACTCTTTCACAATATTGGGATGACCACCCTTGCTTGCCCGCATTAAGGCGGTCGAGCCATCCCAGTCTTTCGCGTTGACATCGGCGCCCGCCTTGATCAACTCTCTCATTATGATCTCTTGGTTCATTATAGGCGTCAGCATCAAGATGGTCTCGCCATTCTTTCTTTTCGCGTTGACATCAGCGCCCGCTTTGATCAACTCACTCACGACAATAAAATAGCCTCTTTTTACCGCCGGCATTAGGGGGGTCTCATCATACTCGTTTTTCACGTTGACGTCGGCGCCCGCCTTGATCAACTCCCTTACTCTGGTGATATCTCCGACGGTTACCGCTGCGAGTAAGTCCGAATCAATCTTACTCCATACGGTTGGTGCAATCGACCCTAAAACTGTAAGCAACAAGACAAAAGCCAAACCGGAACCAATCAACCTCTTTGTGTTCATGAGAACTCCTTTATTTTTGTGTAAGTTCAGACATCTGGAAAAAATAGAATTTTTTTCATTGAAAGAAATAATAGTAACCTATACATAGATAGAAGTAAAGGTAGAACCAGGGGTGGAGAGGACACCCATGGTCCCGGGAACCGTAATAACTTCTTGGACAATGACCCATTTCAGTTCCATCCCAGTTTCCTATCATAAGTTTTGCGGGATTGCTGTAAAGTGAAATCATTGAGAAGATTTGCCGGGGCTGCGTGCAACCGGACCGCCGCCCGGGGTTCCGGGAAGCCGTCAAAGGTCAGGTCGAAGTTTATCCCCAGTATACCACCTTGTATAACTGACTGGGACACGGCATGCATAAATGTGTTGACTTTCCGGGGGTCACTACAGTAATTTCCACCCAACAATTCTTAACTTTAAAAATTTTTTGAGAAATTCGGATAGAACCTTTAAATAAGAGGGCGTCTGTTGTTCTCTTAACTTGTGTTTGAACAGAAAGTCCTTAATCACAGATATCCTGTCATTGCGAGGGAGGTACGACTGAAGCAATCTCCTTTAAACTAGAAGAGATTGCTTCGTCGTCCCTCCTCGCAATGACTCGGATTTGGGGGTTTTCGTTCAGACACTAACTAACCCGCCCCTGCTTGCTGGAGATATTTTTCCGGGGGTGAACTTCGAACTCTGGAGGAGAGATGAATCAGACAGATAGAAGGAAGACCGGACCGGATGTTGAATCGCCGGCTTATTATGTTGAGGAGGTTTATGAGTCCCCCTTTAAAAGTATTTTTCTGGCGGTCTGGCGTTACCGGGTAATTTTTCTGGTTATGTCCGGCTTGATTACAATTTTATGTTTAGCTTTAACCAGTCTAATGTATTTGGGCCGGGTCAAGGAGAATATGACCGAACTGGAATTCAGGCTTAACTTTGAGGGGATCAACAATAACCAGTATCCTAACGGCTTGAAGTTCAGCCCTTCAGACATTACCGCCCCCATTATTCTTAATAAGGTTTATATGAAAAACCATCTCGATCAATATATGGATTTTGGTCAATTTAAAGACGCACTGGCTATTTTCCAAAGAAATGATCGGATGATATTGCTGGAGAAAGAATATTTTAGAAAGTTAGACGAAAAAGAATTAAAGTCTCCGGGTCGTAAACGAATCGAAGATGAGTTTTTGGCTAAAAAAAGAAATTTATTTATTCCTATTTACCAACTGGGATTTACTTCCTTCCCGGGAATGAAGACGGTCCCGTTTAAGTTAAAAGCAAAATTATTGAAAAATATCCTGGAAAGTTGGGCGGAATTTGCCGTTAAGAAAAAAGGGGTGGACCGCTATCAGATAAGCCTGATATCAATCAATATTCTGAAACCGGAAGAAATAGAGGCCGAGGATTATTTTATCAGTAATGACATATTGCGGCTGATCATAAGAAGGATCCAGGACGATGTCAAAAAGGTGGAAAAATTACCCGGGGCCAATCTGGTCAAGGCCGGCCAGAACCGCTTTTCGCTCCAGGATATTCGGTATCGGCTGCAAGATCTTCAACAGTTCAAGCTGAGTCCCCTGGTCGGCCTGATCCGTCAATCGGGGGCCACTAAGAATCGGCAGCTAACCCTGTCTTATTTGGAAAATCAAATCTTTAATATGAATCTGAATAAAGGAGAATCCGTTGCCAGTAAATTTGTTTATGAGAAGTCATTTGACCAATACGTGAAGAAGTCCGTTGATATTCCGGTTGACTTGAGCAGGGAGAGTATTACCTCACCCCAGGCGGAGTTGGGAATGTCGAGAAATGTACCGAACATGATCCCCCAGGTTGGAGAATCATTTCTCACCAATTTGATGAATATGGTTCAAGAGGGTTCGGATATACGATACCGTCAAGGTATTACTGATAAAATCATCAAGACCGGTTTAAATGAGGTGGGGATAGATTCTGATCTGAAATACTACCAGGAAATATATGAGATAATGAAGAATCCGAAGGGACGTCTTCCCCTCGAGTTTATCAATACCGCCCTGGAGTTGATCAAAGAAGGGCATAAAATCTCCTACAAAGAGATTGTTAAGGCAATAAATGATTTGAACGTGATTTTTCTGGAGATATGCAAGATTAATCTTGATCCCGGTTCCCAGGTATACACCATTACCGAACCCGTCTCGTTCAATGTGGTGAGCTCACTAAATGTTAAAAAGTTGCTACTCTATGCGATTTTCAGCTGGATAATTTTAGAAGTTCTAATCATCTTTGGTATATATTTGAAAAGCTTGATCTCCGATAAAGGAGTTAGCACTTCGCGCTAACTCCTATCCAATGTCAAGACGCGACACCCATGAATTGAGATGGGTTTTATGGCTGCTGGTCTCGCTGGTGGTTCTGATATCCCTGCCGGGTATGATGTCGGCAAATTATCTGCCCAAGACATTCTGGGCCGCCGTTACAATAGGAATCGGATTTGTTGTGCTCCCCCCCCGATACCCGGGACGATTATCAATTACTCCGCTCGGGTCAATCTGGCTGATATATCTTTTCTGGGCTCTGCTTTCAGCTCTCTGGGCGCTTTCTCCACGGGTTTCGCTTGAGCGATGGCTGGCTTTATTGCTGCCGGCCCTTGCCTATCTTCTGGCGAAGAGGACCCGGTTCTGGGAATCGGACATATTCTGGGTGGGGTTCTGTATCCTGGCCGGGTTAGTGGCTTTAATCGGTATTCTCCAGTACTTCTTTCCATCCTTTCCCCTGGTAAATTCCTTTCCCGGAACCAAGATTCCCCGGGCCACGTTGGGACATCGCAACTATGCCGGCATGTATTTCATGCTGGTACTGCCGTTCCTCGTCTGGGGTTTTTTTCATCTCCGGGGGAAAAAAAGTATGGCGTTCCTCGCCGGTTTTTTCTTGGTTGTGTTATTTATATTAATAGCCCGTAATCGAGGGTCCTGGCTGGGAATTATATTTGGTGTAATATTTGTACTTATCGCTAATTTACGTCAAATCCCTTTCTATTTCAAGAGGATTATAGGATATCCTTTGATTCGATATAGATGTAATACCAGGCTAAATAGGCAGATTAAGACTATGAATAATGGCGAAGATATATCTTTGCGTAGCCGAAAAAATAAAATTATAGTATTAACCGGTATCTCCTGTTTACTGGTGGTAATCTTACTTGTATTCAGATCTCAGGGGACTCATGCGCCTTTTAACCAGAAGAAGGCCGATATATTTAATACCTTAACTATTTTGGTTAATGGAGAAAACCGGATAGGATATTGGGAAAGTTGTTTGGGAATCACCGATCCGATAACAGGCTGCGGGTCGGGTAATTTCCCGATAGTCATCACTCCAACATTAAAAAATGGTGGAGTCGAAACACTTAATTATGAAGTCCATAACGACTATCTGCAAGCGTATCTTGACCTGGGCCTGCCGGGATTGCTTATCTTTGTCTCTTTCTTCGGCTATGTACTTCACCTGGCTTGGAAGGGGCGCAATCGAGGGATTACTCTGGCGGCGGGTGCCGCCATAACCGGTTTGGTAGTAATGCAGTTTACTACCTTTACTTCGGAAAAAGTCAGTTCACAGATCTGGCTGGCCGGAGTACTTGCTATCATCAACTCTCAAAAAGAGATTCGGCCTCTCTTCAGCCAAACATTCCCCCGGTGGCTGATTATAACCGGGAATTACGGTTTGGCGTTTTGGCTCATTATCTTCGCCGTCATTGTCGGATATACCATCCGGGGAGACCGGGCATTTCGGAGAGAATGGGCATCGATCCGGAAGGTTCTTGCCTATCAGGAGATGCTTGCTAAACCAGGGGAGTACTCCGACCGGGAGATCGACAATATCCAGCAACTGCCGCTCTTTGAGCGACTCAAGACTTATAACCGATTCAAACGGCTGACCGATCGGGTGCTGCCAACGATGCTCTTTGACGCCAATATGAGGCATATTATCTGTCATCAGTTCGCCGATCTGGCGATGGACTTGGAAGATTCTGATATGGCTGCCGTATTTGCGCACCGGGCGCTGGAGATTCATCCCAACGACTGGAGTGGCCTGAAGCATCTGGCTGAGTCGGCCCTCCAACGAAAAGATTTCAGCCGGGCCCGAAGACATCTGAATCGAGGGATCGATACCTTCGGATATAATCCGCATGTTCCCTACTTCTGCCTGACGTTAAGCCGCCTCGATCGCAGTGAAGGAAGGGAAAAGGAAGCTGAATCAATCCAGGAAAAGTTGAACCGGAACCGGATCCTCAAACCTCTCTCTCCGGCGCCGGGAGATAGAGGGACCAGGGTTCCTCTGGACTTCATCTTTGATTGGAGTGACTGCAATGCGGCGACATCATACGACTTCTTTCTCTGGAAAGTCGGGGAAGACGAGCCCGAATCTCCGACTTTAGCCGGTCTATCCGAAAGCCGGGCCCGCCCGGCGGAAAAAATCGAACCGGGGACTACCTATCTCTGGAGGGTCCGCCCAATCGGCCGTTATGGGGAATTAGATGGTAATATCTGGGTCTTCCGAACGGTCCGGGAAAAACCGTCTAATATGCTATAGATGTCCTTTTAATGATAAGTTTGCGTTGTTGCTGTATGAAATACCTAAAAAAACAACCTGAAAAAACCCTGAAAAAAACAACCTTGACACAATGCAGAGTTTATAAGAGTATGACCCTTCGTATTATCTCGGTCCACTGTCTAATTAGTGTCTGAACGGAAACCTTTTAATGACAGATTTTTTGTCATTGCAAGGGAGGTACGATTGAAGCAATCTTCTTTAAAACCGGGAGAGATTGCTTCGCTAACGCTTGCAATGACGTGGATTTGGAGGTTTTCGGTCAGACACTAATTAGTAAAAATAACCCGATTTATGAATAAATCGGGTTATTAGAAAGAAGTTATAATCTATAAAAATTGATATAGGAGGTGTAATATGAAAAGACTCAAATTATCTGACTGGCAAAGCGCAAGAAACCGGCTCTGGGCGCTGGGAGCTATCTTAATCCTTTTCATTGCCGCTTGTTCAGACCCACCCCCCCCAGAAGATCCGGCCTGGTTCCAATCTACAACTACCGGTGAAGCCCTTGGTGAGGATATCCTGAGCGCAAAGATCAATCAGGTTGACGACATCTTCACCATCTACCGGCTGAAGGAAAAGTACCTATCTCGCGACGGAGAATCCCAGGCCGTTGCTAAGGACCTGGAGAACCGGTGGGAAGAACTCCTTAAGAACTACACCACCTCGCAAACCATCTGCCCGGAAGCCGATCTGATCGCTTTTGATTATAAAAAAGTGGGAGCCAATCAATATCGGGCCGATTTCCTTTTTAAGGTTAATCAGCCTTTCAGCAAGGATTACAAAATTGCCCTTTACGGTGTGGTGGATGAGAACAACCGCCATCTTCTTTCCGAAAGCCGCCGCCGTCGCGCCAAGAAGAGCGAGGCCTGGTTGTTGGGGCCGGATCCTTCCACCCGGGATTGGTCGGAAGGAGAATATGTTCTCATCTCGAACGTAATTGAGGCTCAACCCATCCCATACAATATGCATACCATTATCTATGATCGGGAAGGACGATGCGCGTACGGCCAGCGCGTTGATCTGGGCTGGCAAGTAGACTTGGGAGAAAAGGAGTCAGAGGGAAAATAAAGTGTGGGAATTACTGTTTTAAATAGTTGAGAAGTCTGCAACTCCTTCATATATTGCAAGAGCAGATTATCATCGGGCATTCCTGCGATGGCTATCGCTGAAAGGTTTATGAGAACCTTCAAAGAGGAATGTGTCACGATTTATTGCTTTAAAAAATCTGGAGAAGGTTATTAACCAGTGGGTTGATGATTATGATCATCAACTTTGTCATTTAAGTCTGGGATATATGAACCAAGTGCAATATCATAATTATCTCCGGAAGTCAGCGGCATAAATGTGTTTACTTTTGGATGGGCATTACACGGTACTCAAAACCACGAAGGCATGCATCAAATGACTAACGAAGAATTATGGCGAGAGAAAAATGTGCTTGTTATAGGTGGAGCAGGCTACATCGGATCGGTTCTTGTACGAAAGCTATTGCTTAAAGGATGCAAAGTAAGGGTAATGGACAAGCTCCTTTACAATAACGGAGCATCACTGGCTACGCTGATAGGAAATGTGAATTTTACATTCTCTCGAGGAGATTTTTGCGATGAGCACATCTTGCAGGATTCGTTGGCAGACGTTACCGATGTTGTCTTGTTGGCGGCTCTGGTTGGTGATCCAATTTGCAAGCAATATCCTGAACTCGCCAGACGAATAAACGAGGAAGGAGCCATAAAATTATTTGATTATATAGATGGAAGCCATATCAATAAGTTCATTTTTGCCTCCACCTGCAGTAATTATGGACTGGTGAGCAGCGACGGGCATGCGACGGAAGAAACGGAGTTGAATCCACAGTCATTGTATGCGGAAACCAAAGTCAACGTTGAGCGCCATATAATCAAAAATGCGCCCCAGGTAGACTTTTGCCCGACAGTATTACGCTTATCAACCGCCTTCGGTATCTCTGCGCGAATGAGGTTCGATCTAACAATTTCCGAGTTTTCGAGGACGCTTGCTCTGGGCGAGGATCTGACAGTCTATGATGAGCATACCTGGAGGCCATACTGTCATGTCGATGATATCGCTGAATCAATAATCAGAGTTTTGGAAAGCCCGGAAGAAAAGGTAATGGGGAAAATATTTAATGTCGGCGACAATGAGAATAACTACACCAAACAAATGATTGTGGATACGATTCTCAAAAACGCCGGAGGGGGAAACGTTATATATGGGGAAGCGGGCCCTGATAGAAGGAACTATCGCGTCTCCTTTGACAAGATATTTCGTCTGCTGGGTTTCAAAACACGTTTTTCTGTCGAAGACTCGATTAAAAGGTTGATCAATGCCGTAAGAAGCGGTCTCTTCGACGACGTTGAAATGAGGAAGAATTTTTACGGTAACTACTTTATCAAAGAAGATTACCACAACACCTAATGAATTAACAACTTATTTTATACAGAAACGGAATTAAGATGAAAGCAGTAATATTAGCAGGTGGCTTAGGCACAAGATTAAAACCTTTTACCCAAGCAATCCCCAAGCCCCTTTTGCCGATTGGGGAAAAACCCATTCTTGAAATTCAAATACAAAACTTAGCCAGACATGGTTTCCACAACATCTATATAGCCACCAACTATAAGGCAGATTACGTTAAGGCAATTATCGGAGATGGAAAGCGATTGGGGGTCAAAATTATATTCAGTAAGGAAGAAAAAGCACTAGGAACTTGTGGCCCGCTATCTCTTTTACGGGATGAGTTGACAGAAGCTTTTATCATGATGAACGGAGATATTCTTACCACGATTGATTTTAAAAAGCTCTATGATTACGGTATTGCCCAATCCTCAATTTTAACAGTCGTAACCAAGGAAACAAGAACCCCGTTTAACTTCGGCAGTGTTAAGGTCAAGAATAATTTGATAACCAGTATAGAAGAAAAACCTGATTTAGTGATGGAGATATTAGCCGGCATTTATTTCCTGAAGCCGTCGATCTTCAAATATATCCCTGATAATCAATATTATGGGATAGATCAATTAATCCAAAAATTACTCTCACTATCAGTTCCCGTATCAAGATACTTGATGAAAGAATATTGGATCGATATCGGGAGGCTGGATGATTATACGGAAGCTCAGATAGCCTACGAAAAGCACTTTAAAGTGGAAACAGGGGCATGATTCCACTATCGGTGCCGCATATCTCTGGTAATGAATGGAGATATATCAAAGAATGCCTGGATACCGAATGGGTATCTTCCGCCGGGAAATATGTGGATAAATTCGAGAGAGATATCTGCCGGTACACGGGGGCCAAGCACGCGATTGCATGTACAAGCGGAACGGCCGCTCTGCAGGTGTCCTTAAGGCTGGTCGGCGTAGTTCCAGAAGACGAGATAATAATCCCCACACTGACTTTCATAGCTCCCGTAAATGCTGCTCGTTATCTGGGGGCAGAACCCGTCTTCATGGATTGTGACAAATACTATAACATCGATATCGATAAGACAATAGAGTTCATCGTCAATGAAACCGTTTTCAGGGATGGACATACCTTTGATAAAAAAACGGGCAAACGGATCTCAGCAATTATTCCCGTCCATATTTTTGGCAATGCCGTTGACTTAGAAAAACTTATCCCGGTCTGTCGGGAGAGAAATATAAAAATCGTTGAGGATGCTACTGAAAGCCTGGGAACTTACTACATTTCGGGAGGGTTAAAAGATAAATTCACCGGTACGGTGGGAGAAATTGGCTGTTATTCATTCAACGGTAACAAGATTATCACCTCCGGTGGCGGCGGTATGATAGTAACGGACAACGGCGATTACGCCGAAAAAGCGCGTTATCTTACTACCCAGGCAAAAGATGACCCGGTTCGGTATATTCATAACGAAGTCGGCTATAACTTCCGGTTGACCAACATTCAGTCGGCAATGGGTGTAGCTCAGCTTGAGAAGCTGCCTGAATATATGGAGATCAAAAAAAGGAATTATCGGCTTTATCGAGATTTGATCGAGTTCATCCCGGGGTTGTATTTAGCACCGACGCCGGTTTACGCGCATTCAAATTATTGGTTTTATTGCCTGCAAGTTGACAAAAAGGTCTACGGCAAGAAAAGAGACGAATTAATGGATTATCTATCAAGAAACGGGATCCAAACCCGTCCTGTTTGGCACCTAAACCATCTGCAGCGGCCCTACCGGCGTTACCGGAGCTATAAAATTGAGAAAGCTGTTGAACTACTGGAGAAGACGTTGAACATGCCTTGCTCGGTGAGTCTAGATCAAACTGATATCGAGGCAATTATAGGGTTTCTTAAAAATGGATAGTTTGGTCGTAATCGGCGGCGGCGGACACGCAAAAGTTATAATTTCGATTGTAAATAAGTTGAAACAGTATGATGTTGCCGGCTATATTGATAAGGTTGACCGCGGAATTATCCTGGGTGCGCGACATCTGGGCGATGATGATATTTTGCATCGCCTGATTAAAAAAGATGGGGTAACGGATGCGGTTATAGGCATTGGGCATCTAAAAGATAACGCTCTGAGGCATAAACTCAGCGAGAAGCTATCGAAGATGGGATTTTCGTTCCCCTCGATAGTCTCGCCGGCTGCCATGGTCAACGAGGATGTCATCATCGGAAGGGGGACAGTCGTCATGGACGGAGTAGTTATCAACTCGGGAACTCGAATTGGTGAATACTGTATCCTGAATACAAGTTCCTCCATTGACCATGATTGCCGGATCGGACATTTCGTCCATGTGGGTCCAGGAGCTACTTTGAGCGGCGGGGTAAAGATCGGAAACGACTCATTAATTGGCGCCGGCGCTACTATAACCCATTATAAGACTGTTGGTCCGGACTGCCTAATAGGTGCCGGAGCAGTAGTTATAGATGATTGTTTGGAAGAAACAACTTATCTGGGTGTACGTGCCCGGCCAGCGCATTGAAATCGGTTGATATCATAGCAGCTGTTCGCAACGAGGAGAAGTACATCCCGATATTCGTCAAGGCCATCCAGGAGCTACAACTTCCCCGATCGATATTAATAGGCATTATTTTCGTAGAAGACAGCAGTACCGATAATACGGTAGCTGTTCTGCGGGAGTTAACCAAGGCACACGACAATGTTAGATTCTATTCGCTTAAGGAAGGTTTCGGCGAGGGTCCGGCGGTAGTCTTTGGAATGAGTCGCTCCTCGGCAGAAGCGGTGATAATGATAAATGTTGATGAAGGACACCCCGTAAGTGTGATTCCCAAGATGATAGATCTTTATTTAAACGGAGCCGACGTGGTCCAGGCCGTCAGAATAACTCTAAAGGATAGAAAAATATATCGTGATGTGGGGGCTGCGCTTTTTAGGATACTTGCCAGAGCGATAACGGGTGTAAATATGAAAGAGCAGAATGTATATTTCCGCCTGGTTTCGCGTGAATACAAAAGTTTACTTGTCGATACCAAGAAGTGGATACATTTTCTCAGGATGAAACTTCCCCAGAATTCCACTGTCCGCCTCAGGAAGGTATGTTTTCACGCTGAAGAGAGAAAACTCGGTAAGAGCAAGTATAATTTCTTACGTCTAACCAAGCTTTCTTTAGATGGAATTCTCTCCCTGGTATCCGTCTCCCGTCTTATTTTTATTGTTTTTCTACTGGTGGCAGTGAGCCTGACAGCGGCATTGATCAGTAAGCCGGTTTTCTCAATACCGTTTGTTCTTATCGCTATCCTGATCATATTGAGGTACTACCGGATCTCGCATAATGACATCCTGAGCAAGTTGGAGATAAAGGAAGAGGCTTAGCAGTATTTATAATCGCTTTCAGCTAATTGGAAGTCGGATGAAAAGGAAAAATCATCAGCCTATTCCACTCGATAGTTCACGACCGGCCGCTGGGAGGCGCTTTTTTAAATCCTATTGGTGGATCATTCTCCTGATTCTTTTGCAAATTCCAGCGGTGAACTTCGCCTTGCATACTCCTTTCGCTTTAATTGATGACTATAGAGAATCACTTTTTATAATTAATTTCTCATCCTGGCATAATTTTATTCAAAGAGAGAAAAATGCCATTACCACTTTTACCACTCCCCGTTTTCGGCCTATGCAGAACGTTTTTAGGTTAGGAAATTATGGGATATTGGGGAATAATCCGCGACTGCATCATATTCTCATGCTTCTGATGAAAGTCGCTATTGCATTTTTCTCATGTAAATGTCTTCGTCTGATATTTAGGGGCAAACCGGCATTTCGAGCGTCAATCGCGGTTTTCTTATCCCTTTTTCTGTTCTACCCAAATAATCCAGAAGCTCGTCTGTGTGTTCCTGAACTCTATCTAGTATTATTCTTTTCCATCCACATTTTCTTTATGTACAGAATGTTTTATTCCAGGAATAAGGGGACAGTATCTTTCTTACTAAACTACATTTTCCTGTTGCTGTCATACATTCTATTTATGTGGTCAAAAGAAACATCGATTACGTTTGGCTTTGTCTCAATATGTTTCCTACTGATCTTCGCGCGGTCCTGGAAACATTTCGTTCTCATCGTGCCATTTGCAGTCGTATTTGCCCACTTAACCGCAAAAATCATATCTATTAAGAACATGGCTGGATACGGAACAGCGCCGATTACGATAGACCTCATTCTCAAGAACGCTTTGTTTTATCGCAAGACAGTGTTCCTTTGGAATACCAGCATTTGGATTGCGTTTTTTCTTGTTGCTGGCGTATTGACATTAATTTTCTTAACAGTGCGAAAGTTATGGATAATAAGGCAGAGAGGAATTAATTCTGTCCCGGAAGCGATCAGACATAACCCGCGGGTTGCCTTCGCTTTGCTTCTCCTCGCGAACTTCGTTGGTTGTTTTGGTTTTACTTTTCTTTTCTGGATCAAAGTCTTACGATATGCTTATCCTGCGGGGTACCTGTTGCTGATGCTTGTCGCCGTTAGCAGTGGATGGATAGCAGAGGTATATTACAGGAAGGCAGGATCAAAAACTATCATATCCGGAGGCAAGCGAAGCTGGTCAATTCGGTTGTGCGGTGTCATTATTTTTGTCATATGTTCATACTATGTATTGGTGAATTACCATAATTTCCTGGCTCAATATGTCGTTCAACATGTGGTTCGCTCAAATGAGAAGAGATTACTGGATAAGACATATCAACTTCTAAAGAAAGGTAAAAGGGTATGCGTCATCGGAGAGGGAGAGTCTTTCAACAACCTAACGAATTACTTTCGTAATTTCCTCCCCTACTATCATGGAACACGAAGATTTGAGATTATGCGTGTGACGAGAGAGAAGTTTGACCGGCGAATCCGCAAGGAAGAAAGTAATTTAAGGTCAAAAGACCTGTACTTTATCGCACTTCTTCTTCGGAATGAACAGCCCATACTCCCCAATGCAATAGCAAAGTTCGATCCAAAACGGTTTGACGAGTTATGGTTTCCAATGCCCTGGGCGGAACGGATTTCAGCTTGGTTGCAGGGCAGGAACAAGCCCTACTATCAAAAGGACGCCGGATGCAGTCATAAAGATCGGCCTCGGTATTGGGAAATATACGAAAATCCGATAGCCACGCCGCTGGATGAATCAGTTCTGCTCCAGCAAATAGCTCGAACCGATGATATTATTAACCTCTTTCGACTTAAGGATGAATACCGGTGTCGCGGGGGTAAATCGCAGGCCATCATTGAAGCTCTGAAAAACCGATGGGAAGAGTTCCTTGAAAAACACCCACCCCCCGGAACCATTTGCCCGGAAGCCGATCTGATCGCTTTTGATTATAAAAAGGTGGGAGACGCTCAATATCGGGCTGATTTCCTTTATAAGGTTAATCAGCCTTTCAACCAGGATTACAAAATTTCCCTTTACGGGATTGTGGACAAGTCTAATCTTGACCTTCTCTCTAAGGGGATGAAGAAAAGTAAGGTCTGGCATTTCCGTCCCGCGATTCCCACAACCGCCTGGCCGGTCGGGGAGTATATCCTGATCTCCCACACCTTATCCGCTCAACCCATACCTTATAAAATGTGCACATATCTCTATGATCCCACCAAGAAGGGTAGCCTGCACGGCCAACGCATTGATCTGGGCTGGTGTACCACCGGCATTACCGAAGATGAGCTGATATCCCAGATTGAATCCTGCGGTGACCTCTTCAACCTCTACCGACTTCAAACCTGGAATCAGAATTGGTTGAAGAAATCGGAGACAGTCCGTGAAGCTTTCGAGAAGAAATCCCGTCAGTTATTGGAGGGGATAGAGCCGCTTGGGCAGATCTGCCCGGAAGCCGAACTGGTCGCTTTTGATTATAAAAAGGTGGGAGACGCTCAATATCGGGCTGATTTCATTTTTAAGGTTAATCAGCCTTTCAGCAAGGATTACAAAATTGCCTTTTACGGGATTGTGGACAAGTCTAATCTTGACCTTCTCTCTAAGGGGATGAAGAAAAGTAAGGTCTGGAATTTCCGTCCCGCGATTCCCACGACCGCCTGGCCGGTCGGGGAGTATATCCTGATCTCCCGCACCTTATCCGCTCAACCCATACCTTATAAGATGGGCACATTTCTCTATGATCCCACCAAGAAGGGTAGCCTGCACGGCCAACGCATTGATCTGGGCTGGTATACCACCGGCATTACCGAAGATGAGCTGATATCCCAGATTGAATCCTGCGGTGACCTCTTCAACCTCTACCGACTTCAAACCTGGAATCAGAATTGGTTGAAGAAATCGGAGACAGTCCGTGAAGCTTGCGAGAAGAAATCCCGTCAGTTATTGGAGGGGGTAGAACCGCTTGGGCAGATCTGCCCGGAAGCCGAACTGGTCGCCTTCGACTACCGGAAGATCGGTGATAATCAATACCGGATCGATTACCTTTTCCGGGTGCTGGCTCCCCTCGAAGCGGATTACACAATCTTTCTCTACGGTGTGGTGGATGAGAACAACCGCCATCTTCTTTCCGAAAGCCGCCGCCGTCGCGGCAAGAAGAGCGAGGCCTGGTCGTCCGGGCCGGATCCTTCCACCCGGGATTGGTCGGAAGGAGAATATGTTTTCATCTCGAACGTAATTGAGGCTCAACCCATCCCATACAATATGTACACCATTCTCTATGATCGGGAAGGACGATGCGCGCACGGCCAGCGTGTTGATCTGGGCTGGAGAGTTAACCTGGGGGAATCGACACCGGATATTCAATAAACCGGGATAGAAGCTGTTTTGAAGACTGGTCTACATGATTTTTCTCTGACTTTCACCGCCAAGCTGGTAACTATTATTACCGTCCTGGGAACGCAGAGTTGCCTGGCCTGGTTTTTAGGACCGGAGGGGCGAGGCTCCTATGCCGTCTGCGTCATCTTCGCCATGGTGCTCAGTACGTTCTTCGTGATCGGCTGTGATGTAGCCAGCCTTTACTTCGTGGCCTCCGGCAGATTCAGTATTTCTGAAGGATTAACCTATACACTGATCTATGGTGGAATCGGGTCTCTGCTGGCAATGGCGGTGGGGCTGGGAATCCTCCAGTTTGACTTTCCTTTTCTCAGTAAGGCCGGCCGCTTGGCTTTCCACCTTGCTCTACTCTCGATCCCCTTCAGCCTCTTTTCCTTGATCCTGCTTAACCTCCTCACGGCCGTGCGGCACTTTACCCAGTACGCCCTGGTCTTGATCGGACAGGGCTTAAGTAACTTGATCTTCGTCTTAATCTATGTCCGCCTTTTAGGCGGCGGTGTAAACGGGGCCTTACTGGCAGTGATTACTGCTTCCTTGATTACCATTCTTTTTACCCTTTATCTCTTCCGGCGGGATTTTGCCGTCACCTGGTGCCGCCCCAAACTTGCGCGCCTGAAGGAAATGATCCACTACGGAGCCCGCTACTATCTGGGTAAGATCAGCAATATGGCTAACTTCCAGATCGGCACCATTATCCTCGCCTTCTTCGCCGGCAAGGCCGAGATCGCATTTTTCGCGGTGGCTATGAGAGTAGCCGTCCAGGTGCTGATTATTCCTGACGCCTTAACCTCCGTCTTGATTCCCCGCTCCGCCCGGGACCAGGAAGGAAAGAAGAAGCTGGTAGCACTCTGTTCCCGCCTGACCGCTCTCATCTGTGGTCTGGGACTGCTGGTTTTAGGATTGCTGGCCGAACCCCTGGTAAAACTAGTTTTTTCCCCCGCTTTCCTGCCGGCGGTTCCATTGATTCGGATTGTCTGCCTGGGAGTCTGGATCCGCGCAGCCGGCAAGGTCTTTGTCCCCTATCTGATCGGGACCGACCATCCGGGGATCGCTTCCCTCAGCGTGGGAGCGGGCATGCTGGTTAACCTGGCAGCATTAGCCGTCTTCCTCCCCCGCCTGGGTTTGCCCGGAGCCGCCCTGGCGGTTACACTGAGCTATTTCGTCAGCTCCACTATTCTGCTTATTGGATTTATGCGTTTCAGCGGATTAACTCTTCGCCAAACCTGGGCTCCCCGGAGAACCGACTTAAATTTCTTGATCGAGTTGATACGGAGCCGGGGAAAGGGGAAACTAACCGATGCGACCTAAACCCATCATTAATTCGGATGAGGTCATTAAGTTTGGGGCGCCGAAAGATCTACGGGTTGAGGTGGAAAAGACCCGTCGGGGGCGGTTGATCGGCCGGGAGAGCGGACTCTTTCGGGTTCCCCGATTGATTGAGTTTGACCCGGACCGGGGAGTGGCGGTATTCGAAAAGATCGACGGTCTCGTTCCCTACCGGGAAGCCTTCTCCTTCGACGCGGACTACCGGGAGGCGTCACAGCGCCTCGGAGAAGCACTCGCCGTTATTCACCGGGAACTTATCCTCCCGGAGGATATGTTGCAGCCGCTCCCGCCGCCGCTGGCCCTGGCAGGGAGGGAGGTCTTTATGCATGGTGACGTCAGCGTTTACAATGTCTGCCGGGACAGAGAGGGGGGGCTGGTCATTATCGACTGGCAGATGACAGATGTCCATGGAGGAGTGGCGACCCGGGGAACTCCCTGTTTTGATCTGCTCTGGTTTATCAACAACCTGTTTTACCGTCCTACCCTCCATTCCCTTCTGGCCCGTGAACCAATCTCGGTAGCCCGGTCTTTTTTGACGGGCTATTATCGCATCTCCACGGATCCTCCTCCGGCGACTGTTCTTGCCGATTACGCTGACCGTTTCTTCTCATTCAAACGCCCCCAGCGAATAACGAATGCCAATCGGCGCGAACGACCACTGCTCTTTCTCAGTCACCGTCTGGCGCGAATCTTTGTTAAGGACCTACGACTCGGGAGATTAACCGCCTTATGAATGATATAAAATCAGATTACCGGCACAGTCACTTGGCCCCCGAAAAGGGACGATCTTACCATCGTCAATTCCTGGACCAACCATATCGTTCGCTGGTCTGGGAGCATGAGCGCGGCATACTTGATCGAGTTTCAGCCGGACTCACGGGCCAGGACGTATTCAGACATCTGGACTTTGCTTGCGGGACGGGCCGAGTTCTGAAATATCTTTCAGACCGCGCCACGGTATCGGTAGGAGTTGACCTATCGCCTTCGATGCTGGAGGTGGCGCGGGAAACGGCTCCGGAAGCCGAGATCATTGAGGCCGATCTGACGCGTGAAGATCTTCTGGATGACCGGGTTTTCGACCTTATCACTGCCTTTCGATTTTTCCCGAACGCTCAGTCAAAACTGAGAGAAGAAGTCATGGAGGTGATCTCCCGGCATCTGGCACCGGATGGGATACTGGTCTTTAATAATCATAAGAATCAGGCCAGCCTTCGCAATCGGATTGCCCGGTTAGCCGGCCGTCCGGGTTATAAGGGGATGTCCCCCGATGCCGCGTCAGGGTTGGTAGCAAGAAATGGCCTCACCGTCAAAGATGTATTTCATTTCGGGGTGCTGCCGGCAACAGAGAGCAGCCTTCTGCTGCCCCGTCCGCTTCTGAGGAAAACAGAGTTTTTTCTCGCCCGGCAGAGATTTTTCACGTATCTTGGTCAGAATCTGATATATGTCTGTAAGAAAGGTGACAGTTGACGTTGTCAATGCCTTGTTCGACTTTCGAAGTTGAATGTTAGACGTTCGAATTTTGTTTTTTAAGTAGCCAAATAAGCTCATAAATTAGCAGATATTCTTATGATTGAGATAGTAATCGGCGGGGATTTTTGTCCGGTTGGAGTGAATAAGGATCCTTGTGTTCGGGGAGATGCTGAAGCGATTTTTCATAGTCTCTTGCCGGTTTTCTTGGAGTCTGACTGCTCTGTGATCAATCTGGAAGCTCCTTTGATAGAAGAAGAGACGCCGATCTCTAAGACCGGTCCTGTTCTGGGTGTTCCGACCGGAGTTATTTCCGGAGTGAAAGCAGCGGGGATTGATATTCTTAATCTCGCCAATAATCACATAATGGATCATGGCCCGCGCGGCTTGGAGAATACCCTGACGGCCTGCCATTCTCGCGGTATTGCTACCGTTGGAGGGGGGAGAGATCTCGCAGCGGCCCGGAAGAGCATAGTCCAGGAATATAAAGGACTCAAAATAGCGCTGGTTGGAATGGCCGAACACGAGTTTTCTATTGCTACGGAGAGTTGCGGAGGGGCAAACCCTCTTGACTTGATCAGCTTCGCGCGAACAATGCGGGATCTTCGAGGGCAAGCTGATTTCATCATCGTTCTCCTCCACGGGGGAGTGGAAAATTATCCTTACCCCACTCCGCATCTCCGCGAAATCTGTCGTTTTATGGCGGAAGAAGGCGCCGGCGCCGTTATCTGTCAGCATACTCATTGCCCCGGGTGCTACGAAACCTACCGGGGATCTCACCTGATCTATGGACAGGGGAATCTCCTCTTCGATCTGCCCGGGCGAGACCGAGCCTGGTACGAAGGATTTTTAGTAAAGCTTGATTTAGAGAAAAACCAGTCGGCACGGATGGAGATAGTTCCTTATCTTCAATCGGAACGGGAAGCCGGGGTCCGAAAGATGGGGGTGGAAGAGGAACGGAAATTCCGCTCGTTGATCGAAGCGCGCTCGCGAAACCTGGCGGAAGAAGGTTTCGTTGTGCAACAATGGCTTGATTACTGCCGGAAGATGAAAAAACAGTACCTCAACGGAATACAGGGATACGGTCGGCTGCTGGGGCGCCTCAACAATAAACTCCACTTTCCCTCCTGCTTTCGCTCAAAAAAGTCTTATCGGAAACAGCTCAATCATATCCGCTGTGAGTCGCACCGGGAAGCATTATTGACGATTTTGGATGATAAAACCCGAAGGAATTAAAAATGATGGTGGGTATATATAAAATGAAGACGGTCAACGGAGACTATCCCCCCGTGTTGAGCGCCTATGAAAAGATTCTTTCTTATAACCATATTCCTTTTGTTCGTCTGGAGGCAAGCCAAACGGATTTCTGGGATAAAGTAAAGCAGCTTGATCTCTTCATCCTTCGCTGGAGCCAGGTGGATTCCGATCGCCAGATCGCCCACGATCTTTTGCCGGTTATTGAAGGAAAATTGGGGATTAAATGCTATCCCGATCAAAATACCTGCTGGCATTATGATGATAAGATCAAGCAGTACCTCCTGCTCAAACCTCTCGGCTATCCGATGGTAGAGAGTTATATCTTCTGGGATAGGAAGAAAGCATTGGCCTGGGCGGATCGAGCGGATTATCCCGTCGTCTTCAAGCTCCGGGGGGGAGCCGGTTCCCAGAACGTCATCCTGGTCAAGAATTGTGGTCAGGCCCGGAAATTAGTCAAACGGATGTTCGGCCCGGGAATCTATCCGGAAAAGTTCGTCAATTTAAACTCGGTCCGCTTCAAATATTTCAGTCTTTACCGGGAACTTCACCATCTGGCGGGAAATATCTACCGGCGTGGTAAAGGGCTTGATGCCTCTCCCTTCTGGCAGGTTCACAAAAATTATGCCCTCTTCCAGAAGTTCCTGCTAAATAATACATTTGATACCCGGATTACTATCATCGGGGATCGTGCCTTTGCATTCCGCCGGATTACCCGGAAAAATGACTTCCGCGCTTCGGGGAGCGGGATGATCGACTATGACCTCAGCCAGGTTGATACAAGGTGCGTCAAGATCGCCTTTGAAGTTTCGCAGGCCTTAAAATTCCAATCAATGGCGTATGACTTCCTCTTTGACCCGGACAACCAACCCCAGTTTTGTGAAGTCAGCTATACCTTCCTCTCCCGCGCCATCTATAACTGCTCGGGTTACTTTGACCGTAATCTCTCCTGGCACGAGGGACATTACTGGCCGGAGCACTTGCACCTGATAGATGCCTTGGGCTTGCCCGACCTGAAGGCGCCGGAGATGGATTATTAATAATGTATGGATCGAATTTGATAAGTAATAGAGGCCATGATAGATAAGATATTCTTTATCGTTCTGGTTCTGAATGCAACAAGACTGTTTGCTTTTCTTGCGCCACAGTTCGGCGTTACAATAGGTACTATAAGTCTTGCGCTATTGGCCTTGAACGTCTGTTACCTGATAGTCAAAGTTAGGTACTCTGTGCTGCTATTCCTCCGAAGAGGCATGGGGAGCTGGCTGTTTGTATTGGTTCTATGGCCGCTCGTCACCGTTCTGTATGCCCCCTCGATCAATATCCGTGAGATCGGCCTGAAGCTGTATTACTTTTCCCTCTTCTTCTGTACCGTGGTTTACACGATGACTAATGGTTTGCCCGCAATGCATCGCGTAATGTCCATCAGTCTGGTCATTTCTGTAGTAGGTTTGGTGCTTAGTATGCTGATGCCGGACTATTTTGAATCGGTTGCTCTGATCGCCACCGGCAGAACTAAGTTTACTGGGCGTCCGTTCGGTTTTTTTATGCAGCCGAACAGGCTTGCCTTTGGCCTGGGGCTCCTGTTCATCGGCTGGTTCTCCTTATTGCAGCGGAAGAATGGCCTGTCTGAGCTGGTGTCGATCCTCGCTTTGCTTCTAGTGATGCTATTGACAGGATCGAGGATTGGGATACTCATAGCTGTTATCATTGTGATGGTTAGCCTCGTGTATTCATTGAGAAAGCGGTTGATAAGTGGAAGATACTATCTGAAGATTTGTTTGCTGATGATCTGTCTGGTTGGTGGAGTTATTGGGACACGGCATTATCTATCCAGTGTGGGTAATTCTGTGATCCGCGAGGAAAAGGACTTGATTGACCGTATGGAAACGATGCTAAGTTTCAAGATAAGCACAAAAGAAAGCATCAAGGATGATGAAAGTATCGAGGCCCGACTCGGCGCTCAAACTGTTTACAGGTCCTTTATCAAGGAGAAACCGCTATTGGGACACGGATGTGGCTCGGAAGCTTATTATCTGGAAAATGATTCCATCTTAGTGATAGCGCACAGTGAGGCGCTTACGTGTGCTATGGAGTATGGTGTTTTGTATCCTCTCGCCTTTGGCTTGCTGATATTTCAGCTATACAGAAAGCATAGTCGGTGTGGTGTAGAAATAGTATTTCAAACCAATTCCATTTCCCAATTTGTTGTTGTGGTATTGTTTTTGTTCGTTGTCGGTAGCCTCCTAGATATGCGGACATTATATATAGTACTGGGGATGTTCTTTGCCACGGTCTATTTTCCTCATTTGCTTTTCAAGTATGATTCCAAATTTGGTAGTCCCCAGTTCTGCATGTCAATAAAAGACATTCGTAATGTGCGTTTGATCAAGCGGAAATCTTTGCTTTCCCAGACCGGAAGGAAAAGCGTATGATGCGGATTCGAGAGTCAATCAACTGTTATCGCGCAAAATAAGGAGGAAACAAATATGGGGAAGAAACTGTTCGGGTTCGACATTGACCAGCAATAGGATTACGAAAATGGCTTCTATTTAACAAGCCATCTGACTAGAATCCCCAAAATGCTTGCTCACTATGAGCTATACAAATCCATAGTCAATCTGCCTGGGCACATTGTTGAGTGCGGATTTTTAAAAGGAGCATCTCTCATAAGGTTTTGCACATTTAGGGAAATATTGGAAAGCCCACATTCTAGAAAAATCATAGGATTTGATGCTTTCGGTAAATTCCCTAAGCAGGATTACGCTAATGATCAGGCATTTGTAAAAAGGTTTGAAGGCGATGCAGAAGACGGAATATCAATTGATGCGTTGAAGGAAGTCCTTTCTCACAAGAGGTTCGAAAACTATGAACTCATTAAAGGCGATATTGTATATACACTTCCAGAGTATATTTCTAATCATCCTGAGCTAAAAATAGCTCTATTGCACATTGACGTTGATGTCTATAAACCATCTGTGGTCATTCTGAACCATCTGTTTGACAAAGTTGTAAGAGATGGTCTTGTCGTATTTGATGACTTTGGCACAGTCGCTGGAGAAACAAAAGCGATAGATGAGTTTTTTTTGGAAAAGAATGTCATTATTGAGAAACTACCGATTTCACACATACCATCATATATAAGAAAGAAATGACGGCATAACAAGGCGCTGCATCTGACCGCTATTCCGCTGCGCTCTATAGCGGCAGGTGAGCTTTGTTGGTGGGCACGCGCAACGAGCGCGCATATACGAGGGATGCTTGTTTCATGAACTCATTGAATATTCTCCACATAATCCCCCGGTTGACGGGGGGCGGCATGGAGCGGCGGATGGGACTTATCGCCACGGGTACGGCGGAAAGGGGAAACGCAGTTCACGTTGCTTATCTTGACAAAGGCGAAAACACCGAAGATGTTGAACTTGACGGCGTGACGCTGCATCCTGTCAAAGCGTCGAGCAATTATGACGTGCGCATGTTTTTTAGTTTGCTTTCGTTGACAAAGCGGGAAAGACCTGACATTATTCAGACATGGTCTACCCAGATGGACGTTCTTGGGGGGATTGTTGTATATTTGACTAAAACCAGATGGATTCTTATGGAATCAACATCCAAGGAATCCTACAAACAAGCTACATGGAAAGACAAAGTACGCCATTTTCTTGCGAAACGCGCAACCGTTGTGTCCAATTCTCTCTCTGGAGATGAATATTGGTGTGACAGGCGGCCGTTTCGAAATGAGATGATTCGCAACGGGCAACAAGTACGGCGAATACTTGATGTTCCCGCTTATGATAAGTCAAAGTTGCCAGTTAGAGACAGTGAAATTATTCTATGCTACGTCGGTCGTCTAAATGCTACTGCAACGAATGCAAAAAACTTTCAGGCATGTCTGGATGTCGTATCCCATCTGTCATCCCACATTCCGCCGGTTAAGCTTCTCGTTTGCGGAGACGGAGTCGAAAGAGAGTTATGGGAAAAAAAGGTAATTGCGGCTGGTTTACAAAACAATGTGCTTTTCCTGGGATACTTACAACGAGAAGATGTCTGGGGCATCATGAAGATAGCAAACGCACTGCTTTCCATTAGTTTCTTTGAAGGATGCCCCAATGTTGTTCAAGAAGCGATGTTATGCAGATGTCCGTTGATTGTCTCAGATATTCCGGAGCATCGCGAAATATTGACCGATGATGAGGCGCTGCTGGTCGACCCCCATTCCCCGAGTAACATCGTTCGGGCTATAGAAATTTTGCTGTCCGACAAAAGCAGTGCCGCCGAAAGAGCGGGATGGGCCTGCGAAAAGGCGTCCTCTTGGACGGTTGAGCACATGCTGAACCAGTACGAAGAACTCTATCGAGACCTGGCAGCACGGAATGATAGGATGTGACCGTGACAAAGGCACCTGATATCTTGGAAAATGACGCATTCCCAACCGACATTGTGGAGGTCGGCTGGAGTCCTCGCGACAGAGTACGCGGGGCAAATGTCTACTGGTACATGAAAGGCAGTTTAGGTAACGGTATCGTTTCTCGTTAAGGACGATATGAGAGTTCCAGGCTTTATTAAAAGGAGATGAGAGTGTGGCTACATCAGAGCAGACAATAGCGATCATACCCGCGCGGGGAGGATCAAAGGGCCTGCCGAGGAAGAACATACGGCAGCTTGCGGGGAAACCATTGATCGCGTACAGTATCGAATCCAGTTTGGGCGCATCGCTGGTTGATCGAACGATCATATCGACTGATGATGATGAGATTGCGGATATCGCATGGGGCTTGGGGGCCGAAGTCGTTATGCGACCACCCGAGCTGGCAACAGATACAATACCTACCGAGCCTTGCATGATCCATGTCGTAGAGGAGCTGGAACGTAGCGGATGCGTGATCGACTTGGTTGTGCTCCTCCAGCCCACAACGCCCCTTCGTCCACCGACCTTAATCGACGATTGCATCACGAAGCTCCGCACGTCAAAATCCGATTCGCTTCTCACTGTGAGGGAAAGCCGCTATTTTTTCTGGGAACGAACGGCGGCCGGCGTTAAACCGTCCTATGACCCCGTCCACCGCCCGAGACGGCAGGATATGCGGCCCAAATACGTGGAGAATGGAAATGTTTACGTCACGAAGCACGATCTATTGATGAAACAAAAAACGCGCTTAGGCGGCAAGATAGAGATGGTCGAAATGATGGCAATCGACTCCTTGGATATCGATTCCGATATGGATTTTTGGCTTGCCGAACAAGCGATCATCTACCGTGAAGGGCACTCCTGACACGGTACGTGCCGCTTTGATTTAACTGATGTTAATCGTTCATCCCAAAGATGTACTACAAATTAGACACAGCTAGCTTGTAATCGCTAGAATACATGGCAATTCATGTGCAAGAGGCCATGAAAGGAGTTCTATATGACCATGCCTTCACTTCATATTGCAGGGCGTCGCGTTAGTGGTGAGGATCCTTGTTTCGTTATTGCCGAAATCGGCATTAATCATAATGGCAGCCTCGAAATGGCGCTGAAATTGGTAGATGCGGTGGTGGACGCAAAGGCCGACGCTGTCAAATTCCAAAAGCGGAATATCAAGAGCTTGTATCCAAAGAAGCTGCTGGATGACCCGAACACGGCAGAATGGGCTTTTCAGTACATGCTTCCCATACTCAAAGAAATGGAACTCACACCAGATGAATTCCGGCGCATCAAGGAGCATTGCGACGAGCGCGGCATTCTTTTCATGTGCACACCTTGGGATGAGGAAAGCCTCGAGTTTTTGGAAGAGCTCGACGTTCCTGCCTACAAAGTCTCTTCGGCCGACCTCACCAACACGCCGCTGCTGAAAAGAATTGCATCCAAGGGCAAGCCGCTCATTATCTCAACAGGTATGTCCACGATCGATGAAATCCAATGTGTTGTAGACTTCCTGAAAACGCTCGATGTCGAGTCGGCTATCCTTCACTGTTGCAGCACATACCCGGCCCCCTTTGAGGACATTAACCTCCGCTTCATCGATACACTCAAACAGTATGGGTTGCCGGTGGGGTATAGCGGCCACGAACGAGGAATCATGATCCCAGTAGCGGCACGCGTGATGGGATGCTGTATCATCGAGAAACACATTACGCTCGACCGCACCCTCCCCGGCCCCGATCATCCAGCCAGTCTCGAACCCCAAGGGTTCACGCGAATGGTTCGCGACTTGCGCAATCTGGAAACCGCGCTCGGCAAGAACGAAAAAGAAATCTCGACCATGGAAGCATTGAACCGCCAGGTCCTCCGAAAAAGCCTGGTGGCCGCGCGCGATCTTAGCCTCGGAGAAGTCATCAAAGAGGAGGATTTACTCGTTCGGGGTCCTGGGAAGGGCCTTTCGCCCCAGCGAATGGCAGAAGTCGTGGGAACCCAGGCGAAACGCGACATCGCGGAGGGCGATTATTTCATAGAAGCCGACCTGAGCGGGCATGAGGTGCTCCGCATTCAGAGTAGCGATTTTCGGCATCCTTGGGGATTCAAAGTGCGGCTTCACGACTGGGCCGACTATCTCCACTACGCGCCAAATTTGGTCGAATTCCATTTTAGCGAAGACGACGTACGCTCGAAGTTCGAGCCACTGGAGGAGCGATACCAAGTGCAGCTATTCGTGCACGCACCCGAAATTTTCAATCGCCGGCTGGTTGATTTCTGCTCGCCCAACAAGGTTATCAGGGATAATTCGGTTGAACTCCTACAGCGGACCATTGATCGGTTCAAGCAGTATGAGCCCTACTTTGATGGCGCTGGCGGCATTATCATACACATCGGCGGAATGTCGCTCGATGAACCGAACCCAGATACCGACCCGATGTACGACAGGGCCTTGGAATGCTTCAGGAAGTTGGACGCAAAAGACCTTTTTCTGATGCCCGAAAATCTTCCTCCTCGCCCATGGTACCTCGGGGGACAGTGGTATCAGAACGCCTTCAAGATTCCTGAGGAAATGGTGGCGTTCTGCAAGGCTGGAGACTTAGAAATGACTTACGACACCTCACACGCCCAGCTTTATTGTAATGATGTTGGCCGCACCTTAACAGAGTTCACGGAAATATGTTTGCCCTATATTCGCCACGTCCATATCGGCGACGCAACCGGCATTGACGGTGAAGGAATTCAAGTGGGAGAGGGCGATGTGCCGTGGCAAGACGTGATTGATATTATAGCGGAAAAAGAATTTACTTGGGTCCCTGAAATCTGGAGTGGACACCACAATGGGGGAGAAGGGTTTATAACAGCTCTGAACCGGATGAGGGAGTTTCCGAATTTCTAGTCCTCGAAATCGAGGTGCTCAGAAATCAGTGTCATGTTCTGGACAAGAAATTACCTCGCCCTCCGTCTCGGAGGGGGGTGAACGTGCCTGAAGCGCCGTTTCCCGGCGCCATACGACGCAAAATACTCAAACTGACGTAGAGCCATCGTGGAGGATATGGCGCCTTTCGGGAATTGGCGGAGATACTCATCCACGGAATTGATTTTAAGAAATGATATCAGATTTTGACATATATCGCAAATTAACCAACTCCGCCTTCCGAGCTTTCTGGAACGAGTACTTGCTCAAGGTCAATTGTTATCGCCGTCGGAGTGTCCCCTTGTCAAAACCCAACGCTTGGTTCTCGATTATGGCTTTTGGCCCCGAGCACGGCATGAAGCATAGGCTTTGGGCAATCAGGTGGGCAGTTGCGACGCTGTGCAACTGTGTGTACCTGGCGATTGTTCCTCGTGCAAAAGCGAGTGGGGCCATTTCCCTTATTTCCAATGTTACCCATCTGAAGTACCTCGGCACAGGGCGACAAGTTTTTCGGGTTGGTTTGCACAACTTTCGTTTCCTGCAATACCCGCATATTCTGTCCGTACTGACATTGCGTGAACAATGCGGGGTGGCCTGGCGCGCCCTTGGAAGTCTCAGACAGTTCCTTGTATCTTGTCGAGATGAATGTGACAAACGTGGGATCGATTTCAAAATCTTTCGGCGCCTGTGTAATATTGGCTATTTGCGTTTTGCCGACTACACACTGCAATACATGGCATTGAAGAAGCTCGGGCGCGTGGAGGTGGCGGTTGCAAATCAATTCGAAGTCAACGCTTCGTTCCTATCAACATACCGGGACATTGGCCTCGAGTTCTCGCTGGTGGGATATCAACATGGGCTTTTTGAACTTCCTCCAGAACCTCACCAGTACTCTCCTTTACACTTTGACGAGTACCATTTGCTCTTCAGAGAGTCTGAACCGTGGTTTGTAAAAAAACTATTGAGCAATCCAGATTGTGTAATCAAATATCGCAAGTACACGTCCCACATCAATTGGCATATCTTGGATCGCCAATCGTTTGATAAAGTGATTGCCTTCGCTGGACAAGATAGTACGCCTTATGATCTCAAGATAATTGATACAGTGCTATCATACGCAGAAGACAGAAATGCCTTATTGCTCATATACTTGCATCACAACTATCGGGATTTTCCCCTGCAACATCGGATCGAATCGCGGAACCTGAAAATCTTCTTGCGAGAAAGACACGAGAACATCGATTTACTCATTACACGGTATTCCACGTTGGCAATGGATTACCGGATAGGATTGGGGATCAATGTCTTGTTTGTGCCAGGCAGTGACAGCGTATGCATTTTTGAGAACGACACTGTGCCAGTATGCAGAGATCTGAGACAGTTTCAAACCGCCCTTACCAAGTTCCTTGATTAATAAAAAGGATCATTAATATGAGTGCCGGAAATATGAATCAAAAAGAATATCAAATATGCACAAACTGTGTCATGGATACTACGGATCCGAAGAATACCTTCGACGATCGTGGGTTATGCCGACACTGCAGGAATTTCTACAAGAATATTCCGCCGAACTGGCATACCGACGAAAGGGGATGGGGGTCTCTCCAGAAAATCGTTGCGAAAATCAAGAGAGAAGGTGTCGGGAAGGACTTCGATTGTATAATAGGCATGTCAGAAAAGGGCAGCCGAAAACAATGTCGATGATAGCTTCCACCCACGGATAATCTCTATGGCAAAGATCCTGGTATTATACCACTATTTTCACCCTGATGATGTTGTCAGCGCTCAACTCTTCACTGGATTATGCGAAGGATTAAGAGATCGCGGATGGCAAGTCGAAGCTATATCCAGCAACCGTGGACATTGTGACGATACACAAAAGTTTTCCGCCCGAGAGAATTGGAATGGTATTGAAGTCCGGCGGCTCTGGCGTCCGCGTTTTCGGCAGTCTTCCAGGAGTGGGCGTTTGCTGAATGCCGCCTGGATGATTTGCGCCTGGAGCCTTCTTGCCTTCAGGAAAAAGCATATTCCTGATGTGTTAGTGGTCGGGACGGATCCGGTTCTGAGTGTTCTCGTTGCCATTTTTTGGAAGATGATTCGTCCTCGGATGCGCATTGTTCATTGGTGCTTCGATCTTTACCCTGAAGCGGCTATTGCCGACGGTGTTTTCAGAGACGGGAGTTTCATGGTCAGGATATTCCAATACCTTTTGCGTTTGGCGTATAAAAACTGTGCCATGATAGTGGATATTGGTTCCTGTATGCGTAAAAAGTTGGAAGTGTATGAATCAGGCGCGCAGGAGGCAACGTTGACCCCATGGGCTCTGGCCGAACCCAGAAACGCTCTACAACCTGATAGTTCGGAAAGAGAGACGATCTTCGGGGATCCGCGGCTTGGGCTGATGTATTCCGGTAATTTCGGCAGAGCCCACTCCTACGATCTTATTCTTCAATTGATGCGACGTTTGCGGGGTGAAAACATCAATCTTGCCTTAAGCGTTCGAGGTAATTGCGTTGATCTTCTTCAGTCCGCCGTTTTACTGCAGGACGATAACGTCAAGTTTGTGCCTTTTGCCCCCCAGGAGAGATTGTGGGAGAGGCTCAGCGCCGCCGATATCCATATCGTAAGCCTTAGAGAGAGATGGACCGGGACCGTTGTCCCTTCCAAATTCTTTGGAGCCCTTGCCATTGGCAGGCCGGTGATTTTTTCCGGGAGCCCCGATTCAGCTATCGCAAAATGGATTAAGGAATATAGGGTGGGATGGGTTTTGCAGCCCGAGACGCTGCAGGCCGTGGCGGCAGAGTTGGAAAAATTGGCAGTTTCCAGGGAGAATATGCGCGGTATCTTTGAGCATTGCCACAACATCTACCAGGAGCATTTTTCAAAAAAATACATTCTGGATCGATGGGATAAGGAACTTCGCCTCTTGCTGCAAGAAATGAAAAATGTCCGATGGAAGCGGTAGAACGTGGGGAATTATCCCCGATTTTCCCGGTACCATTCTATCGTTTTTCGCAGACCTTCCCGCAGAGTGGTTTTCGCCGTAAAACCGAATTCCTGTTTGGCTTTCGAGGTATCCAGGCATCTTCTGGGCTGACCGTCCGGTTTTTCGGTGTCCCAGCAAATCTCCCCCTGAAAACTGGATAGTTCGGCAATCAAATGAACCAGTTCCCGGATGGTAATCTCCTGTCCGGTCCCGATGTTGACGGGGGCGGGTTTGTTGTAACGTTCCAGAGCCAGAACGAGTGCTTCCGCGGCGTCCTCCACGTAAATAAATTCCCGGGAGGCTTTCCCGGTGCCCCAGACCGTAATGCTTTCTTCCCCTGCATCCCGAGAGTCAAAGCACTTCTTGATCAGGGCGGGGATCACGTGGGAACTTCGGGGATCAAAGTTATCCCCCGGTCCGTATAGGTTGACCAGGAGGGGATAGATGGCGTTAAAACCGTATTGTTGGCGATAGGCTTGTCCCTGGACCAACAACATTTTCTTGGCCAGTCCATAAGGGGCGTTTGTCTCCTCCGGGTATCCTTTCCAGATGTCGTCTTCTTTAAAAGGTACCGGGGTGAATTTTGGGTAAGCGCAAATAGTTCCCACGGTTAAAAATTTTTCCACTTCGTATCGCCGGGCCTGTTCCATCAATTGAACACCCATGATGATGTTATCATAAAAAAACTTACCGGGATTTTCCCGGTTGGCGCCAATGCCGCCAACTACCGCCGCCAAGTGGAGAATAATCTCGGGCTTTTCTGATTTCAGCAGACCAATGATGGCACTTTCATTGCATAGATCCCAATTTTCTTCCAGGGGTACGGTAACGTTATTATATCCTTTTGTTTTGAGCAGACGCACCAGGTGGGAGCCAAGGAAACCGGCTCCCCCCGTAACAAGTATGTGCTTATTTTTTAATGAGGTCATGATTGTTATAAACTCCGTTTATAGGTGTTTAGGTTGAAGACTGAAGGCTGAAGTGTTTTTAGGTTAAAGGTTAAAGGCGCCGCATTGCTCGCCTTGCCAGGATTTTGGTGTTCAAGTTGAAAATTGAGGGTTAGTTGTCAGTAATCAATAAAAAGTATTTTCCTTGTGGGAGGGGTTTTTAACCCCGATTGCTCGTCCCTGGATCGAGGTTTAAAACCTCTCCCACAAGGCTGGGCTCCCCATTTTTAGCTGTCACCTATGATTACTGACCTTCAGCCTTTAACCTTCTACCTGAATAGTTGCATATAAATTTTTAATCCTTCCCCCACCACTTTTCTCCCATTTTCTCTTTAATGATTATGTCACCTTCCCCGGGGCTTTCAATTGAGTTTTTCCTTAAATCGGCGTCCATCATGATTTTTACGATATCACTGAAAGTAATCCGGGCTGACCAACCCAGGTACTCTCTGGCCTTTGAGGGATCGGATTTCAAGGCTTCTACTTCGGTGGGGCGGTAGTACCGGGGGTCAATCCGGACGTGTTTTTTCCAATCCAGGCCGGCGTAGGAGAAGGCCGCTTCGACGAACTCCCGGACCGAGTGAGTCTCACCGGTGCCGATGACGAAATCTTCGGGCTCATCCCTCTGGAGCATCATCCACATTGCCAGTACATATTCCGGCGAAAAACCCCAGTCCCGTTGCGCCTCCAGGTTGCCCAAGTAGAGAAACTCCTGCTTTTCGGCCAGGATATCGGCAATCCCCCGGGTGATCTTCCTGGTTACAAAAGTCTCACCTCTCCGGGGAGATTCGTGGTTGAAGAGAATGCCGTTGCAGGCAAAGATATTATAGCCGTCCCGGTAATTTTTAGTCATCCAGAATGAGTAAGCCTTTGCACATGCGTAAGGACTGCGGGGCTGAAAGATGGTCTTCTCATTCTGCGGGGGAGGGGAGGAGCCGAACATCTCGCTTGAGGAAGCCTGGTAGAACTTTGACCGGCAACCGGTTCGTCGGATAGCTTCCAGGATCCGTGTCGTTCCCAGGCCGGTGACATTCCCGCTGTATTCCGGGATGTCAAAACTTACCCGTACGTGGCTTTGCGCTCCCAGATGATATATTTCATCCGGTTGAATATTGTGAAGTATATTAGAAATCTGTTCGGAATCCGAGAGGTCGCCGTAATGCAGGAAAAGGCGGGAGTCAGGGCTGTGGGGATCCCGGTAGATGTGGTTTATTCTCTGGGTATTAAAGGTTGAAGCCCTCCGGATGATTCCGTGTACTTCATAATCCTTGCTTAACAACAGTTCAGCCAGATAGGAACCGTCCTGGCCGGTTATTCCGGTGATCAGAGCTTTTTTCATGGATTATTTCTCCTCAGTGAAATTATGAGTTATTAAGGGGAACCATGCCTGTCCCAATTAGAAAAGTAAGTTAGCACGAAGACACCCTCCAAGGAAAGAAGAATCTGCTGGACAATGCTTCCGGCAAGCATCCTGCCAGAACTGCGGGGGCATCCAAGTTGATTTTAAAAAATCGCTCTGGACAATATACCCGAGCATGTTATTCTTGTGGCGACGAATATTAAGTCTTGTTGGGAGGTATTAAGCAATTATGTTAAAGAAGAGAACCTGCATGAATTTTATTTATTCATTCGGGATAATCTGGATCTTTCTGGCAACTCAGGCTTGTTCGCCGGAACGAGATGAATATTCCTTCCCTCCTATGATTTATGACGAGCAAGCATTCCTCAGGGAGATTGAAGCGGCTGACGATCTTTTTGCCATCAATGAAACGCGGTCCAACTATATAATCGCCCTCAAGAAATCGGAAGCCGTAACCAATGCCCTCCAGGAAAAGTGGTGTCAGCTCACTGTGAAAATCAAGGAGAAAGGAGCGGAAATCGGGAAGCTCTGTGATGAGGCGGAACTGGTTGAGTTTGACTTTCAAAAAATTGGTAAGGATCGCTTTCGCCTCTATTTTTTATTTCGTGTTATCGAGGAATTCCAATCCAATTATAGTATCACTACTACAGGTCGACTGGCGGATCCATCCCTTCTCCCGGAGCCTTCTCGGAAGCAGGGGTATATGCTCTGGCGTATTAAGCCTCTGCCCCCCACAAAATTCTGGGAGGTGGGAGAGTATATTGTTATTAGTGCGGGTATTACCGCTCCCGATTTTCCCTTTGAGCTAAGGGTGAACTTTGATTCTTCTCAAGGCATACACGGTACTCAGATACCTCTGGGGGTGATGCGGCAAATCGACAAACTCCCGATTAATCGGGAAGATATCCTTGCTGAAAACGATCCTTTCCAGTTGTGGGAATGGCTCCGCTGTTGCCATGGCCGTTCCGGTCCCAAAGCGGAGTTGGTCCGGCAACGATATCGAGAACTTTTGTCTCGCCTCCAACCGAAAGCCCGGATCAGCGATGATATCGAGTTTTACGACTGGACTACTCGAGCAGTCGGACCGGGTCTACTCCGGATTTATCTCCTATTTAAGGCCCTCGATCCTATCTCTTCCAACTTCCGGCTGGCTCTCCACGGACTGGTGGATCCTTCCGATCGAGATAAACTCTCGGAACCAAGGAGGAGACAAAACAAGAAGAGTGAACAATGGCTCTTTCTGCCTTATCCTGGAACCTCTTATTGGCGGAAAGGAGAATTTTTCGTAATAACGCGGGAGATTCCGGTTCAGCCGATTACTTATGACCTATTTGCGTTATTTTATGACCGGCGAAAGGGCATCTATGGAAGCAAGTTTCAGTTGGGCAAGATAACCGTTCCTAAGTCAGCGATGTAGGCGCTAACTTACTGTTTCGGAATTTTCCCGATATTAATTACTTCTTCAACAAAAAGCATTGGGACAATAACTGTTAAAAATTAAACAATTTAGTACCCCCCTCCGGCGGCAAGGTAAATTTTTTAACTTTAGGCACTTTAGCGCACTTTAGGCACTTAATAACGTTGCCCCAACGAAGTGAGGGCTATGTTCTAAGAATGACTCAGCTCAGAACTTCCACTGTTCATCATTCCAGCGGCGGAGATGAGGGATCCTCGCTCTTTCACCTTCTGGGAGGAGTCCTGATCTTCTTTGCCGCGGGGGCCGTGCTGACTTTATTCCTCAGTCAGTTCCAGATAATCATCTCCCGGCCGGTGGCTGTAGCGATCCTTATCTTCTCTGTTGCTTTTGCAGCCATCTATTATCGCTGGTTGCGAGGGGGCTACGATCGGGGTGTAGAAAAAAGCCTGGGAAAGATAGAAGTCATCGTATTAATAGCTGCTCTGACTTTTTATCTCCTGTTATGGTTGCTGGCTTATATTCTTCCCGATGCTGAAAATGACGGCCTCTGGTATCATAATCCGACTCTTCATTTCTGGGCACTGAAAGGGCGGATCCACTGGATTGTTGTCGACTCCGAACCATTCTGGAATGATCTGATCGATTACGCCTGGAACGGCTACCCGAAAGGGGTGGAACTAATCGGTTTCCTTTTTCTCCGCGCTCTCCGGATAAACCGGCTTCTAAACGGGATCAATCTTATGCTCATCCCTCTCGGATGTCTGGGGATCGCCGCCCTCGCCCGCCTCTGGGGGGCCGGGCGCTGCTTCTCGATCCTGGCGGGGACTCTCTTTCTCTTTGTTCCCAACGTCATCAACCATGCGGTCAATTTATATATCGATGCCGGGGTGGCCTCTTTCTATATTGCTCTCTTTGCTATGCTGGCATATACCATCCGGGAACTTGAAATTGGTCAATACCCCACAAAGCTCCTCCCGGCTCTGGGGTGCGCCCTTGGTCTGTCCATCAGCGCTAAAGGAACCTCGGCGGTATTATTCTTCGCCGTTCCGGCACTCCTCGGGGTTTGCTGGATCCGGGCGGCCGGGAAAGGGCGCTCAGAGAGGTTGAAGTGGAGATGGGGAATAATCTTTATTGGTATAGTGATGGTTATCGCTATCGGGGTGGGAGGATACTGGTATATCCGCAACTATATTCATACCGGAACTCCCCTTTATCCGATCGGTCTGCGGTTGGGAGGGAGAACAATCTTTCCCGGTGTCAAGATACCCTTTCAGTTCCCCCCTCCGAATACTCCGGTCAACAAAGACTGGCCTCAGGTATTTCGGGTCATCTATAGCTGGCTGGATAACCCCGATGACTGGCGAAGCGCCCTCACTGAAGTCTCCCACAACTCGGGGGGGATCGGTCTACTCTGGCTCTTTGGCTGCCTCCCCTCTATCGCCTGGCTTCTGTGGAACATCATCCGGCGGTGGTTGAGGAAACGCCCGCTTAAGGGAGGGCTCTTCCCTCCTTCCGTTGCCGCCTGGATCGGCATTATGATAATTGGGGCGATCCTCTTCTTCGCCATGCCCCCCCGGCACAACCACAAGGTGAGATATGTTATATGGTTGTACGGCCTCGGCCTCCCCTCCTTTGCCCTTGTCGCCGGGACTGTATGGAGAGCTTCCACACCCCTCCGGCGGACCCTGGGGAGAGGATGGATAATCCTGGTCATCACGCTTTTTTGGGCAGAAGGACTGTATAGTTTTTCCTCCCAGGTCAGGCGAATTTCCCTCTATCGCCAGGGAGTTTGGGAAGGCTCCTTTCAAGTCGGACATCTCTTCCGCGCCGCCGTTGAACCCTACCCGGCGGGATATATTTTACCTCCTCTCCGGGAGAGCATCTTTCAACGCATATTCACCGATAACGAACCGGTCGCATTGGGAGAGCTGAATAGCTACCCGGGACAGAAGAATATTGTGGGACATCTAACCCAGGGAGATGCTTTCGGGCGGAAGCAAATTTATTTTCTTGACTGCGAGACGGCCGGGAATCCGGAAAAATTGGCTCGATTCCTCCGAACCCGCAGGATTAAATACGTAATCTGGAATCCCAATATACCGGTCCCGCGGGCACTGGGTGAGAGCGCTTGCCTCTGGGACCGGATCTCATCCTGGTTTTATGTGCTGGTCATCGATCCCGATACTGTTTCTCCGAGCGATCGGGGAGGAGAGCAGTCTCCGTGACAGAGCGCCTCCCGTTAATAATCTACTTCGCGCTTCTCTTTCTTGTTCTGGCTATTCTCATCCTCCCCACCTTCTCCAACCCGCCCCACGTTGATTACTGGGAAGCTTTCTTTACCTTCCACCAGGTCCGGGCCGATCCCGACCTCTCTGTCTGGCCCTACATCGTCAACCACGACCCCTGGCGTCACGGAACATTCCGCCCACTCTTATATACTATTCTCTATCTTGAGCATCGGGTTTTCGGGAGCAGCTTTGTCTGGAATCACATCAGCAACTTTCTCTGCTACTGCATCTTCCTGATTCTCCTCTACATCCTGGGGAAGAGACTGGGGGCGCGTTCTCTGGAACTGGCCGGGTTTCTCGCTGTATTCGCGGTACTATATTCACACTGTGACGTACTATCTCTCACTTTCCATATTTCCCTGCTCCTTGGCCTCTGCGCGCTAATGATCGGGTTTATCCTATATCTTGGTTATCTGGATAGGAGAAACGGTTATATTCTCTTCGCGGCCGGCTTCTTCTTCCTTTTGGGAATGCTCTGCTATGAGACTTTCTGTTTCTGGCCCCCTGCGATCCTGATTTTGCTCTTCTGCCGATCATCATCCCGTCCGGCACGGCGGGATATCATCTTGACAGTTATTCTGCTGGCAATAGTGTATCTGTTCTACGGATTACTGTTTTTTCTTACCAGGACAACCTCCCACCTCTCCGGCGAGCTTCCATCTCCATCAATATCGTCCGGTCTGATAGGCGTTGTTTTTTCTCTCTTCAATCTTCTCTATACCGGTATTGGTGTCAACCTCATCCCGGCGTTGGCTTTTCCCGGACGCTACCGGGGTTTCAGCGAGATGCTGGGTGTCATCCCCATCGGGAGGCTCCCCTGGCTGCTTACACTGGCATACGGACTCGGGGCCGTTACCCTGGTTCTGGCCGGCCTGATAGTCTTCCTGCTTATCCGGAGAAAAAAACGGAAGGCCTTGGCCGCGGCCGCTTTTCTCGTTTTTCTCTACCTCAGTAACTTCTCGACCCTGGTGGCTGCCCGCTCGACCACCAGTGACTTCAGCCATATCATCCGGCAGTTCCGTTATCAGCTTATCCCCAACGCCCTTCTCATTCTCCTGGCAGCAGTAGTTGTCTCCGCTCTTTTTCGTCTAACCCGGAAGGGAAGAGTCGTTCTCATGGTGATTCTTCTGGCCGTTTTCTCCATCAACATTTACTATACCCGCCGGCATGTCGATATTGTCTCGGTCCGGCTGGCACCGCTCAGGGAGCTTCTGGCGAATATCAGGGAGGGGATGGACCGCGGAGACATAACCGCGAATCAGCGCCTCTATCTTCCGGACGGATTCGCTACTTCATTTCCCCGTCTCTGCTGGAATCGGGGGATGGGAAGAAGAATCTGGGGGACCTACCAGTGGATATTCTCTCCAGCGGAGCTGGGCGGTTTCAGCCTCCATCAGCAGGATGCTTACTGGACGATGGATCTGGATGAGGGAGTGTATGTAGAAAAATGAGGGGCACAGTAGTATTGTGTGTGTGAATTATCTTCATTATTTCATTGTTTAAGGTAGAAATAACAATAAATCACAAATTCCAAGCGCCAAATAACAAATAAATTCCAAATTACAAGGACCAAAATTCCAAACAAATCTCCAAAACTGAGAGTGTTGCACTCAACTCCATTGCAAGGAATATGCTACTGGATGGCGCCTTCGTAATCCCGGTTCTACCAAGCAGGTTTGTGATTTGAAATTTAGTAATATCTAAAATCAGTATCAGTAATGAAATTGTATCCACACAATATGACCGAGAACTATAGATGAATGACTCTAGTAAGATAATCTCACGGTGGATGGTCGTTGGTTACTTTGTCCTCCTGCTATTGATTTTAGGATTTATCTTTTTCCCCTCATTCGATAATCCTCTCCGGAGCGACTGGTGGTCGGCCCTTCACGCTTTCCACCTGGTCGATGCTTCTCCCGGTCCGCCGGGTTTCCTGTTTGTAGTCAATCATGACCCCTGGCGGGACGGTACCTTCCGCCCCGTCGCCCATCCTATTCTTTACCTGATGCATCGTCTGTTTGCCGCCAAGTTTTTCGGCTATCACCTTGTCGCCTTCTCCTGTTATTATTTGAATCTTATTCTGCTATACCTGCTGGGAAGGAGGCTCGAAATTAAAAAGAGCATCCTTTTGCTCTTCCTTTTCTTCTTTTCGGTTCTATTTACCCATTTCGATATAATCACCTGGACATTTCATACCAGTATGCTGCTCAGCTTCTCGTCTTTTCTGTCGGGGCTGATTCTCTTTCACAGGTATCTAAACGGAGGGAATAAGCTGCTTCTTGTTTTAATCGGGTGTCTGCTATTATTTTCTCTGCTTTGCCTGGAGATATATCTTTTATGGCCGTTAGGGCTTCTGCTGCTTGTAAAAAGAAATAATAGAGTCTGTCGCCGTCAGGCGGCCATAATGATTGGATCAATCTATTGCGCCTACCTGTTGATATTCATTATCACCAGAACCGCGCCGCATACCTCCGGTTCAATCTCCCTTCCCAATATCGGGGATATATTCGTCGGTTTATGCGCGGTCTTCTTCAATCTCGTTTATAACGGCTGCCTGATAAATATCATTCCCTTTATCGCGTCGCCTCTCCAACTCGCGCATAATGTTGAGATGAGCGGACCGGTCTCGGTCTGGAGCTCGAGTTTCTTGCGAAACGCTGTTATTACGGTCGGGATTATCTCCATCATTCTCAGCGGATTGGTGGCTTTTATCGGGAAAATCCGCCGGAGTCTCCCGGCCGTTCTGGGAGGACTCTTCTTCTTTTACGGTGCGGGTTTTTTCGTACTCGCGGTGGGCCGGATAACTACCGAAAATTTTAATGACCTCTTCCTCCAGTTCCGCTACCAGTATATCGCCAACGCTTTTTTGGTCCTGATCGTCGCCCTTCTTGTCGATCGCTTCTGCCGGAGGAGAACGGCGCGGAAGATTATCTGTATTTCGGTGATTCTCGCCGCCGCTCTCAATATCATTGTGGTCAGGGGTTCGGTAAGCATGCTTGGAAAAGAACTCGCGGACCAGAAACTGCTCCTGGAGCGGATCAGCCTCGGGATCGTGAAGGGGGAGATTACTCCGGAGAGGCCGGTCTCCATTCCGGATGGAGTCAGTTCCTATCTCTCCGAGCTTTCCTGGAACCGGCATATGGAACGCTTTTTCCGGGGAACGTACCAGTGGGTCTTCTCCAGGGAAGATATATATTGTTTCACCCCTTTTATCCGGGATGCCGCCTGGATAGTGGATGGAGAGGCGCTGAATTATCGCCCGAAGACTCCGTTCGATACTCCGGTTCTACCCCAGCGCTATATCGCGGCCGAGTACCGTGACCGTGCCGGAAATGTCGGCATTCCTGAAAGTGGGGGCGAATGAATTGATGAGCCGGGAGAAACATTACGATAGTTATCAAGATAAATCTCAGGAGGGGGCGCCCTCCCTTCCGGCGCGGTCTGTGGAGGTAATTCTCGGACTCGTCGCCGCGCTCTCGGTCTTCTTCGCCGGGAGCGAGGTCATTACCCTGGTGGCCAGCCTGCTGGGAGTGTCGATTTCACGCCTCTTCGCGGTGTTTTTAGTTGTGATCTCGACTGGGATTGCCGTTTATTATTGGGTCCGCCTTCGGCGAAATCATTCTCCATCCAGTCGGCTGTCATCCCCGGGCCGGATCGCGATCGCCTTTGTGATTCTCACTCTACTGCTCTATCTCGTCCTCTGGATTCTTGCCTACACGCTCCCCGACTTCTCCTACGACGGTAATTATTACCATAGTCCGACAATTCATTTCTGGATGCTGAAAGGGAATGTCCACTGGATTCCGGTTGGGGAATCACCGCATTGGGGACCGATTGTCGCCTATCCCTGGAATGGTTATCCGAAGTCGGTGGAGGCAATCGGGTTTATATTCCTGAAGATCTGCGGAAGCGCGCGCCTGCTGAACTCGATCAACCTGATCTTTATCCCCCTGGGTGGATTTTCCATCGCCGCCCTAGCGGCTATCTTCGGGGCTCCGGCCGGGTTTGCTCTGGCGGCGGGCTGTCTCTTTCTCTTTATCCCGATCAACCTGGCTCAATCCCTGACCGCCATGGTCGATACCGCGTCGGCGGCCTGTTATCTGGCCTTCTTCGCTCTCTTGCTCGGAACGGTCCGTCGGCTGGATCGGGGGGTATCCATGGAGATACTCTGCCCCGGTCTGGCGGCGGCCTTGGGACTGGCTGTCGGATCCAAGGGCCCAGGTCTGGCTTTAATTCCGGCGGGGATACTTGTCCTTGCGCTCCGGGTTGTCGCGGCGCGTCGCAAGGGTCATCGGTCCCGCGAGTCAGATCACACCTTCCTAATCCCTTCCCGACGAGCGCTGGTATCCATGGCGGCGGCGCTTATATTCGCCTTTGCTCTGGGTGGCTTCTGGCAGATGCGGAACTGGTTTATAACCGGAAATCCGCTTTATCCGGTTGAGGTATCGATGGGAGGGTACAAGATCTTTGATGGGGTGGATATCTCCCGTCAATTCAAGCCGCCGTATCGAGAAGGCACCAGAGAATGGAATCAAGCCGAGCGGATTCTCTCTAACTGGATAAGCTGCCTTCACCTCGATGACGCCCGTAACTATGTATATGATTCGCGCTGGGGGGGATTGGGTTTTGCCTGGCTTTTGAGCATCCCCGCCGTGGTATGGCTTATATTTATTCGGCTGAAGCAGACAAGGGGATCACCGGCTGGCCCAGAAACCCGGTATCTACCTGATCTGGTATTTATCTGCCTGGTGATGTTCTTTGCCATGCCCCATAACCATAACCATATGTCCCGTTACACAATCTGGCTGGTGGGGCTCGGGCTTCCCGGCCTGGCCGCCGTAGCCGGAAAAATCGCCACCTCAGGGAAAAAATTCCATCGATTCCGGTGGCTTGGATATACCTGGTTCGGAGTGGTCTCTCTCTTGGGAGTATGGGAAGCGTTCTTCAGTCTCAGCATTCATTCTTCCTTTATCGAGCGTTTCCGGGGGGAAGAAGATCCAGTTCCCGCTCTCAGCAGCGTACTCAGTGCTATCCGCCCTCCCTACCCTGCGGGTTATCGCTGGAAGGATTTTAACGGGAGTATCTTCGAGATGATCATGGCCGGAGATGAAACCACGGCGGTCGCCATCAAGGAGAAGAACCAGCGGCACCTGATATTCGGGCACCTGGTACAGGGGAAGGCTCTCGGTAAACGGAAGATTGTCTTTATCGATCACGACCGGGCGGAAGAGGAGCCCGACTATCTCCCGCTTCTTATCCGGGATAGATCCATCCGTTACGTAATCTGGGATAGCACCATCCCTCTCCGGAGGGAGCTGGTGAACGGCTCTATCCGACAGGATTATGAACTGGGGGGGAAACTCTGGAATGTCTTTACTTTTGCGCCGGATTCAGCCGATAGGCAATGAGCATTATCCCTCGTTCGTTTTCGGGGGATTCTTATTGACCGAAATATCCCAATGCTCGTAATTGTTTCTTGGTATCTTCCGCTATTTTGGTCTCTTTTGATCCCGAGATTGCCGAGTCTTTAATTGTCTGCTCCAATTCCTGAAGCATTTGCTGATGTCCGGATATATCATCACTCTCTCCCGGGTCGGTCTTTAAGTCATAAACCCGATAATCTTTAACTTCTCCCATCCTCTCTGGCCCGGTAGGGTTAGGTATATCTACTATTAGTTTAACGTCATCCCGCAAGATCATCTTACGTTCCAAGTTTTTCAATTTGGTGGTGGATTCTGAGATAATAGTTCGGCTGAATTTGTCTCCCGGTTGCGGTAGAATCTGACCCTGTACTTGATGTGGTATATCAACGGAGCAATAATCAAGGATTGTAGGGACCAGATCGATCAGAGATACCGGGTTCTTTACCCGCCCTGTTGGCTTGGAATATGGGAATTTGATGATCAGCGGCACCCGTACATATTCTTCGTAAAAATCTTTGCCGTGATCGCCGTAAAATCCTTTGTAATGATCATTGAAATTCTCACCGTGGTCAGAAGTAATAATTATGAGCATTTCATCGTAGAGCTTCTTCTTCTTTAAATCCTCCATTAGCCTACCTATTTCGCGATCAACACGATGGATTCCCCCATCATAAAGATCGATACAATTTTCAACCGTAAATGCGTTACTCTCCTCGAGATATTTATTAAGTTCCAGGCTGCCAGTTTTGCTTGTCTCTCGTAAATTATAGATATAGTCTCTGACTTCAGGATCATCGGTAAAGTAAAGGCCATCGGAATACGGGGCGTGAACCATCCAGGTATGAACGAAAAAGAAAAAATCCGATTTACTGAATATATCGAAAAGCCTAATCAAGCTCTTGTATTCTGTATCATTTTGAAAAGGGTCGCTATTCTCTGAAATATAGAATCCGCGATTAAATCCCAAGGCTTCGGGCAACCTAGCAAATTTAACAGACTTCATCGGGAGCAATTCAGCGATAGTTTTTATCTCTTCACTTAAAGCTCGGTAGGTATCTTTCCCTTCCCGGTGAAACCACGACATATTGACACCATGCCGTGCAGAAAGAGTCCCCGTTAACATTGACATATGGCTGGGCATTGTCCAGCAGCCATTTGTGTAAGCTCGTTCATAAATCACAGAATCACGAGCCAGTGCGTCTATGTTCGGGGTTTCTCGGGCATATCCATATACAGAGAGATGGTCGGCCCGCAGGGTATCGATACTGATTAACATTATCTTCCAGGGGGGGGGGGGACTGGGGGTTGGGCTGGGGCTGCAGGCGTACAGGAAAAGCATGGATGTAAGGATTAATATGTTTTTTGGTTTGATCATCTTAAGCATTTCTTGCGGTTTCTGATGCAAACGATTTAGAAATCTATTTTTCCCCGGATGAACAATTTATGCCATTATCCCGTGGTTATATAATCAATTATCAATTCGGGGGACAATATATCTAAATAATTCGGGGGACACAATACTTAATTCTTAATTAAGTATGGTGTCCCCCGGCTGCTTCCTTGGTACCGCCCTTAGATAAGTCCTTAGTTATTCCTTAGTTATGGACCATCTTGACAAGTGCGATTATATTTGATACCATGATTTTCTTATTAAAATTCTTTTCATTATCTCCTTAATAGACTCATGATAGTTTTTGTTCAAAACTAAATTAGCGCCGCAGGCGCTAATTTATATGAGACAGATATTACAGCACTTAAAAACAGGGGAACTAGAAATAGCGGATATACCCGCTCCCCATCCAGGGGCCGGGGAAGTACTGATCCAATCCCGGGCTACCTTGATCTCCCCCGGCACCGAGAGGATGCTGGTAGAATTCAGCCAGGGGAATATTCTATCCAAGGCCCGGCAGAAACCGGATAAGGTCCGACAGGTTCTGGATAAAATCAGTGCCGATGGACTGATGCCGACATTGGACGCGGTATTCCGCAAGCTCGGTCAGCCCCTCCCGCTGGGTTACTGCAATTCCGGAGTGGTACTGGAAACCGGCTCGGGGGTCCATGACCTTAATCCGGGGGATCGGGTGGTCAGTAACGGTCCCCACGCCGAGATCGTCTCCGTCCCCCGAAATCTCTGCGCGAAGATTCCGGATGATGTAACCGATGAAGAGGCGCCCTTTACGGTTCTGGGGAGTATCGCTCTCCAGGGGTTGCGGCGGGCCAGGCCCGAATTGGGAGAGAAGTTTATGGTCTTCGGGATGGGCCTGATCGGATTGATCACGGTGCAGCTCCTCCGGGCCAATGGATGCGAGGTACTGGCGGTTGACCTTATGCCTGCGCGCTTGAAATTGGCCGAAGAGTTCGGCGCCCGGACTGTCGATCTCACAGCCTCCGGTGATCCGATCGCGGCGGCAGAGGAACTGACCGGGGGAAGGGGAGTAGATGGGGTATTGATCACCGCTTCGGCTAAGACCGATGAGATTGTCCATCAGGCCGCGCGGGCTTGCCGGCAACGAGGGCGGATTATTCTGGTTGGCGTGATCGGCCTGAACCTTCAGCGGAGCGACTTTTATGAGAAGGAGATCTCGTTTCAGGTCTCCTGTTCCTATGGCCCGGGGCGCTACGACGAAAAGTACGAACAGGGCGGCCGGGATTATCCGTATGGTTTTGTCCGCTGGACCGAAGAGCAGAACTTTGAAGCGATCCTGGAAGCACTGCGGGAGAGACGACTTCTGGTTGGTAATTTGATCACCGATCGATTCCCGATTGCTGATGCTGGCGCGGCCTATGATAAGGTAGCGGGAAGCCCCGATTCATTGGGAATTATCCTCCAGTATCCCGGCTCGGTTGAGCGGTCTAGTGCGGTGAGGTTGAAGCAGGCTTCTTCCGCCGCCGCCGGCAACGCGGTAGCGGGAGTGATCGGGGCGGGGAACTTTGCCAACGCGATTCTCCTTCCGATCCTCGCCAAATCTCCGGCTCGATTGGCTTATGTCGCGGATCTCAATGGCGCAGGCGCGAGAGAAGGCGCTCGAAAGTATGGCGGGGAGCAGGCGGTTACCGACTATCGGATGATTCTGGATGATCCGGAAGTCAATACCGTCTTCATCACGGTCGGCCACCATCTCCACGCCTGCTTCGTTATCGAGTCTCTCCGGGCCGGAAAAAATACCTTCGTGGAAAAACCCCTGGCCATGAACGAAGCCGAGCTGGATGAGATCATCTCCGTTTACCGCTCTATTCCGCGGTCAGCGACCGCGGCTACAGAGTCCGCCCAGTCCTCATTCTCCATTCCCCATTCCCTAACCGTCGGCTTCAACCGCCGTTTCAGTCCCCATACCATCAAGATCAAAAAACTCCTCCACGGCCGTTCCGGCCCCCTCTGCCTGAGTATGACAATCAATGCGGGCGTTATCCCTCCCGATCACTGGACCCAGGATCCGGAGAGGGGAGGGGGGAGGATTATCGGTGAAGGGTGTCATTTTATCGATCTCCTCTCCTATCTTGCCGGCATTCCGATTCGAACTGTCTCCGCGCTAATGGTCGGGGATGGCCCGGCAGTCCGGGATGATAAGACTTCGATTATTCTGGGATTTTCCGATGGTTCGATCGGGACGGTCAACTATTTTGCCAACGGGACCAAGAGTTATCCTAAAGAGATGCTGGAGATATTTTTCGATGGACGGGTTCTGAAGATGGAAAATTTCCGGATTACCAGGGGATACGGGTTTAAAGGGTTCCGTACCTTCAAGCCACGGCGGCAGGATAAGGGGCACCGGGCTGAGATCTCCGCCTTTATCGATTGGGTGGAGCAGGGAGGGGAGCCGTTAATCCCATTTGAAGAACTGATCAACGTGACCCGGGCCAGTTTCGCCGCTGTGACAGCCTCCAGAGAGAATCGGACGATCAGTCTTTAATTGTTAAAGCCATAAAATGCGCAAAAAACGCATAATTTCCCTCGCTTTGGCTTCTTTGCAGTCCACAAATTTTTACCCCGAGATGCTGCAAGCATTTTTCGGGGACACGAATTTTCACAAATTGCTTCCCTCGGAGCATAGCGGAGATATCGAACAATATATGTGAGATGCTTAATATAGGCTCCTTTATTGAGCTACTAATTCCACGAAGTATACATATTAGCAAATCATTCGACAGAATGTATAGCATTCTGTTAAATCATTTGACAGGATGCATAGTATTCTGGTAAATTGCTCTACAATAAATAGTCGGCGTTAACCCGATTTATTCATAAATCAGATTAGTTTTGAACAATACCAGAGCTATTATAGATAGCAGTGTAATAATGTATTGATCAAATTGCCATGCAATTACATTAAGTTAACGCCGCAGGCGATAACTTATGAAGATATCAGAATTATTACAGTTAAATGAATTGGCGATCAAGGATGGGGAACGCTATCCTAAAAAGCGAGAGCTCTATCAAAAAATAGCTTCTTCGGAAGGGAAGCATTTTATCGGTATTGTCGGTCCTCGCGGGGTTGGAAAGACTGTTCTGCTCAAACAACTCGCTCTGGAATTGCCGCGGACATTTTATCTCTCTGTTGACACCCTGGATGGCGAGGATCTTTTTGAAATTGCCGAGGAACTGGGGGAGAGGTATAGAGTTAAATGTCTTCTTCTCGACGAAGTACACTTCCAGCCCGGGTATGATCGGTGCTTGAAGAAGATATTTGATTTCCTGAAGATGCGGGTTATCTTTACCAGTTCGGTATCGCTTTCTCTCTTTGACTCAACCGTTGATCTCTCCCGCCGGGCAACACTGGAATATCTTTATCCATTCACCTACCGAGAATATTTATTTTTCCGGAAAGATCTATCCCTTCCAAAGCTAACCCTGGAAGATATTATCAGAAAACGATGGACGGATGGTCATATTCGCACCGAGTATCTTTTTGATCCATATCTTCAAGGAGGTTTGATGCCGTTTTCACTGGAAGAGCCGGAGCCTCTTCCAATTTTGAAGAATATTTTAGAGAAGATTATTCATAAAGATATTCCATCCGTAGCCAGGTTACGGGTTGATGAACTCCCCGGCCTGAAAAAAATGGTTCAGTTTGTCGGGCGATCTCCCGGAGAAGGGATTAATTTCAGTTCTCTCTCCAGAAATATTGGCATTACAAAATATAAAGCGGAACAATATGTCAATTTGTTGGCAAAAACCTTCGTTCTTAATCCAGTTTATCCTACTGGAACCAATGTATTGAGAGAGCCGAAGGTCCTTATGTATTTACCGTTCAGGTTGCTTTATCGTGAATATGATAAAGCTATCGGGTATCTCCGAGAGGATTTTTTCGCTGAAATGATGCGGATGAAAGGACTTGAGTTCGATTACTTAAAGAGTAAACGCGGTCGGAAAACCCCTGATTTTCTGGTGAGATCACAGGACGGTGATATTGTAGTAGAGGTTGGCGGCAGGGGCAAAGGCAGAGAACAGTTCAAGGGTATTAAAGTTGAGAAGCAATTGATTCTAAGCCATCCTACTCAAATCGAGGGAATAAAACGGCCGCTTTTTCTTCTCGGATTTATTTGATTTAAAAAAATCAAATAAGATTATAATATTTACTACATTGGAATTTTCCCGAAATACTTCGGGATCCCGAGTTGTTTAATATATAAGTCTCGGGACATTAAATTCGATTATAGATAATTGGACTATTTTTGGTGTTGCACCAATCTAATCACGATAGTCATTTTTCAAAACTATAAAGTAGCGAACGAAGTGAGCTAATTTATATGAATATATCCATTGAAAAAGCAAAAGCGTTTCTGGAGGAGAAAGAGCGGAAGAAAAAAGAAATGCTGGATGTATTATACGACCGCGCTATTCGTGACTTTGATGCAATTAAAGAGATGATTATTGACCGCTATCATCCCCGAAGAATTTATCAGTGGGGATCTTTATTGGACCGATCAATGTTTCGCGATTACTCCGATATTGATATCGCGGTGGAAGGGGTAGATGAGCCGGCACGGTTTTTTAAAATGTATGGTGAGGCTGAAAAATTAACTGACTTTCCACTGGATTTACTCGATATCAATCTGATTGAGCCGGAATTTTCGGATATAATCAAGCAGAAGGGGGTTCAGGTTTATGAATGTGAAGATCAATGAATTGATAGGAGAGATCGATAAATGTCGTGGTCACCTTGAACGACTGAATGAATTCTATCGGCAAGCGGTGGAAGATATTTCAGACCAGGATAGGACCCTGGAAAAAGCGGTTTTTATCTCTGAGATATTTGTCAATTATTACACCTGTCTGGAAACCTTGTTTTTCCGGATATCGCAGTTCTTTGAAAATTCATTATCACGGGAACACTGGCATTCTGATCTGCTGGGGAAGATGTGTCTGCGGGTTCCGGATGTCAGGGAGCCGGTAATTTCAGATGAGATATTTTATCTGCTGGATGAATTCCGTAAGTTTAGACATTTTAAGCGCTATTATTATAGCCTTGATTATGATTGGGATCGCCTAGATTATCTGGGGAAACAATTTTTAAAGGTATGCATAGGTTGTCCTTCGGATATTGACCGGTTCAGGGAGTTTTTAAATCGCCTGCAAAGCGATTGATAGGGGACGATTTAGTAATGCGACGTGAAGATGAAATCAAGAAGATGCTTCGCTCTTGTTTTCGTGAATTCAAGAAGGAGTTGGCAGGCAGGAAGGTTATTCTCTTTGGTTCCCGAGCGGACGGTACTGCTCGGGACAGATCCGATTTTGATATCGGAATAGTGGGTCCCGGTCCATTGCCTCTGAAGACCTTTTTTAGAATTGAGGATAAACTTGATCAACTTGATACATTATATAAGCTGGATTGGGTTGACCTGAATCGTGCTGATGAATTATTTAGGGATGAAGCTTTAAAGCATGTGGAGGTGTTATATGCG
>Ga0222702_1000033_pt1 | contig 57167 bp, 63 predicted proteins | sample AntAcemetage1504_FD_181152 | JGI IMG/M metagenome (GOLD analysis project Ga0222702, IMG submission 181152) | Saline water microbial communities from Ace Lake, Antarctica - #1504 | ecosystem: Environmental > Aquatic > Non-marine Saline and Alkaline > Saline | place: Antarctica: Ace Lake...
AAAGCGGAGGCAGTAGCGGAAGTGAGACCGTTACCATACCAAATCTCGCATACGAATCCGTTATCTTTGAAAATACAACCTTCACCAAGACTGCAAAAAACAGCGGGACCGATTACACGATTCCATACAATACTGCTCTTGGTATTCTGGACGCCTCAGGTTATGTCTATGAAATTGACGACTCGTATTATGAAGAATATGGTTCGCTTTTTATGGATTCTGTGATTAACATCGAGAACGAAGGAGCAGAAGGATGGATGTATCAGGTCAATGGGATAACTCCCGGTGTAGGATCAAATACCTACACGATAACAACCGGTGACAAAGTTGTCTTTTACTGGAGTGATTCAATGGCCGCCACCCCTGAGAATTCACCGCACGTCATTGCTCTTCTGGCAGATCTTCAGGAACCTGAGATCTCGTCAACAGAGACAATCAATCAGGTAACAATAGAGGAGTTATCTGACCAGATCATCTCACTCGGCCTCCCCACAGGCGCTGAACTTACTATTCAGGGAGATCGGATGTATTTTTCCATCGACATGGCAGAAGCCCAGCGGAAAGGGGAGAATGTCGTGCAGGATAAAGAATCCTTCACCATCAATAATAACGGTGTATCAATAACCATTACGCTTGAGAACTTTGAAGAACGAAATGACATTATTTCAGGTCCGATTGCCTCGATCACTCTTGCAACACTCCCGACTGAAAATACCATTGAGAACGTAGGTCTGGTCAGTGGACAGATCTATGCTAATCTCTACAATGTCCCGGTCGATGCCGGTGTTCAACTGGTGATTGCTTCCCCGCCTTCTGCCTCTCAGCTCAATGAAGAGGTCGCTTTAGACAATTCCGGAGAAGTTATTCAGAGCGTCGCCTATACCTTCGACGTTAGCAAAGAGAATCTGGTAGATGGTATCGATATTGGTTCAGCAACACTTCGCATGACTGTCCCGCAGGACTGGGTTGAGGCAAATGGTGGTGAAGAGGCAGTACGTATTGTTCACGAAATGGATGATGGAACCACCGAGATACTTACCCCGACACTGATCAGCACCAGTGACGACGGCATGATGACGTTTGTTGCCGTCTCAGAATCCGGACTTTCTTTGTTTACCCTGGTAACCGTTGGTGTGGAGGAGGTCAGTGCCACACAGATACCAGCTGAACAGTCCAATGAACCGCTCGCACCTGAGCCAGAAAGTACCGATGCCCAGACACAGTTTTCCTTTGCCTCCTCTCTCCCAATCTCAATTCCATTTATTGTAATGATTGGTCTCCTGGTAAGCGGATGTGCCGGATATGTACTGGTGAGGAGAAGAAGATGAAACATCTTCTCGTTCCGGTTCTTCTGGCTCTCGCCCTTTTTTCATGCGTTGTGCCGGTATCATCATATCCATTTGTTCCCTCAGACTCAAATGTACAGGATGCTCTTGGATACCTTCATTCCTGCCAGAAACCAGACGGCGGATTCGGTGAAGAAATACGCGATTCAAATCCGGGAACCTCCACTTGGGCAATTCTTGCCCTCGTTGCAGCAGGAGAAAATCCACATGCCTGGTGTGTCGGTGAAAATTCGTCCATAGATTATCTGAAGAGTCTGGCACCGGAGACCGCAGAATTGCAGGGAACTTCAGAGACGGCAAAGATGATTCTGACCCTTGTTGCCACCGGATACGACCCGGCTTCCTTTGAGGGATATGATTTTGTCACTATGCTCAGGGATAAACAAAAAACCAGTGGTCAGTATGGCGATCACATCTATACCACAGCGTGGTCAGTGCTTGCCATGGCGGCGGCAGGAGAGGATACACAGGCAGGATCTGCCTGGCTTGAATCACAACAAAATGACGATGGCGGTTTTGGGTGGACTCTCGGAGCAGAAAGTGATAATGATGATACTGCGGCATCGCTCATGGCACTTGTCGCTGCAGGACGCACGTTATCATCACCATCTGTTCAGAAGACTGTTTCATTCTTTAAAGCTCATCAGGAGTCAGATGGAGGATATAATTACGGGGGGTCAAGCTCTTCCAATGCCGCATCAGATTCCTGGGTTATTCAGGCACTGGTCGCTGCCGGCGAAGACCCTTCTGCCATCAGACAAAACGGCCTGTCACCTGTAGATAATCTCTGTGGTTATCAGTCACCTGATGGTTTATTCATGTGGACGACTCTTTTGACCGACAACCCCTGTAAAATGACTGCAAGCGTTATTCCGGCACTTTTAGGGCGCCCATATCCGATACTGCCGGGAGAAATCTCCCCGGTTCTGACATCCCCTGCTTCGACGCCTGAGATAAGAACTTCAGTAAATCCTGAAATTACACCTTCTAAATATTCAGCGAAAACAACCGGGGAGGCCATAACAGTTATTGATGACTTCGGCACTGAAATCACCATACCGTCAACGCCACAACGCATCATCTCTCTCGCACCGGCAAACACCGAGATACTCTATGCTCTTGGGCTTGGGGCACGGGTCGTCGGGATCACCGATTATTGTAACTATCCTGCAGAGACTGCTTCCGTTGAAAAAGTCGGGGGCTATTCAACGCCCAACATCGAAAAGATACTGGCTGCAAATCCGGATCTCATTGTTGCCTCATTTGGGAATACAGAAGAAGTTGCAAACCGCCTCCGGGGTCTTGGTCTGACCGTTATTTCTACGAATCCCGGAAGTATTGAGGATGTTCTGGATGATATTCTGCTGATCGGGAAAGCGACCGGGACAGAACAAAAGGCAGAAAAACTTGTTACCAGCCTTCAAAACCGCATTGACACAATCAGTCAGACCGCAAACACCGCGAACACCCAACCGAAAGTCACCCACATGATCTGGTATGATCCACTCTGGGTCAGCGGCAATGCAACCTTTCAGGATGAGATGTTTGAGATTGTCAATGCCGAGAACGCCTTTCCTGATGTAGAAGGGTGGACTGTTGTCAGTTTGGAGTCGTTCATTGCCACTAATCCTGAGGTCATAATCGTTAGTTCAGGTGCAGGCATGGGAGAAGAAGGACGGGACATCATCTATAATCATGTCTACGAAGAACCACGATTTTCTGAATTAGACGCGGTGAAGAATAAGAGAGTCTATGTTATTGACGCTGATGTCATAGACAGAGGTGGTCCACGAATTATAGATGCCCTTGAGCAGGTAGCAACTGCTGTTCACCCGGACCTTTTTGAAGCACCACAGGCTGTTGCCACCCCGAATACTGCGACAACGCCTCTTGGTGCTCCGGTGCTTCTCATGGCTTGTATTGGATTGTTGCTCCTTGTCAGGAAGAGGAATAAACAATGAGACGTATTTTTGCTATCGGCCTTCTTCTGCTTCTTTGTGCCTGCGTCCCTGTTTCAGCTGAAGAATCATTGCATCAGACAACAGCAACCCTTCTTTGGGAAGAATACATTTCGCCACAGATAAACGCTATTGCACTGTCTGGAGATGGCACAGCAGTTGGATGCGCCGGGGAACAGGGAGTTAAGCTCCTTGCCGGAGACGGCGTAACCCGCTGGGTGGATGAAATGCCAGCCTATGAAATAACACTTTCTGAAAACGCCTCACGGGTGCTTGTTGGTGGCAGTAGTCTGCACCTGTTTGATCAGACCGGCACTGAGATCTGGCGAAATTCTACCGATTATTTTGTACTTTCAAATGCTATCTCACCGGCAGGAGATCCTGTCTATTGCGCCTGGGACGACAGCACTGTTTTACGCTATAATATGACGTCCATGACGGTGTACAACCTTGGTATTGACACCGATCTCATCTGCATGGGAGTGACCGACAACGGCGCTTATATTGTTGGGGGAACTCTCACCGGGGATCTTATTCTCTGGGATAAGCAGGGCACGGTAAAATGGACCCGGACCTATCCCGGTGAGAAAGCAGTTTGTGATCTCGCTTTCTCTTTAGACGGGGGCATGATTGCCTATACCATAGATGATCAGGTCTATCTCATAAATCGTGCCGGGAGAACCCTCTGGAGTGCACCTCTTCCTCATGCCGCCGGTGTTTCGATGAGTGCCGATGGTTCCTGCATTGCCGTTGCCCATGCAAACGGTGTCTCACTTTTTGACCGGGACGGCACGTTGACAGGCGTCCTGAAGAAAGGACAGGGAATGCTCGATGTTTCACTTTCAGACGACGGAACAAAATGTGCTGTATGCGACCAGAAGAATGCCTGTCTCTATCTTCTTACCACTGGAGCATCTGAAACGGGGACTGTTCCACAGGAAGCAGTAGAAATACAAACTCAACAGGAGTTTTTAGAAGATAATCAGAATCCGCAGACATTACCAACATCGCCTGTCGCATCAGGAGACGGAATTTTTTCTGTTCTCTGTATAATCGGCAGTGTCCTTGCCACCTTTTTATTCTGCGCTAAGAGGCGCCAATAATTTTTTCATCCCCCGTAAAAAAGGCAAGGGGTCATTATCTCCATATTTTTTTTATCCAGTGCCAAATTTTATAAGGTAATCAGCTCTTCTATTAGCTCCCTTCGCCGTCCTGCGTCCTTCTCACAAAGGAGTTCAGTCTCCAAGTCAATAGTCCGTTCACACTCCACCTCCGTATAGCAGAGGAACACCAGCTCGTCGGTCATGCTTCCCTCCCCTCGGCAGGAAAAGAAGCAGTGAGGAAATCCACCGCATTCTACTCCGTATCCTGATCACAATTTGAGCTTTCTAAAATCAGCGAAAAAAAGAAAAAAATAGATTTTGTATTAGCTTACAATATCGCCAATTGTATTGATATTTTTCTGATATTCTCCAAGATCCCCACGATTCAGTGCCGCTTGTGCACGGTCAAACAGGTCAGAAATCCTGGCGAGTTTTGCTGCGGTATCCGGACTTACGACAATCGTTGTCTCACCGCCTTCACCTGATGGTACCTCAATTGCCAGATTGGTATCAAAGATAACATCCAGAGCCTCGGCAAGTGTTTTCTGCATCGTCAGGCGCTCGTCATAGGCGACAATAACCCGCTGGAGTTGTGGCAGCGTGCCCCGCTCGGTTGCCTCAAGATAGAGGGGTTCGACATAGAGAATCGAGTTTTCAATCGGAATAATAAGGGTATTACCACGCAGGACCGATGATCCGGACTGCGACCAGAGCGTAATATCCTGTGAAATATCGGTATTCTGATCCACCCGTGCCTCGATCTGCATCGGTCCGTAGGTCAGTTCCTGTTTCGAGAACTGATAGACGACCATGTCTCCATAGTTCGGAATATCAGAGCGTGCTGCCATCCAGGCTATGAGGTTATCCTTATTGCGTGGAGTAAATGGCAACATCTGAATAAACTCTTCTCCGGTCCCTCCCGGAAGTTTCATGATGACATAATATGGCTGAATCTGCTGGGCAGACCCACGATAGACCTCGTCAGGAATATCCCAGGCATCCTCACGGTTGTAGAAGACCCTTGGATCTTTCATATGGTAGTCTGAATACAGGTAAGCCTGAATCTCAAAAATGCCCTGTGGGTACCGGATATGCTTTAAGAGTGACGGGGGCATCTCCGATAAATCTTTGAAGAGTGACGGGAATACCTTCTGATAGGTTTTAATCAGTGGATCCTGCGAGTCAACAACATAGAAACTCACATCGCCGTTATAGGCATCAACAACGACTTTCACACTGTTTCGGATATAATTCATCCGGCCTTCTTTGAGATTCGAGCCCCAGATCTGTGCTGAATATGGATACATATCCGACGTCGTGTAGGCATCTAGAATCCAGAAGAGCCGTCCGTCTTCCACGACGATATAGGGGTCAGCATCATACGAAAGGAATGGTGCGATGGTGCTGACACGGTCTTTGATGTTCCGGTGTATCAGAATTTTGCTCTCAGGCTGAAGTGATCCGGAGACGAGTAGTTCAACAGAACCAAATTTGAGGGCGTAAATCAGGCGCCTGAGTCCGTCAGAGAGCCCGATGCCACCATTGCCATCATAGGTCGTGTAGATATTGTCATCACCGTATGGATAATCGAACTCCTCGGTCTTGGTCTTTACCAGTGCATAGTTGCCGGTTTCTTCACCATAATAAATTCCCGGCTGATCCAGAGCGATGTAGTCAGATGTCGGTGGAATATCCTTAATGTAGAACTCCGGCAGACCTCCTTCTGTGACTGCATCAACCGGATTCATCACGACTCCATAACCGTGTGTGTAGACCATGTGGGTATTGACCCAGGTCTGTGCCTGAGAGGGGAGCCCTTCAATATTCATCTCACGGGCAGAGACGAGCACCTCTTTGGTCTTCCCATCAATTGGGTATCGGTCAACGTCCACGTCATAAAAGTTATAATAAGTCCGGAAAAGCTGAAGCTGCTCATATGTTGCCTGCAATGGGCGCCAGTCCCAAAGACGGATATTTTCAATGGTCGGACTGTTAGCGGCAATATCAGTTGCAGTGAGATTATACTCTACCTGAAACGGTTTCTCCTCAATTTCATTGAGATTATACGCATCAAGGGTGCCCTGAATATTATTTTCCAGATAGGGCTTTTCAAGGTTGAATTCGTTGGGGTTAACAATCAGTGCCTGCACCACACCGCTTGCAACCAGTCCGAGAATTGCAATGATCAGAAATGCCAAGATACCGTATTTTATGATCTCAGGGCGGCGTATCTTCTCGTTGATGAGAAACGCGATGCCGATGAGAAACGCAATAACTGAGAGAATCATCAGCACTGGCAGAGTGACGTTTGCATCCGTGTATCCCGCACCGACCACCGTGCCCTGCGATGAAAAGAGCAGGTCATACCGCGCAATCCAGATTCGTGCTGCTATTGATGAGAATAAGAGGAAAAGCAACAGACTCAGGTGCGGAATAAATCCTTTGATGCTGACCGTTGGATCAAAGTCCGCGATCGGTGCATTCTCAAACCGAATGTTTAAGACGCCACTTTCCAGCAAAAATCCCAGTGCTGAGACAAGGATTGTAAACAGAAAGAGCACGATGAGGTAATTGACGATGAGAGTATAGAACGGAAGGGAGAAGACATAGAATCCAATGTCAAGGCCAAAGAGTGGATCCGTTGTTCCAAACACTGTCTGACTGAAAAAGAACAGCACAATCTTCCAGTTCCCGGCAATCGATAAACCGGAAAATAGGGCTGCCAGCGCACAGATTGAAAGAACAAGTTTATTTGTCCCGTCGTTTACAACATTCGTTGGGGCTCCGGTCTTTGTGGCATATCGTGCGTTCAGGAACGAAAAGCCAAAGAAGACTGCTATAGCACCAATACCCAGTGCCAGCGACGATATGAGAATCGTCAGAAGCACATCAGAGAATCCTACTGTTTCAAACCAGTAGTATTCCCCAAGAAACGAGAAACCAAAGACAATGGCGACGATGATTGCGATCGGCACCAATGCGAGATAGGGAGAGAGCTTCATGCGTACTAGTAGGATAGCAGGGGGACACTTAAAAGGTTGCATGATTTATTAGGAGATCCGCACCCGGCAGTTCTAATGGTCGTTCATTTGGCACCCCTATCGCTGTTCTTAAACAGATGTCAGGCGAATAGTTCAGGTGAAGGACTATGGAGAACCTGCCATGTGCGAGACTGTGCCAACGGGTCCGGGAGACCGGGCCGCTGGTGCACCATATCACCAACGATGTAACAATCAATGACTGTGCAAATATCACCCTCTGTATCGGGGCAGCACCGGTCATGACGAAAGCTGTAGAAGAAGTCGCCGAGATGGTCAGCATGGCAGGTGCCTTGGTCCTCAATATCGGCACGCTGACCCGTGACCAGATTACTGCAATGATTTGCGCCGGGACGCGGGCGAACGAATGCGGGATTCCTATTGTGCTGGACCCGGTCGGTGCGGGTGCGACGACACTTCGGACTGAAAGCACACTCACACTCCTTGACGAGCTGGACATCGCGGTGTTAAAAGGAAACGCCGGTGAGATTGGTTGTATCGCTGGTGCTGAGGCGACGGTGCGTGGCGTGGATTCAGGGGGCCTCACCGGTGATCCCATCAGCGTTGCACGGGACTGTGCCAGAACGACGAAGACGGTTGTTGCGATGAGTGGTGCCACAGATATTGTTACTGATGGGCACCGGACCTATTGTATCGAAAACGGTCATCCCCTGATGGGTCGGCTTTCCGGGACCGGATGCATGGTAGCATCAGTCACGGGAGCTTTTGTTGCGGTGGAACCGGATTATCTGGTGGCAGCGACGGCGGCGCTGACCACGTTTTGCATCGCCGGAGAACTGGCGGCAGCAGAGGCAAAAGGGCCTTATTCATTCCGCACAGCGTTATTTGATACGCTCGCGAATCTCAGACCGGAAGAAGTTGCCGGCGCTATGCGGGTGAGAGCAGATCATGCGGTATGAACTCTACGTAATAACCGATCGCACCGTTGGCCGGGGGCGCTCTCATGTCAATCAGGCAGCAGCGGCACTTGAGGGTGGGGCTGATGTGATTCAGTTGCGGGACAAAGTTATGGGCGGGCGTGAACTCCTCATAACAGCCCGTGAGATCTGCACGCTGACAGAAGATACCGGCGCCCTCTCAATTATTAACGATCGGCTTGACATAGCCATTGCAGCGGGAGCCAGTGGTGTGCATCTTGGCCAGACTGATCTGCCGGTTGGAGTGGCAAAGGCACTCGCTCCACAGGGATTTATTACCGGGGTCTCGGTCGCTACGCTGGAAGAGGCACAACAGGCCGAGAAGGACGGGGCAGATTATGTGGCTCTTAGCCCGGTCTTTGACACCCAGACCAAGGAGAACGCTGGTCCGGGCCACGGACTTGAGATCCTGAGGACGATGAGGGAGAGCTTGACCATTCCGGTGCTTGCCATCGGTGGCATCGGGCTTCACAATGTGCGGGACGTTTTTAACGCGGGTGCTGACGGAGTCGCCGTTGTCTCGGCCGTTGTCGGAAAAGATGATATTGCTGCCGCAGCGGCGGAGCTAAAGGCACATATCAAAGAACTCCGGCGAAACGAAAACAGAACGCCATAAACGACCTTCCCCGCAAAACTGCAAAACTTCCAGATTAATGTGTTAAAGTGACAATCTCTTCTGCTTATATCAGATAAAATGAAAAAGTGATCTGTGGCATCAGGTTTTTGGAAAAAAGCTCGCGCATTGATTTCTCGCCCGACTGAGACGTTTCATGCAGTGCGGGATGAAACGACACGGCCGGTCCTGCATTATTTCTGGACGCTTTTAGGTCTTTTTTCTACCCTTTCAACACTTGCTCATCTCCCCAAGATTGAGATCCTGATAGAACTGGAATCCTTCCCCCAGTTGGCTGGATTCGTAATGCTCATCGTTCTGTTTATTGTGCTCCGGTTTGTTGCTGGTCTTCTCATTGTAGGGGCCATTGCCGGATGTGCTCATCTCGCAATTGCTCATTTCGGGGAGCCGCGATCATTTAGAGAGACGCTGAAGATTCTCATCTATGCCATGACACCGTTCATGCTACTGGGATGGGTGCCTATTCCGTATATTGCACTACCGCTTCTTGTCTGGACCTTCTGGATGGGAATCATTGGTATTCGTGAAATACAAAATCTGACTCAGAAGCAGGCAGCATTTGCAATGATATTTTCATTCTCTGTTCTTGCTGTCTGTGTTGGCCTCATATACTGGTTTATTATCCGGGCTGTTCTTGAAGCAGGTCCGGTGCTTCTCTCATAATTTAGACTGAAGCAGTCTTTCATCATTTTTTCATCCATCAATATTATAATGCGAAGCGGCCGATACTTCATCCTGATATGATGGATATAACCAGCCTCCTCCCGCCTGATTACCTGATCGTCCTCGTAGGCATTGCCGTCTTTTCGATTACCGGTGTACTGGCAGGTGCCCGGAAAGGCATGGATCTTTTTGGCATTGTCATTCTGGGTATGGTTACCGCTTTTGGAGGTGGAACTGTCCGTGATATTATTATTGATGCTCCGGTATTCTGGCTCAATAATTATCTCTATATTATCGTTGCGTTGGTTGCCGGGGTGCTGGCGTTCTTCTTTGAGAGTTACTTCTGGAAGACCTACAAACCACTGCTGCATCTGGATGCTCTGGGTATCGCTCTGTTTAATGTCCAGGCCATCGATAAGACGCTTGCTTTGGGTTATAACGCAACGGTCGCCGTTTTAATGGGGCTTTTAACCGGAATCTCTGGTGGTATGATGCGTGATGTGCTCACCGGGCGGCCGAATCTTTTGCTAAAACAGGAACTTTATGCAACGCCTATCCTGATAGGCGGCATTCTATATATTGGTCTTCTGACATTTGTTCCGAAGGGTGGCGTTGTCAGTGCCTGGATTGCTATTGCAGTCGTCTTTATTCTGCGGGTGGCGGCAATCCGCTGGAATCTGACCTATCCGAAATGGCTTTTATTTGCTGGTAAAGAGAGTGAGTGAACAAAGGAAAGAAAAAAGTCGAACGGAAGTGTTCGGTACAAAAAAATTAGAAGATGTGAACAGCTTCAGCCGGGAAGCCGATCTGCACCTGACTTCCAATTTCAATTTTTAGATTCTGGAAGGAAGTCCGGTTGACAATGAGTGAGAAGAGGCGGTCACTGTGGACATACATCTTCACCGAGATTCCGTTGTCGATAATCTCATCCACGTTGCCGATAATCCGGTTTTCATAGGGGATGTCGTCTCCGGGGCGGGCCACGACAATCTCTTCTGGTCGAATCGTCGCGATCGTGCAGGTGGCGGCAGGTTCATTGGCAGAATGAATAGTCAGACCTTCAGACGTAAAAACTGTCTTCCCTGCTGCATCGGTCTGGCAGGTGCCCTGAAGGATGTTTTCAGAACCGACAAATCCAGCAACAAATTCTGATTTTGGTCGGCGCAGAATGTCATGAGGTGTACCGACCTGTATTGATTCTCCACCGTCCATTACCATGACGCGGTCGGCGAGAGAGAAGACTTCGTTAAAGTTGTGGGTGATGTGGATAATTGTCGTATTAAAAAGGGCGTGCAGCCGTTTTAGTTCCCGGCGCAGTCGTTCTCTGGTAAACGCATCAAGGGCACTCAGTGGTTCGTCTAAGAGCAGCACTGAGGGTTCAAGAATGAGAGCCCGTGAGATAGCTGTGCGTTGCTGCTCTCCTCCACTGAGGGTATCCGGCTTGCGTTTTAACAGGTGATCAATACTAAGAATCTTCGCGATCTCAAGGACTTTTTCAGCAATTTCGTCTTTTTTCAGGTCTTTATACCTGAGACCAAAGGCGATGTTTTCTTCCACGGTGAGATGGGGGAACAGCATGTAATCCTGATACACCATCGTGATACTACGGTCCTTTGGCGGCAGACAGGTAATATCAACGCCGTTAAAGTAGACTTCACCAGTGTCCGGGCTGTGTACGCCAACAAGAGTTTCAAGGAGAATAGTCTTCCCGGCACCGGTCGGGCCGATAATGACAAAGTATTCTCCGTCTTCGATCTCCAGCGACACGTTGTTGAGTTTAAACTGCCCAAGATCTTTTGAGACATTTTTAATTTCAAGCATTTCTGTCACCTATAGTTTGGCTGACCCGCCAAAGATTTCAAAGACATAGAGTGAGACCATCGAGATCACAATGAGTATGACTGCTGCGGAAATAGCCAGCTCAAGTTCACCACATGACATGTTCAGATACAGGGAGATCGGCAGGGTCTCGGTTTTCATCCGTGTTGCCCCGGCAAGCATCAGTGCCGCACCAAACTCTCCGATACCTTTTGACCAGGTAATTACTGAGCCAGCGATAAAACCACTGCTTGCCATCGGAAGGGTCACCCGCATCAGTGACTGTATGTTGTTACAGCCAAGCGATTTTGCCACATACTCATACCGGGGACTGATGTCTTCAAAGGTTGAGCGCATAATTCTCAGCATATACGGGAAGTTCACAAAAAACTGCGCAATGACAATTCCTAGCGGTGTAAATACAAACACCAACCCCACGCTGGCAAGCCAGTCCCCAAAATTCGTTGCACCGAAAAGGAGCAACAGTCCAACACCTGCAACCAGTGGTGGCAGTGCAAGCGGCAGATCCAGAATCGTATTCACAAAAGATTTGCCGAAGAAGTTGTAGCGTGCCAGGGCATAGGCAGAAGGCACTGAGATAATGATGCAGAGGAGTGTGGAACATATTGACGTTACCAGACTCAGCATAATTGCAAACTGAATCTCAGGACTAAAGAGGGACTGCCAGATGACAGCAGGATCCGGTTTCGTCCCAATCAGAAGCAGGAGCGCAACAATAAAAGCAGTAAGAACTAGTCCGACAGAGATTGTCGTTATTTTAAGCCAATCGGGTTGCGCTTTTTTTTTCATATATTGACTCTATCGCGTTTCCGGAGTTCTTTGGGTGTAGCATTCCATTCAGCGATATCATCGGTATGGGTTTCGTCAACCCAACCACAGCGGGCGTTTTCCCGGTGATCGAATTGTTTCACATACGGTTTGATGTCAAGAAGTGGTGTCCCGTCCAGAATATCAACAGCGCTGATCTCCAGAATGTTATCTTTCACCTCAAGAAGATCGACAATTGAGATCCCAATTGGATTCGGACGGTTGAAATGGCGAATTGCAAAAATGCCCCGTGCTTTAGCCTCGTCTAAAAATGGTTCTTTAATGAGCTTTACTTCTCCCGCACGGTCAAAGTGATAAATTAGATAGATGTGGGAGAAACTTTCTATATCCCGCAGCCCTTCTGTAAATTCAGGAAATAGTTCCACTTGTCCACGAGACGGATTGAATATTCCCTGAATCGGGGTGTCTTCCTGTACGGTGTGTTCAGAATGGATCACACCGATTGGCCGAAATATAACTTTTTTCTCCATAAAATCACCGATTTATGTTCTCAGAATGTTTTAGAGTGTTACATCTGCATACTTGTCATTTGGGTAAGTGGTGAATCCCTGCTTTGCAAAGATTGCCAAACCCTCATCCGATGCGACGAAATCAACAAATTCCTGAGCTTGTTCAGGATTTTCTGAGAAGGTCAGTGAGCCAACCGGAACAATTTTGACGATATTCTGATTGTTTGGTATGTAGATAACTTCCATTTCGTCTGAATTTGCCAGATCTTCCCAACAAATCGCACCATCAACCTGTCCGAGTGCGGTGTGGAGTACCAGTTCATTGACGGTCGCTGATCGGGTCACTACATTTGGATAAATTGATTCATTGAGTTTGTTCTTTTCAATGATCTTGTTTGAGAGTTTTCCAATTGCACAGGCTTTTGGATCACCCAGTTCAATCATGATACCTTCTTTTCCAAGATCTTCCAGAGTCTGAATATCTGCCGGGTTGTCTTTTGGCGTAATGATGACCGGAATATGGTAGCAGACCAAATTTGATTCTTCAACAAATCCTTTTTTCTGAGCGGCATCGAAATACGAGGTCGCGCCTGGCATATACACATCACCCTGCTCAATCAGTTCCATCTGAGATAGCAATGTGTTTGATCCACCAAAATTGTAGTTGATAGAATTACCGGTTTTTGCAGTATACGCTTCTGCAACTTCTTCCATTGGTTCGCGCATGCCTGCGCCACAATAAACAAGTAAATCTACGGATTCGTCAGTCTGTTCATTTCCGCTCTGACCGGTACATCCCACAAAGAAGCAGGAAGCAACCAAGAGCAGTAGTACACAAAGAATGCCATACTTCTGATTCATTATGTTACATATGTTCGAATTTATTTAATAAAAGGCTTTACTTTGGACATTGTAAAAACCAACTGGTTTACCAAAGTGAAGAAAAGCGAACATTTTTATTTTCCAGTCAGGTATTGAAAAAAATGATACGTGTAAAGCAATGGATAACGTGTTTAAGGATATTACGGGTGGATAAACTGAAATGGTACAGAAATAGAGAAATGTTTGAGATTATTTCTCTCATTTTTGAATGTTTCCATTTTTTTAAAAAAAATAATTCGTGTTCTGGAATTAGTATTCTTAAGCAGAATCTAATTTCAGGAAAGATGTGTATTTTGAACACACCAGTATTTAGGGTTCTACATTAATGAATTTGTCACTTGGATAAGAAGTGAAACCGTTGTCTTCAAAGATTGCCAGACCCTTTTCAGATGCGGTGAAGTCTACAAATTCCTGTGCCTCTTCCGGGTGTTCTGAGAAGATTAGTGAACCAATCGGTACAATTTTAATAATATTTTGTTCATTTGGGATGTAGATAATTTCCATTCCGTCATCATTTACCAGATCTTCCCAACAGATAGCACCATCTACCTGACCGAGTGCAGTATGCAGCACCAGTTCATTGACGGTCGCTGATCGGGTCACTACATTTGGATAAATTGACTCATTGAGTTTGTTCTTTTCAATAATCTTGTTTGAGAGTTTTCCGATTGCGCAGGCTTTTGGATCACCTAGTTCAAGGGTCACTCCTTCTTTGCCCATATCTTCAAGTGACTGGATATTTTCCGGATTACCTTTTGGTGTCGTAATAACCGGAACATGATAGCAGATTAGTTCAGAATCGTTGACAAATCCTTTTTCCTGAGCTGCACCGAAATAGTACGTTGCACCAGGCATGTAGACATCGCCCTGCTCAATGAGTTCCATCTGGGAGAGCAGTGTATTTGAGCCACCAAAAATAAAATCGATTCCGTTACCGGTTTCTGCTGTGTAGGCTGCCGCAATATCTTCCATCGGTTCGCGAAGTCCTGCACCACAATAGACAATAAGGTCTACTGATTTTTCTGTTGTCGTTTCAGCTGCCTGGCCCGTACATCCCACAAAAAGACAGGATGCGACAAGCAATAGCAATACACAAAGAATGCCATATTTTCCATTCATTATAGCTTATATGTTTTAATTTCTCAGATAAAAATGTTTTATTTTTACCTCAGGTAAAGACCATCTGATTTACCAATTGGTTTATCTGAGCAGGCTACATTTTTTGGTACTGATAAGATTCATATGATCTCTCATCCTCTAATCCTCTATGCGTTATTACTCTGCTCCGGCAGCTGATTTGAATCTTCAGGCCGTTAACGATGTCATTGACGAGGCTTTTGCTGAGCATGCACGCGGGTCGATTCAGATGCCACCCAAGGTTTATATCGATTTTCCGACGGGTGATTTCCGGACTATGCCTGCTTACATCCCCTCTCTTGAAATTGCCGGAGTAAAAATTGTCAACGTTCACCCGGACAATCGTGATCATGATCTCCCGACGGTGATGGCATTAACGATTCTTCTGGATGTGGCAACAGGATATCCTACGGCGATTCTTAATGCAACGTTGCTTACGGACCTTCGTACTGCGGCGGCAGGGGCAGTTGCTGCCAAATATCTTGCACCAAAGCGGTCGGTGACGTTGGGTCTTATCGGTAGCGGTAGGCAGGCGCAGGCTCAGGTGCGGGCGACTGCGCTGGAGTGTGAGATTGAGCAGATAAAAGTCTGGAGTAGAGATAGGAACAATGCTGAAAAGCTCTGTAAAATTTTTCCTGAGTTTGACTGCAAACCCTCATCGGCAGAACAGGCATGCGACTGTGATCTGCTGGTGACAACCACGCCGTCACGAGTGCCGGTTGTGCAGGATGACTGGATCTTGGCTGGTACACACATTAACGCAATCGGAGCCGATGCGGCAGGAAAACAGGAACTTGACCCGGCTCTTCTTTCCCGTGCCACAGTGATTGTCGATGAACCGAAACAAGCCATTCATTCAGGAGAGATCAATGTGCCTATTCGCGAAGGTCTTTTTTCTCCTGAGAACATTGCTGGTATTCTGGGGGAATATGTGCTCGGTAGGAAGAAGCGAACCAGCCAGGATGAGATTACCATCTTCGATTCAACCGGTCTTGCAATTCAGGATCTGGCAATTGCAAAGATAGCGATTAAAAATCAGAATCGGACAGAACTTCCTTTTCCCTGATTTGATTTTTAGGTGTGGACAGTATCTCTATTCCACATTTCAGAATTTCTGAATTCACATTGTTGTGGAAATTATGCAGAATAAATCCGGTTAATGTTTTTTTGGCCAAAAAAGGAAGGGAAGACTCATCAAAAGGATGATATTCACTCTGAAAGTGACCAGGTTTGGGGTGTATAGACAGAATCATCTATTCCAGTGATATCACTAAGATAGATGCCAGAACCAAGCCACCATCTGTCGTCAACCGGCAGAATATATCCCAATTTTAATTCCTTTCTATTGTTATGTGCAGGATTTTCCCAGCCGAAAACGGTATAGCCACCACCGTTTTGAGCGGTTGTGGCAAGAGCCTGAATCACTGGTTCGCCAAACGGTCCGGTCATGTTGTAGAGATTGGTGCCGACTGAATTTTTCAGATAGGGATGAGAAAGCAGTGTCCCATTATAGTCGTAGGCATAAAGGTAAAGATCTCCGTCAATGAACGGGCCCGAGGTGTCGCCGATTGCCTCCAGTGCCTGTTCTTTTCCGGTTTTTTGAGCATATGCAATTCCTTCCTCGACAAACAGAATCAATTCACTAATATCTATGGGTTGTTTTCCGGTTTCTGCATCAACAAGATCACTGAAATAGATGCCCGATCCAATCCAGCAGGTGTCGCTGATCTTTTTGACATGACCCAGCTTAGGAACATATTGATCAATGGCCTTCTCGTCAATTATGCCATCATCCGGAGCTGGGTACATATAGGCGATGAATCCATCACCCTGTTCTGCTGCATACTGTGCAACCTTTACAAATGGCAGACCCTTCGCATCAGTCCAGTCTGAGCGATCTGTTCCGACTTTATCAGGCTGATAAGGATGGGCAAGAAGGATGCCATTGAAATCATAGGCATAAATATAGAGATCGCCATGAGAAAAAGTGCCATTGGGGTTCTGAAACACACTAAGGGCCTGTGGAATTCCCTGTGACGTAGTATAGTCAGCGGCAACACCTAAAAATTCGGCAAGTTCAGTAGCAGTCATTGGTTCTACCACCGCACTAGATGTGACAGTCTGTCGGTTATCTGATATCGGTGCGCTGCATCCACAAAAGAGTACACAACCGGCAATTATGAAGGGTAACAGGTATTGGGACGCAATCATGTATTAGTCTTTACCGATACAGAAAATGGCTCTTTCGTTTTTTATGTTTTTCCGGATTCTTTTTTTCCTGCTGAAATCGTATTTCTCTAAAAAAATACCTGAAACAGATTATCTATCGTTGTCTGGAGAAAATGTGCATGAAACAAATGTTTTAGGTGCTGTTTGATGATAAATCACGAAGTGATTTTCATAGAAAATGGGATGTTTATATTTATGTTAAAAAATGGAGTATTTTCTATTTTCCGGCGGTTTAGGTTTCTATTGCGGAAATTGGGGAGGTATTAAAGAACGTATGAAGAATATTACAGAGCTGTTTGGGTCTGATGGGTTTGGTAAGATATTGCTCGGGCTTTGTCTCAAAAGCGCGTTTTTTGATCTCTTCAGTTGAATAGGCAGTCATGTACATCACCGGTATATCGTAGAGTTTTTTGATGTGCCGACAGGTGGCGATTCCGTCATGGTTGCCTTCAATATTGATGTCCATGAGAATAAGATCCGGATTGGTCTCATTACAGATATCCAGCGCCTCCTCACACCGTGCTGCTGTGCCAACAACTGAATAACCACACGAGGTGAGGACATGTTCCATACCCATCGCAGTAATCGCTTCGTCTTCTACAATAAGGATCTTTGCACCAGATGTCAAAATATTCTCTCCTTTGTGTTCATTTAGTCTGGAAACAGAATCAGATAAATACAACAGAAATACAATATCTTTGCTCTGAATATAAAAGGTTTGTATGATTGTTTAAATTTTCCGAAAAAAGAGCCAAAACTCTCCATTTCTGCGGCATGATGAACATGTTTTCCACAGAATTGGATTTGATCACGCATCCGATTCTTTCAGCGCGTGTATCCTCATCTATAAAGATGATGGTATTGGCATTCGTGTAGAGGATAAAAAACAGATTTTTAAACGCGGCTTCGGACAAAACACTGGTTTGGGTCTTTTTCTCTCCCAAGAGATTCTTGTGATAACTGGTATTACTATTGCTGAAACCGGGACTTTTGGAACTGGGGCACGCTTTGAGATGACTATCCCTAAAGATGTTTGGCGTTTATTATAAATTTTAAGATGTTTTTGCCTTTTTTTCAATAAGAGGTACTCTCGTTTTAAGTTTATATTTTTTAGTTTTTGTACCTTGGTAAAAAGAAAGAACGTTTTGCTCCTTTCAGGGAGAATTGTTATGCGGATCATTTTTTTGGTCCCTACAACCAGATGGTCCACATCAGTCTGATAATCTTGTGCGATGCCGGGGGAGGAGGCGCGGAGGAGATGTTATTTTCAGCGTTAAGGTGCCCGCTGTCTCTGCCCCGGTGCACAATTAATTCTCTGAATTTATACATAAAAACTTAGGCCGTGCGGTGTGAAAGTAATCGAATTGGCATCAGGTTTTATTGTTGCGCAAAACAGAGCAGTATAGACAATTGATTTGATCAATAAAGGAGCTGAAATTATGGGGAACGGTAAAATTGTGCTCGCTTTCTCCGGTGGGCTGGATACATCTATCTGCGTGCCGCTGTTAAAAGAGCGCTATGGGTATGATGAGGTTGTAACAGTTGCGGTTGACGTCGGTCAGCCAGCAGATGATATTGAAGCGGCGACAGCGAAGGGGAAACTTATTGCTGACACTCATTATACGATTGACGTCACTGAGCGTTTTGTCAACGAACAGATTATTCCATCGATTAAGGCCAATGGCAGCTATGAAGGCTACCCAATGGGTACAGCACTGGCACGCCCTCTGATTGCTGAGGCAATCTGTGAGATAGCAAAAAAAGAAGGCGCGTCGGCCATCGCTCACGGATGCACCGGAAAAGGAAATGATCAGCTTAGATTTGATTTTGTCTTCCGCAAAGAAGGATTTGAGATCGTTGCCCCGATGCGTGAAATGAATCTCACGCGTGAGTGGGAGATGGAATATGCGGCAGAGCATGGTATTCCCGTCGGGGTTGCTAAGGACAAACCATATTCCATCGACGAAAACTGCTGGTCACGGTCGATTGAAGGTGGCGTGCTGGAAGATCCCGGTTATCATCCAAAAAACGACATCTATGGCTGGACTGTTTCGGCGCAGGATGCTCCCGATACCCCTGAGGAGATCTGCATCACCTTTGAGCAAGGCGCTCCTGTCGCTTTGAACGGAAAGAGAATGAGTGGGATCGAACTAATCCGGACGCTCAATAAGATTGCCGGAGGGCACGGTGTGGGTAGAAATGATATGATTGAAGATCGTATCCTTGGCCTGAAAGCACGTGAAATCTATGAACATCCGGCAGCGACGGTCCTTTTAACTGCCCATAAAGATCTCGAACGCCTTGTTCTTTCACGTCAGGAACTTGCTTTCAAGGCATCAGTTGATGAAAAATGGTCTGAACTTGGCTACTACGGTCTCATTGATGAACCGCTCTTCTGGGCACTGACGTCCTTTGTTGACAAAACACAGGAACGGGTGAATGGTGAAGTTGACTGTATTCTGTACAAAGGAAAGATTACCGTCGCCGGTCGCCGGTCGCCGGATGCCCTGTACTCTAATGAGTTGGTCTCTTTTGAGAGCACTGAGATTGATCAGAACGATGCTGTGGGATTCTCAAAATATTTCGGATTCCAGGCACGCCTTTTGAAACGATAAGAAATCCATCTTCAGTGATTTCAACGGAATCATTTTTTTGCTTCATTCTATCAGGTAGTATCTTTACAGATATGACTATCTTAAACCGGAAATAAAAAAAAGATTGAGTAAAACCGTATGGTTTTTACATTTCGTACTTTGTCTTTAGCTCTTCCCAGTAGGGGTCTGCCATCAGATTGGTAAGACCAGCGTCTCCTTTGATCTGAATGTACTGTTTTTTGGATGTTTGTTTATCAGATTCAAAATTACCTCCCTGATGGATTGCCTCGATGACAATTATGTCTCATTAGTTACGTCTCTTTCACAAACAAACAGAAACCTATAATCTCACCTAAGAAAGAATCAAACATAATATGTCACTCTTCAATTTTGGCAAACCCAAACCAAATATCGTTAAAAGTCCCCCTCCTCCATCAATTGGGCAGGGCGCAGGGATGCGGGTACCTGAATATTTGACAACACCTTATTATATTGTTGCCTCGGTGGAAATAGGTAATACCACGACGAAATGTATTCTGACAGGTACTAATATGGAGACCGGGCGCAGTTACGTCATTAATAAAACAGTGCTTATGTCACGGGATGTACGCCCGCCCAAACCTGGTGAGGAGGTCTTTGGCGAGACACTGGTCGGTGTGCCCATCACCCGTGAGTCAGTAACAGAACTGGTTCGTGATACTTTATTAAAGTGCCACAAGGACGCAAATCTTTCAATAGAAAAGGATCTTGACTTTGTTGTTCGCTCCACCGGTGTCGTCGCGGCGATGGAATCCCCCGATCAGATTGGAGATTTTGTCAAGGCACTGGCAGACGGGTGCCTGCTTGCCGGGGTTCCTCCAAAAAAGATGATCTCTCCAATGACCATCAATAGTTTGCCAAAGCGACTGCGGGAGTTCAGTTTTGCTGACCGACTTACTTTTTGTGGGACGGTAGCAGGAGTCACTCCGCCCATGGGTTCATCAGGTGTTGAGATGGTCGCAAATGAGATGGAAGGTGAACTTGCAATGGCAGGAATTAAAGAAGGTTCCAAATGGACAAACGTAGACTTCCGGAACCCCTGTATCTCCATCGATTTCGGAACGACGCTTGACGGACGTATCACAAGTGATGTCGATAAAAAAGCTGAATATCCCTTTGCTCTTACGATTGGTAACTTTTGTGGGCTTGCTGGCGCCATTCCCGATGCTCTCATCAGAGGAACCGGGCTTGTTGATAAGAAGACTGGGACTGCTCTCGAGATTTTTGGGGAACAGTGCGTCCTCTGCGGCGTTTCACGAAAAAAGCCAAAAATTGTCAAAGAATATGAAGATCTCATTCATCAGTATATTGATATCAGGATTGTTCCTCCGGATCGGAAAACGTTTGGCAAAGTTCCCGTCTGTGCCGACGTTGCTATGGAGTCAAACATTGCTCTGATTGGTTGTGACTGCGGCGAGGATTACAGCGAAGAAGAGAGTCTTGAGAAGATTGGTCATGAGATTTATACCAAATACGGCAAAGATGTGCTGGTTGAAGTTATTGATCACGTCTGTGCAAATATGGCACTACGACTCATAGATGTAACGTATGAAGCGGGCCTTTTGACTCCCCGCTCATCAATTGGATTTACCGGGCGGGCTGCCATATCCGGAAGAAAGCCTGAAATTATTCTTAAGGGAATAACCGATCGCGGATTCTTTGAAGACCCGAACAGTCACGTCGTCTTTGTCGATGACGGTCTGGCCCGGGGCGCTGCCCTGATGGGGCGGTGCATGTCGTCACTTGGAAAACCTAAAGAACCCATTGGTGGGGTAAGGGGTGGCCCATGTATTATGAGCAGACGTATAAAGATCGGAAAATAAAAGGTACCTGAATGGTGAAAATAGTGGCGGAAGAAAATACCAACGAAACCCAACTCTTTGATCTGGTTATTCCACCGGGTGTCCCACGATCAATAATCTATGATATTCAGGAAAAATTTAATTTCGAAGTGGTTAGTCGCCGCGAACGGATGCAGTTTGCTAATATGGATGGCGATGAACGTGATCTCCTGGCATTCCGGGGCAAGAAGGAAATCGTTGAGCAGGCCTATGATTATATGATGGCTGAGCTTGAGAAATATGTCGAAGACTAATAATTGTCCAACTGACAGAACCTCACTAATTTCAATAAATTTTTAGGAGACGACCCGGATGGTCTGGATTCGTTCACTTGAAGATAATTATGTCAATGCTGATGCTATCATCTCAATTACATTTGACCAGAAGGTCAATGCTTTCGTAGCGGTAGTTGGTCACAAAGATATCCGTTTACAGCACAAAATTTATCAGCATCAGGGTCTTGATCATCTGTTACAGGGTCATACGTCACGAAGTGAAGCTGAACTTTTGGAAGAAATGATTGGGCATATTGAAAAAGCACGCCGAACTGGCGAGCCATTGGTACTTGACTTTACAAAATTATTATAATTTTTTCGGCATGGTGAGGTGCCGGAATCCGGTAGTATTTCAGAAGCTATTTGGTTAAGATTTATTATTTAAAAGAAATAGCAACAGCGCCTTCTGGGCATGTAACCTGTTTTCTGCCTGATCCCAGACAGCACTCTGTGTACCATCCATGACGCCGTCCGTAATTTCATCACCACGGTGCGCTGGAAGGCAGTGCATCACAATAGCCTTTTTATTAGCTGCAGCGACCAGTTCTTCGTTAACCGTGTAGGCGGCAAAGATTTTCTTCCGTGCGGCCGTCTCATCTTCTGATCCCATTGAAACCCAGGTGTCAGTGTAGAGAACATCAGCATTGAACGCAGCCTCCTTTGGGTCATCGAAGAACACAATTTTGCCACCCGCGCTCTTTGACTGCTGCACGAGTTTCATATCGGGCTCATATCCTTTTGGTACTGCCACATGCAGTTCAAATCCGGCATATGCTGAGGCAAGAATCAGGGAGTTGCATACATTGTTGCCATCGCCAACCCATGTGACACTCAACCCTTCAGTTTTTCCAAAATGTTCCCGTATCGTTAGCACATCAGCAAGGATCTGGCAGGGGTGCTCATGATCTGAGAGGCCGTTTATCACGGGAATGGAGGCGTGGGTGGCAAGGTCAACAATGGTCTGATGATGGTTGGAACGAATCATGATCGCAGAGAGGTACCGTGAGAGAACGCGGGCAGTGTCAGGAATTTCCTCACCCCGACCAAGCTGCATATCCTGTGGGGTCAGAAAAATCGCGTGGCCACCAAGCTCATACATACCCACTTCAAATGAAATGCGGGTTCGCGTGGAAGCCTTCTCAAAGATCATGCCCAGTGTCTGACCGGCGCAGTACGGCGCCATGAGTGCTGTTTTTCGCTCCTCTTTTAGTTCAAGGGCCTGGTCAATCACCCACGCGAACTCATCTGATGAGAGATCAAAGAGTGAGAGGATATCCCGTTTCATCGGATCTCCTTCATGTGGCTGATGCGGCGTGCCAATACTTCTTCAGTTCCGATATCTTTGCGATACCGCACCGCTCCCTTAACAGAAGCTGCCGCTTTTTCAGCCGATGCCTCAGCTTCAGCAAGGGTCCTGCCACTTCCGACAAAGGCCAGTGTCCGGGACGTCTGAGTGAAGAGCTTACCATCTTCCTCCAATACATTTGCATAATAGACAATGGTCTCTCCTGCCGCGCTGATGGCAATGGGGTCTCCGGCATGTGGCGCATCAGGATAACCTTCAGGAACAAGATATTTACATACTGTGGCCTTCGGTGCAAAGGAAACACATTCCGGTGAGAGTGCACTATCGGCAATGCCTCTGATGACAGCCGAAAAATCTCCGTCAAAGAGTGAGAGTACGTTCATTGCTTCAGGATCGCCGAAACGGGCATTAAACTCAATGACCATCGGGCCGGTAGCAGTGTTCATAAACTGTCCGTAGAGAATCCCTTTGTATATGATTTCCTTCTTCCGGAGGGCAGCGACCACCGCTCGCATTATGGAAAGTGCTGCCTCATAGTCATCGTTGGTTACAAAGGGAAGTCGGTGATCGGGAAGTGAATATGATCCCATTCCACCAGTGTTGGGGCCGATATCTCCCTCATAGGCGCGTTTATGATCCTGCACCAGCGGCATGGGAACAAGCTGGTTGCCGTCTACAAATGTCTGGAGCGTAAACTCTTCGCCACAGAGGCGCTCTTCAAGAACAACATCACCGTTAATCTGCCGGATGTATTCCTTCGCTCCTTCAGCATCGAAGTGTTCGCCCATGATGCGCACACCCTTGCCGCCAGTCAGGCCAATTGGCTTGATTGCCAGATCGCCGCCATAGGTGTCGATAAATCCACAGGCTTCTTCAGCATCGTGGAAGACAGCATATACCGGGCACCCGGCAATATTTTCTTCTTCCATGAGGCGGCGGCAGAACGCTTTATCTGTTTCAATCAGTGCTGCTTCCCTACAGGGTCCGGCACAGCGAACGCCCTGGCTCTCAAGAGCATCGACCAGACCGGCTTCAAGAGGAGCTTCCGGACCAATGAAGGCATACTCTGCATCACAGGTCGTTGCAAAGAGAGTGACTGCGTCGATATTTGTTTCCTTTTCAATGCAGACCACTTCTGAGAGGGCAGCAATTCCGGGGTTTTTCTTCGCCATCACCGAGAAGATGGTCACCCCGTCGTTCTGTGCAAGAGCACGGGCTATCGCATGCTCCCGGCCACCGCCACCCACGACAAGAACTCTCATGTATATCAATTATCCTTAAAGAGCTAATAATAAATCTCAGACTCTTGGGTCACGGTCCAGAAGTTCAGAGACTAAAACCAGTGGCACCAATGCAACCTGGTCTTCTGCGAGACGGTCCTTGGCGCCCTGTTCACGATCAACGACGGTTACAACTTCATCGACTCTGGCACCTGCATGGCGAAGTGTTTCAAGACCATAGCGCACACTGCCGCCGGAGGTTGTTACATCTTCTACCAAAAGCACCCGTTTTCCATCAACTTTCCCGATAATGGTGCTGGTTTTCCCATGTTCTTTCTCTTCTTTTCTGATTACAGCACAGGGTTTCTGTGCTGCCAGAGAGACCGCGACAGCTAGTGGAATTGCGCCAACAGCAACACCTGCAACCACATCAAAGGAAAACCGCTCGGCAATTTCCTGAGCAATCGGCCCTAACAGATCCGGTTGCATGGAGGCTGTTTTGATATCAATATAATATGTGCTCTTCTGCCCGGATGCGAGGGTGAATTCTCCAAATTCAATTGCTTTTTTTTCAATAAGAAGCGTTGCCAGTTCATTTACCATGGTACATCTTTTACTCCGATTAGATAGCCGATAATATTTGCGCCCCGGTGAAGCAGGGGAGTGAGGATTAGGATCCATACTATGACCGGGAGGGTGATGGTAGCTGCAACCCATGAAAGATTAAATATGAGGAGTAATACAAAGGCACCAATTACCAAATCATATTGATCAGCGATGAGCCATTCTTCCCCACGTTTTTTATTGAGTCTTCTCTTAAAAAAACTCTTTACCAAATCGCCCAGAAGGGCCCCGACGGCAAGAAGGATTACTGAAAGTCCGGTTAGAATCGAGAATCCAACATAGTTCTGAACAAGAAGTTCGACCCCGCCGATAGCAACACCTGACAAAATACCGCCGAGAAGTCCCCGCCAGGTTTTTCCATCACCGAAGATGCGGCGCCCGTCGCTCCAGACCTTCCCGCCGTCAATGGATCTGCCGCCGCCGAAAACTGCTGCCATGGAATTGGGCAGATAGGCCGGCACCATTATCCATAACGCGACAAACAGGGACATAATAATGATATCCAGCATAATTTTTCAAATCCGGTATATATACATTGTCAGATGAGACAAAAAAGGTTAAGCTGGTGGACAAATACACTATTGGTAAGTCTATATGTCGGAACGTCGTTTATATTTTAAGAAACATCAATATGTTTCCTGAAGAATAGACCCATAAATTTGACCAATATGTGAATGCCCATGATAATAAAAACAACAAAAAGTCTCTGTCCTGTCTGTGGAAAGGTTCTGCCTGCAGACATTATCGAAGAAGATGGTGCGATCTGGATCGTCCGCAACTGTCCGGAACACGGGACGCAAAAATATTTGTACTGGTCAGATGCTGAGATGTTTAAACAGTTCGAGGAGTTTGAAGGAATCGGTGGCGGTGTTGAAAATCCACAGCGTTTTGCTGATGAAAGCGAATGCCCGTATGCCTGCGGACTCTGTAACAATCATAAGTCTTCAACACTGCTTGGAAATATTGATCTGACCAATCGCTGCAATCTGGACTGTGAATTTTGCTTTGCAAATGCCCGTGCCTGTGGTTATATCTACGAGCCCTCTTTTGAGGAAATCATTGATATGCTCAAAATGCTTCGAAATGAGCGGCCGGTTCCTTGCCCTGCGATCCAGTTCTCAGGTGGAGAACCAACACTGCGCGATGATTTGGTTGAGATTGTTCAGGCTGCCCATGATCTGGAATTTTCACAGATACAGCTTGCGACAAACGGCATAAAATTAGCTGCTAGTAAGGATCTTGTCTGTGGGCTCAGAGATGCAGGTCTTTCAACGGTATATCTTCATTTTGATGGCACAACCAAAGAGACAAACCGGCTTATTAATATCAGTAAACGAGTCGTTGCAAACTGTCGGGAATTTGGTGTTGGGATTATGCTTGTGCCAACAATCATCAATGGCGTAAATGATCATGATGTTGGCAACATTATCAAATATGCAGCAGACAATGTTGATACCATCCGTGGTGTGAACTTTCAGCCAGTGGCATTTACCGGAGCTATGTCGGCTGATCAGATTGCTCAGAAACGGGTTACTATCCCCGATCTCCTCCAGCGTATAGAAGAGCAGACAGATGGAATACTAAAAAAGAAATACTTCTATCCGGTCCCTTGCGTCCTGCCGCTTACTCATCTGGCTGAGGCATATACGGGTGAACCCCAAGTCGCCTTTACCGTGCACCAGCACTGTGGCGCAGCAACCTATGGGTTTGTCACTGAGAAAGGTATGAAGCCCATCAATGAGCTTGTGGACGTTGATGCTTTCTTTGCTGCCGTAGACGAAATGTCAGAACGTCTAAGCAAGGGCGGGACGATCAACAAGTACAAGACACTGATCGAAGGGGTTCGTGACATCAATAGGTCAGTTAAAAACAAGAATGAACTCAACACGTCACTCTGGAAGATTCTTAAGGATACTCTGATCAAACAGGACTTTGAGTCTCTGGCCGAATTCCATTGGAATGCTCTCTTTGTTGGTACTATGCACTTCATGGACAACTTCAATTATGATGTTCAGCGTGTTCAGCGCTGCTGTATCCACTATGCGACACCGGATGGTCGTATCATTCCTTTCTGCACCTATAACTCCGGACCAGTTTTCCGCGAGCAGGTCTGGAAAAAGTATTCAAAACCCATGGATCATCAGGAAGAGATCGCAAATCTTGATTGATACTTCCCGGGTTTTTATTTTTATTCCTTTTTGATTATCCGGAATTCTCTTTGGAAATATTTTTCCCGTTTTGATAACCAGTAATCTTTCTGAAACGTTATAGCAACACAACTGAGGCTTGAGTTATGATATATATCAGACCAAAACCGACCGATACCGCGGATGACAATTCAACAGATATGGTGCTTCGTGAACTTGATCGTATGGGAGTAGCCTATACACTGCTGGACCCTGTGGCTATTGATCCTATCAATACCCCGATGGAGGGTGAACTTATCTGGGTCTGTGGCATGCGTCAGGACCCGGTTGAATTTGAAACCCTGAAATGTCTCTCTCTTAATAATCGGGTCGTAAACAGTCCGGAGGCCATTGCGACGTGTGCAAGCAAGGCACAGACGTCAGCATGCCTAATCAGAGCAGGTGTCCTAACTCCTGAGACTATTTTCACCTCTTCGCTTTCTGAGGCTGAAGCGTTTCTTTCCCGGCACGGCACTGCCGTTTACAAACCTCTGTATGGGTATGATGGAAACGGAATCTTTCCATTCATCTCAGTTGATGCTCTTGGCCCTTCTCCCTGGTATCTGCAGGAGTATGTAAAAAACGACCGGGATTTTCGGATTTTTGTGTTGGACGGTACGGCAGTAGGCGCCATTGAACGATGTTCAGATACCTTTGCTCACAATATTCATCAGGGGGGCGAAGGACGTGCGCTTTCAGTCATACCTGAAGCGATGGCAACAATTGCAGAACAGGCAGCAGAAGCTGTTGACATTAGTTACTGTGGAGTGGACCTCTTGCCGACACCAGAAAGTGCCTATACGGTGCTGGAAGTTAATGGGACACCGAATTGGCACTGCATGAGTGCGCCTATCTGGCAATATCTTGCTGAGTACCTGGTAGAGCAGAAGAAAGAATTAAAAAAATAAAAAAAGTTAGTTTGAACCAGAGCTGTTCTCAATCTCTTTTTTTGTGCGTTCAGCAAGTTCGTGCATCCGTGCTGAAGTACGGTTCGTTGCTGAATATTCAATATCTTTCATTGAGGAGGCAATTTCCTCGCCAAGAATAAAGATGGCATGTTTGTGTTCCATCTTACTCTTATGCACATGTTCGGGAGTTACGTTAAGACGGTAATATTCAGAGAAATCATTATCTTTGTCCATCTTTTCGATTTGGTCCTTGATCTCGGCCATAACTTCGTGTAATTTGATGAGTTCCTCTTTATGCATATTTTGTCAACAACCTGAACACTAATTGTAAAAATAGATTATTAATTCTTTTCCAGAAGGCAACATTAAGCGATCTTGAAAAGCTTCAGTTCAACCGGTTTCTTGAGAATTCCAGCAAAATCAGGCGATGCGACAAATGAAACCCCATTCTTGACGAGAATGTCAACAAATTTCTGATCACATCCCTGGTCAGTTACTACACCTGCAACCTCTTTTGAGGTCCGCTCAAGGAGTTCTTCGATAAGATCATTGTCACATTCCCTGACGGTTTCATACGATTTATTTAAGAGGCGCGCCGAGGAATGACCACGTACGGCGTTCATGTGATCCTTTAATTCTAGGTAATCCTCAGGTAGATCCTCTTCTTCTTTTTCAGGTAGTTCTTCCGACGCATTCCCGTTTTGTGGGCCATTCCAAAATTCAGATGGGATTTTGTTGCGTAACGCTTTTACAATTTCTTTCCGGCTCATATCCTCGACAGAACGGTTTCTTGGACTGAGTGCAATATAATCGATATCTGCTTTCTGCATCAGTTCGCTGATGATTAGGTCGCCGCCCCGGTCTCCGTCAACAAAGAGTGTTGTTGTTTTCACCGCACAGAGCCCTGCTATTGAATCCGGTACATTTGTTCCTTCAACGGCAACGGTATTTTTTATCCCAAACCGAAGCAGATTGACCACGTCCGCTCTTCCTTCTACCACGATAATGGCATCTGATGATTCCACATGAGGGCCTGCCGGCAGATGATCCGGACCATATTCACTGATCTTTCCGATCCGTGCCTGTTCACGGACCGCTTCTAAGAGCTCTCCGGTATCAATACTGCTTTCATCAAAAGATTCGATGAGCAACGATTTCGCACGCTCAACAATTTGTTTACGTTTGCTGACTCTGATATCTTCAATGCGATCGACCCGCACCTCAGAAACACACGGTCCAACACGTTCGATTGTTTCCAGTGAAGCGGCAAGCAGAGCCGTCTCTGCCTTGTCGATTGAAGAGGTGATATAGATCTCTCCACTGGTGTTACCGTGATGGCTTATAATCTGAACATCAATTCTGCCGACCCTGCCTGTCCGTTGCAGATCCCGCAAGTCCAGGTCGTCGCCGAGTAAACCCTCTGTCTGGCCAAATATGGCTCCAACAACATCAGATTTCTCGACCACCCCCTCGGTGCTGAGATGAAGGTGAATAAGGTACTTGGTTGTATCTGGTGAGTACATGATAATCTCCTGAATATGCCGCCATGATCATGAGTATATATTGACATGAAACCATAGCTTCTGAATATTCACGGGATTACTACTTAAGAGATTGGGTCATTACCCACGCATTCTGCCTGATTTGCCATCAGATGTTGTCAAGAAGACGTTTTGTGAGTAAATTTACGTCCAGATTCGAGATCAGAACACGTTTTTTTGTCGATGTATGACCGGATACAATAGTTACCTGTTGCTCTGAGATACCCAGTACAGAAGCAAAAGCTTTGCAGATCTCCTTGTTGGCCTTTCCTGCTATAGGTGCGGCCGAGACTTTGCAGATAATCGCAGAGCGCCACTCGTTATATCCTGCCGGAACAATCGGTCGTTTGCTGCCGGTTGTTACATCAACAGCGACAATAATTCCTTCAGATGTTTCGGTTATTGCGTCACTGATATCCGGTTTCATGAATGTACGCCTTTCAACTCTGTATAAAAAGGAAAATGTAGCCCAGCACTAACAGGCATGGATCACCCGTGGCATGTCGCCGTTCGTCCCCTGCCTGAACCCAAAATGCCGGGCATGCCTGTTACACCAATGGGTTGTCCCATGGATCACATTATGACGCTTGTCAATATCACCTGGGGACCTATAAAGGTGTCTTGTCGGCATTATTGTATTGGACGTTTTAGCCATTAAATCCGTGCCCTGCAACCCACTGTCCGGCAGGTGCAGAGAATTCTCCACGATGGTATGCACAGACTCCGTTGACTATAACGATCTCCGGAAAGATCGCAGGCATTCCCTCATATGGCGTCCATCCGGCTTTGCTGTGCAGGTTATCACATGAGACTTTGCCTATCTCTTTCGGGTATAGTGCAATGTTTGCCCGATTTCCCGGAATAATGGCGGGAGAATCAAGTCCGAGAATTGTAGCAGGGCGTACTGCCGTTTTGTCGATAAGATCATCAATAGTGATGGTATTTTTGTATACTTCTGCAAGAAGAAGCGGGATCATCGTCTCGACCCCAGGAATCCCGGATGGTGCCTCGGCAAATGACAGGGCTTTCTCGTCTGGTGTGTGGGGCGCATGGTCTGAGGCAACTACATCAATATGGTGCCATGCTCCCCAGAGACCTTTTCGTTCTGTCTCACTACGAAGAGGTGGATTGACCCGGCCATGGGTATTTGTCGCCTCAAATTGTTCATAAGAAAGAAACAGGTGGTGGGGTGAGACTTCAGTTGTTCCGCACGACGCTGCGGCATAAACCGAAGACGCGTTTGAAAGGTGGCAAAAATGAAGACGTGGACGTTTCGAAATTGAACAAATTTCCTGCACGACACGCTCTTCACCAGTTGATGGCCTAAGAGTGTTATGAGCCTCCAGACTTTGATCGTTCCCCTCCAGTACTTCTTCTGCGTGAATCGTGGCAAGGGCACCGATGGTCTGAATTTCTCCCAGAAGTTTGATAAGATCTCCGTGTCCCAGCGCGTCACCATAACTCGAAGGTGCGGCAAACGTTTCACCAAAACAGAGTGCTCCGGCAGTATACAGGCCCTTAATGTCAGCCTGTGGTGTCACTGCACCATTTAAGGCGTAATTAGTATACATTGATTCCGCTGCCATTTTTATGCGGTCACGGAATGTTTCGGGTGAGAGAATAGTGGGAATGGTATTTGGTTGATCTACGACGGTGGTCACTCCTCCGGCAAGCGCCGAACGCGTGCCGCTCGCGATATCTTCTTTCTGTTTTTGTTCGCCGTCTCTCAGGTGTACATGCATATCTGTCGCTCCCGGCAGACACAGGAGGTTGGAACACTCAATACTGTCGGAAGCAGTGACCCCGCCACCGACATGTAGGATTTGGCCATGGGATATTGCAATATCTGCAACCCGTCCGTCTGGAAGTGTTGCGTTTTTCAAAAGAAGATCTGCCTTCATACTTCTACCCGTAGCTACTGGTAGGGACGAAAAGAGTAAAAAGATTAGCAGACCCGGGGAACCGGGTCGCCTGCTGGCGGTTCAATAAAGCGCTCGCCGCCAATGGATGTCTCGACGATAACAGCTGAGCCTTCAACAACCCGGCCAATAATTGCGGCATCCTTTCCATATTTATGGTTTTTCAGTGCGGCAAGAATTGCGTCTGCATCTTCTGGTGGGACGCTCATAATGACTTTGCCTTCATTTGCTACTTCAAGCGGGTTAATTCCCAGAAGTTCAGAGGCACTCTGTACGCTTTTTCGGATGGGCAGTGCTTCTTCATCCAGCCGTATCTGAACCTCAGCTTTTTCTGCCATCTCGTTCAGGGCGTTGGCAACACCGCCACGGGTTGGGTCCTTCATCGCGTGGATAGTCCCGGCATCCATTGCGCCCTTCACCAGTCCCCAGAGTGGTGCGACATCCGATGCGATCTGTTCCCCAAGATCAAACCCTTCACGGTGTGTTAGTATAGCAAGACCATGATCACCAATGGTGCCACTGATAATCATTACATCTCCGGGTACCAGGCCGCTGTCACGGATGGGGGTTTTCACAACGCCGATACCAGCTGTATTGATAGCAATACCGTCAAGTGCCCCGCGTTCAAGCACTTTGGTGTCACCGGTGACAATCGACGCACCGGCCTCACCCAGCGTAGCATCCATTGAAGCGATAATCTTTTCGAGAATTTCGATATCAAATCCTTCCTCAATCAACATCGCGCAGGAGAGGGCAATAGGACGTGCTCCCATCATCACCAGATCATTGACTGTTCCGCTGACAGCAATTTTACCGATATCACCACCCGGGAAGAACAGTGGCGATACCACATGACTGTCGGTGGTAAATACAATATTCTGATCGCCAATCGGGATTACTGCACCGTCATCAAGTGCCTCAAGGCCGATTCCTCCGGCATTATTGTTGGTGTATTTTGTCAGGGTTTTATCGAGTAGTTCAGCAAAAACTGAACCGCCAGCACCATGCATTAATGAAACTTTCATTCCTCATCAACTTCTATCTCAAGATTAGTCACACAGATCTCTCTGCCTTCAAGAACTTCAGGAAGCTTCCCACAGTTCGGGCAGACAAATTTTTCATTTCCTTCATACCCACATATGCAACGCGTTTTTGCGGGTACCAGCCGATACTGTAGTTTGGCTTTTGCCAGCACAGGTTCTTCTTCGCGCATTATTTCCCAGAGGAAATGAACCTGTTCCGGGTTGATCATAGAGAGTTCTCCAAAATCCACATGGACGACAAAAACTTCAGTGGCGTTGTTTTCATGTGCAGCGCGTGCTGCTGTCTTAAAAATATCGTATGCGACTGAATACTCGTGCATTATTCCTCCATTGCCGCGTATATTTCTTTAAATATCTCACGGGTCTGGAGGGCATCCTCTTTACTGAGTTTCTGAATAGCAAAGCCAACATGCACCAGAACATATTCGCCGACCTGAACATCAAGTAGATCTGTTCGGATATCCTGTTGCAGGTCGCCATAATCGACAAGAGCGATATTGCCTTCTTTTATCTCCAGCACTTCTGCCGGAACTGCAATACACATATTTACTAATCTCCGTGGATCTTCAGCTCTGCTGAGATGATCCTCTCATTTGTTATTGAACGGATGAAAACTTAAAAACGCCGGGAAGGAGATTTGAACTCCTGAGGTGCCGTGCACCAGTGGCTTTCAAGGCCACCGCCTTACCGGACTAGACTATCCCGGCTCTCCTACAAATTTAACTGTTCTCCAATAAAAGAATGGTGTTATTGTCTCCGTACAAAGAGTGCACCAATAAGCATGGCAAGAACCAGAATACAAAGAGACAACGGCGATTCCTGCGCTTCTTCTGTCGGTGTCGGTGCTATTGTCTCTCCGAATCTAGAGGCGGCGGAAGCGTCGACTGTAATCGATTGCGCATTCTGTGCGTAGATTGTTACGGTGCCGTCATCTGAGTATTTGATGGGATATACTTTGATGTAGATCTCTCCGTAAGCATCAGGGATACTGAAGAGTTCTCCGCTTGTTCCGTGCCGTTCGTTAATTTTTACGATACTACCTTTCGTGTCAGTATAATCAACGCCCCAATCCATCCCGCCGGATGTGGTAATATCAACGGTTCCCCCTTTAGATATCAGGGTAAAGTACGCTGGGGCAGATTTTGATGCAGAAGCAGAGGCTGAAACTTTTGGTCCGGCGGTTGTGGGCAGAGGAGTGGGCATCACAGCTGTTGAAGTTGGCATGGCTGTTGGTGTCGTGGAGGGAACCAAAAATTCCGCATCAGCCACAAACCCCTGGCTGTCGGCGAATTGTACTGTGTAGGTGTCTGGGTAATCTATCAGCACATGCTGAGAGAAGGAACCTTCATCAGTGCTGATATAGTGGGGCCCGTACACGATGTTTCCGTTTGAATCTGTTACCGTAATCTCTACGCCATTGTTTTCAAACTCCGTGTCATGCCCCTCTATCAGCAGGCTGCCGGTGTAAGGTTGGATTGCCTGGGAGGTCAGTAGCAGCGTTTCTGAACGATCGACAATGTCAAAAATTTTTGGCTTATCATAGGTACAGGTTGAACTTGATCCAAAATCGCTAGAGGTTCCCTGATCGCCAATGCTCACTTGGTAACTTCCTGTGCTCAGCCCGTTTGTTGGGAAAGTAACCTCCCAGTCGCCACCAGCCTGTATCGTTACCGTTCGTTGGGTAATATACTTTGAACTTGGTTTGACCTGACGGAGATCAGCCGGATAACTCTGCCCGGGCGGGAGGTTACTGGTTCCGGTGATAATCAATGTTTCTCCTGCTGCAACTTTCTCTGGGCAGTCGCACTGGAGCAGGTAGGCAGCCGCGGGACTTACACATACCAGACAGAGGATGAGGATGGTAAGAGAAGTGAGCTTTTTCATACAATACCGATAAGTGTACAACCATATTAATGATGACTATCACTCCAGAACGACCGCTTGCCTGCTGGCGGTCAGAAGAATTATACAACGGGATTAAAATCCCCTGCCTTACGATTATTTTTAAGTCTGGTGGTTGTTCGTGGAATCAATGTACGATGTGTGGTTATTGCCATGAACGGTATAGGGGTTACTCAAAAGAAGACCTCATTCACGCGCTCCGGGCTCAGCTTGCATATGCGATGGAGACTTTTCCGTCTGATTCCTATGAGATGGTGAAAATTTTCACGTCAGGAAGTTTTCTTGATTCTGTAGAAGTACCACCTGAGGCGCGGGACGCGATTGGGAATGCACTTCGGGGTAAGATTGTTATTGCCGAATCACGGGTTGAATACGTTACTGAAGAGACGGTCAATGCATTTCGCGAGACGATTGATACCGGACGATGGGATATACCGCTCTATATTGCAAGTGGTCTTGAAACTATCAATGATCAGATTCGTGAACACTGTATCAGAAAAGGACATACGTATCAGGATTACATTGATTCTACTAAACGTGCGCGTGCGGCAGGTGCCGGTATCAAAACTTATCTGATGATGAAACCGCCGTACCTTACCGAGGCAGAGGCGAAAAAGGATATGCACACCTCGGTACAGGTGGTCAGTAAGTATGCAGATATGATCTCAATGAACCTATGCACAATACAGTCAAAAACCCCTGTTGAGCGTTTGTGGAAGAAAGGGGCATATCGGCCACCCTATCTCTGGAGCGCCCTTGAGGTCTTGATTGAAGCGCCGCGTCCTATTTCCTGTGATCCTGTTGGTGGCGGAAAGATTCGTGGTCCACACAACTGTGGGACATGTGATCGGGAGATCGTTCCTGCTATTCTTGAATATTCGCTTTCTGCTGATAAAGGTCAGTTGCAGGAACTTTTTGAGGCCGGATGTGACTGCAAAGCTGAATGGGAGTTTGTGCTTGAAAATGAACAACCCTGGTCGATGCCACTGACCAGATAAAAAAAATTAAAATTTATTCTTTTTGCTCTTCAAGTTGCTTTGAGAGAAGTGGTAGGAATGTCCCGGCATCACTGATAACCCCAATCGCCTGCATGGTACCGCGATCCATGAGTTTTGTAACTGAAGCAGGATTGATATCAACACAGATGGTCTTTACGTAGGATGGCAGACAGTTGCCCACTGCAACTGAGTGAAGCAGGGTGCCGATCATAATGATCATATCGAGATCCTGGAGATAGGTGCGCATGGCATCCTGTGCTTTCATCGTATCAGTGATGACATCAGGAAGTGGTCCGTCGTCACGGATTGACCCGGCAAGAATAAAAGGCACATTATTTTTCACGCATTCGTACATAATGCCACTTTTAATCGTTCCGTCTTCAACTGCTTTTGCAATGGACCCGGACCGAATCACCTCTGATATGGCGTAGATGTGATTCTTGTGCCCGCCGGGTGCAAGGTCGCCGGAGTCCAGGTACATTCCCAGTGATGTCCCAAAGAGATTATATTCGATATCATGAACGGCAAGGGCGTTTCCGGCAAACAGCACATCGATATAGCCTTCTCTGATTATCTTCGCCAGTGAGGGGGCTGCACGGGTGTGTACGATGGCCGGCCCACCGACAAAACCAATTTTTCCTCCCTTTGCTTTGATGGCAAGAATTTCACACGCAATTTTTTTTATGATGGTTTCGCTTGGTCGTTCTGAGGAGACAGTCCCGTGCATAAACTCAAAGGTACTGGCCTTGCGCGGGCGGGGTGGCGGTGTAACGATAACTCCCTGTTCACCAACAACGACTGAATCTCCTTTTTTCAGGTTTGAAATAGGTGTGCAGTGTGCCGTTTCTGTTGTGGGTTTCACGACAATAAGACAGTCCATCTCAATAGCCTCTACTGTGACGGAATTTCCGTTCAGCATGACCGAGGTGGGATGATTGGTTGTGGAGTAAAATCCTTTCGGCACAACGCGATCACTCTCGGCAATCGCCAGATTTACATTATCGATGACGACAGTCCGAGCACCAAGGCGGTGAAGTTCGCTTAAAATTCGTTCAAGTCTGTCCTCTGTTTCGGCCTGAACAGTAAAACGTGAATAACTCTCATCGGTTGTCTTCTTCCCAACAATAAATTCAATGAACTCAAAGTTCCCTCCCATATCAAGAATGCAGTCTAGGGCACTCGTCATCATGCCGGAGTCAATGATATGTCCTTCAAGTTCAATCTCACGGGAAAATTCCATACTTTAATGTTCAGTATGGAATCATATAGGCTTTATTGCTCTGTCCTATATTGTGAAACTGTTTTTGCTACAAAATCTATTTTTATCTATTGTTGAATAGTTTTCAACTATTTCTTTGATACACGTCTGGATGCACGAAAAAGCTACACATTTTCTTTAAACAATGCCTGGAACATTTTTTTCACGAACGTTTTTCAGGAACTTTTCTGCTGCAAGTACTTCATTCGGAGTATTAACGTTAAGGGCGAGATCGCTTGCATTGAGAAGGAGTTGCACTTCATCACAGGGAACGCCAATGTGAGCTCCATGAAAAATATTGACTCCCGTTGGAACTGCTAACACTCCCTCAACCTCCATTGAATAGGTTGGTTTACCGCCGAAGCGAGAAACCAAAAACTCCGGGATCCAGACCGAGAGGGCGGGTGTTCCTGCAGCACCATATACTGATTCAATTGTTTTTAGAGTTTCAGGCAAAATGCAGGGGATGTCTGAAACGCTGCAGAAAAAAGACCCCGGTATTCTAAGAATTTCTGCTGCTTCATTGAGATCTTCAACATAGCCTTTCCCGGGTGTGTTGATGTATTCCTGGTCCCATGCCCGGCACCAGTTACGGGTAACCGGTACTGCGTCACTTAAAACGACAATTGGTTCATGTCCTGCATCGCGAAAAGATGAAAGGACACGAGCAAGCATGGGGGTATCACCAATACGGACGAGAGGTTTTTCTCCGCTTCCAAGACGGGTTCCCCTTCCGCCTGCCATAATTAGGGCAAGCAACGCCGAACCGCCTGAATTAATTGTTCATTCTCTTTGCGTGACCTGACTGCAATGCGGATATTATTTGGTAAACCGAAAGATGTACAGTCTCGCACAAAGATGCCCTGATCCAGCAATTTCTGTGTAAACGTTGTCGCAGTTTCGGGAAGTTCTACCAGAATAAAATTTGCACTTGGTGGTAGGTAGTTCAGTCCACACTCGCTAAGGTTTTGGCAGATCCAGTTACGTTCTGTTTTGAGGCGTTCTCTGACTCCGGCAAGTGCGCTAAATTGTTTTATTGCTGCAAGGGCAAATGATTCTGCGAAGGCATTGACTGTCCAGGGGGGGCGGGTGACTTCCAGCTTCCCGATAAGATCACTATTTCCTATTCCAAATCCTATACGCAGACCCGGAACAGCAAACGATTTTGTTAGTGATCGAATGATGAACAAATTTTCAGATGTATTATTGCATAGGCTTTCGGCAGGATCTGCGAGATCGATGAAGGCCTCGTCCAGAAAAAGCATCTGCCCGGCATCTTCACAATCTTCAAGAATTTCAGTAACCTCTTCGTATTTGAGGAAATGACCTGTCGGATTACTCGGGTTGCAGAGAAATCTCAGGCCAGCATCTGAAGGATTGGTAACCACTGTTCCACCGGCTAATTTCACTGAGAGTTCATATTCTGCAAAAACAGGTTCGGGGATGAAGACTTTCGTGTCTGCCTTTACCATCGTATTACAGAATGTTCGGATAATATCAACCGATCCGTTTCCCACAGTAATTTCATCTGATCGCCGCCCAACAGAACGCGCAAAGGATTCCCTGAGTTCAGCATAGGTGTCGTCAGGATAATCACGTATGAGGGCAGGGTTGGGGACCCACCCCGTTTCAGGTGGAAAAGGGTTTAAATTAGCACCAAAATCCAGGATGGGGTTCTCAGATGCTTTTCTGAGTTGCCTGATTCCATCTCCGTGAACTGCTTTTTCTGAAATATGCACATCCTCCAAATTGTCCATCTTTTGCTAAAATATGCATTTAGCCTGTTAAAATGCCTTCTGAAGGTGATCTCTGGAACTCAATAAAAACCTTTATATATCATCACATAGTATCTCATTATTGTCTGAGTTAAGTCAGGCGTCAAGGTGCTCTATGTCAGACAATTGTCAGACAATTGTCAGACAAATGTCGGACAGGATGATATTTAGATGGAACGGATAACAATACGGCTCCCCCCTCAGCAGGTCTTATTACTGGAAAGGCTGGTAGAGGCAGGTGAATTCCCTACAGTTTCAGAGGCAGTCAGGCACTCTGTGCGTGAACTGCTCGAACGTCACAGCAGCCGAGTTATCAGGGACAGTGAGCAGATCTCATTTGAGGTGTAAGAAATGGCAGGAAACAAAAGAACGCAGTCCCAATTCATTCACCCCTCTCCGGCAGATTTTCTCTCTGCTGGCAATGAGACAGAACTACTATGCCTGGGCAATCCGGACTCCACATATATCATCAAACAACCGGTACTTTCAGGAGGATTCTAAATGCAGTCGATTATTAATGAAGCTCTTAAAAATGCAGAGCTGGAACATCATAACACGAAGGGTGTTATTGGAGATGAAGACTTTCTTGGTCAGCCACGGATTGTTATTGTTGGTTGTGGTGGCGCAGGAAACAACACCATAAACCGCCTATACCACATGAAGGTCAATGGTGCTGAGACTATTGCACTCAACACCGATAAGCAACATCTCGAAATGATTCAGGCAGACAAGCGTGTTCTTGTCGGTAAATCACTGACCAAAGGTCTTGGTGCTGGTGGATTCCCGGATATTGGGAAACGTGCAGCTGAGATGGCTCGTACAACACTTGAGACTCTTCTGGCTGATGCGGATCTTGTCTTTATCACCGCAGGAATGGGTGGCGGTACCGGCACTGGTACAGCCCCGGTCGTTGCTCAGATAGCAAAGGAACAGGGCGCCATTGTCGTGGGAATGGTCAGCTATCCTTTCCAGGTTGAGAAAGCCCGTCTTATCCGTGCTGAAGAAGGTCTCGCATGTCTTCAGGAAGCAGCAGATTCTGTTATTGTTCTCGATAACAACCGGCTGATGAAATTTGTTCCAAACCTTCCATTAGGGCAGGCATTCTCTGTTATGGATCAACTCATCGCTGAGACCGTAAAAGGTATTTCTGAGACTATTACCGAGCCATCGCTTATTAATATCGACTATGCCGATGTCCGTGCCATTATGAGTAAGGGTGGCGTTGCAGTCATGCTTGTTGGAGAGTCAAAACAGCAGAACAAGTCTGAAAACGTAGTGCACGAATGCCTTAACCACCCACTCCTTGACATTGATTATCGTGGAGCAACCGGCTCACTTATCCATATCACCGGGGGCAGTGATCTGACTCTTGCCGATGCGGAAGAGATTGCAAGTTCTCTTACCTACGAACTTGACCCGCATGCTGATGTTATCTGGGGTGCGAGGATCAATAGCGAATTTGAGGGTAGAGTCCGGGTTATGGCTATCATGACTGGTGTGAAGAGCGCACAGATTCTTGGACGTTCACAACCAATGACTGTACCGGCTCGTTCTGAGCCTCAGATTGCACAGCCCATGGGAAGAATGGCAGGCGGTGCACGTCGTGCCTCAGAACAGACCAGTGGCGGTCTGATTGACTTTATCAGGTAAAGCAGGAACTCACCTCTGAAACCCGCTCAGTAAAAAATCCATCAGGCAATCCATGCCTGGGTAATATAATTTTTTACTGAAACGTGCAACTAAATGGATGTTTCTGATAATGCCAGATGGTTTATCTCGGTGATATCAAATAACAAGATTATAGCGGGCATCAAGTGTCAAGGAAGCAATCATTAACTCTCATTTTCATCATACAAAATTTTACATTTCTGCTCGGTTATTTTTTACGTTTAAGATTTTGAGCTTAGATGGAGATCTTTCTGAATCAAGTCAGGAAAAGCCTTATATTCTTTCCTATCATTTTATACAGATAACACTACTCACCATTCAGGTCAGAATTGTGTCAAATGCGCCATTCGGCGTAATTCGTACAGGAAGTTGAATACAGAACAGCCGATGAATATGGACTTCTCTTCCGAGTCCAGAGAGCTTACGTAGATCTTCCGGTGTAATGCCGGACTTTTCTTGTGCGAATGACATTAGTTTTGACGGATTGAATGTCGTTGTAGTTATGAGGTATAGCAAAGCATGATGAACGAACTTGTCGACAAACGTAAAAATTTTCTAGATGACTCGGAAGAACACAAAGAGAAGCGCAACGATCTCAATGCAAAAGCAAGCCAGATGGCTCGTGAACGCAACCAGTTAAACGCGCAGACCCGCGAATGTGTTGAAGAGGCACAGAAGCACAAAGAGCTTCGTGACCATTCCAATCAGGATGTGCACCGCCTTAAAGGCGAACGCAATGTCTTTAATGATAAGGCTAATGTGCTTTTTGAAGAGATTGATGCCTTCAAGAAAGAACATGGTCAGATCAGCAATACCCGTGGCATCAAAGAACAGCAGAAGCAGATTGAATCTCTCGAATTTCAGCAGCAGACGACCGTCATGGGCACTGAAAAAGAGCGTGAACTGATCGAGAAGATTAAGCACCTCAAGGGTACCATCCGGGAACAGGAAGCCGAACTTGAGCAGAACAAAGAGATCCGCGAGAAGCTTCAGGATGCTCGTGAACTTCGTCGACAGGCATCTGAACTGCATAAACAGGTTACCGAGTCAGCTGAGAAGGCACAGGAACATCATGATCTGATGGTTGAGTGCTATCGCAAGGCCGACAAGTCCCGTGAAGAAGCTGATGAGGCACACCGCAAGTTTGTAGAGGCTCAGGAAGCAGCAGATGCTGAGCATCAGTCCTTTATCTCCTGCCAGAAAGAACTTCGTGATTACGACAAAGTCATCGGTGGCGTGCGCAAGAAGACCCGTAAAACAAAGGTCAACAAAGAGCAGAAAGCAATCCGCAAAGAGGCAGAAATTGTCTTCCAGCAGTTCAGAAGTGGTACGAAACTCACTACCGATGACATCCTGCTGTTGCAGCGTGCTAAACTTATCTAATATTCTCCTTTTTTTAATCAGTAATTATTTAAGCGTTCCAGAAGTATTTTCTTGAAGATATGAATTCTGACCGGACGTTGATTCTCTGTATTGACAGAGATGATGATATCGGAGTGAAGGGATACATCCGGAGTCCGGTTTTTGGTCGTCAGGCTTGCCTAAATGCAGCGACGACACTGGGCCTTGCCGATCCTGAAGACTCAGATGTTAATGCCATTTTTCAGGCTGTCCGTCTTTATGATGAAAGACTGAATCTTGGTGAGGATGTTGTGGTTGCTGTTCTTGCTGGTAGTGGAACAAACACTATAGAGGGCGATAGAAAGATTGCTCAGGATCTGGAAAATATAGTAACAACCAATGGTATTACCCGATGTATTTTAGTAACTGATGGAGCTGAAGATGAGTATATTCTGCCCATTATTCAGTCAAATGTCAGAGTGGCAAGTGTCAGCAGAGTGATTGTCAAACAGATGCCTAACCTTGAGGGCACGTATTACATCCTTAAAAAATTCTTTGATGATCCACAGGTTGCAAGAACATTTCTTGTTCCCCTTGGTATCTGTATGCTTCTCTATGCTGTTGCGGTGCTCATAGGATTTCCGGATATCGCAATTATTATCGTGGTTGGTGTACTCGGCGTCTATTTGCTCTTTAAGGGCTACGGCATCGACGAATATTTTGGTATAGCAATAAATGGTCTCAATGCCTCGTTTCGGGGAGGTAAAGTTAGTTTTTTGGCCTATATTACAGCGCTCTTCGTTGGGTTAGTCGCTCTTCTGATGGGATTTGCTAGTGTTCTTCAGTGGTATCCAGAGGATTCAGGGCTTATCTATATCCTTTTTGGATTCTTCTATGGTTCGATATTCTGGTTTGCCGGGGCAGGCCTGATTGCGATGTCAGGGAAACTGATCGATGCTTACAACAACGAGAAGGAGAATCTCTCCAGATTAATTGTACTACCTTTCTTTATCGCTGCCGGAGCCTTCTTTGTCTTTGGTGCGAGCGTGTATGTTCTCTCTCTCTCAGGAAATCTGGACTTTCCGTATTATGTTGACGACGGGGTACGAATAATTATCTATGGGATAATCGGAGCAATACTGATTACCGGAGTCGGGATTTATGTCCAGCACCTGGTTCATGACTGGATTGAGCAGTACTTCAAAAATGCGCCAAGGGATTATCTCTGAACATTTTTTCTGGCTAGGCTGGGGAAGCTGAAAGCCATACACTCAACATTTTTTGCACGTAATACTGCCTTTCAAAAAAAGTATTCAATTCAGCCAGAGGGGCATTTTGATAAGAATAATTCAAAAAAGTTAGCATTCACACACAATTTTAACTGGGTGCTGTAGATTCCAAATGGCTTATTACGGTCAGATTGTTTGGAAAATTAAAACGTGGTTCAAGCCCGCCCCTGAAGAATCCAATGCCGTTGGGAATCATCGTTGTTTCGTTGTATGTCCGGCTAAACTGTGGCGTTATCACTGTTACATTTGCAAGAGTGATATCAAATTCATGTTCGGGGAACCAGTATGAATTATCGCCATAATCGATAGAGACTCCACGCACCAGTATTCGTGCGTGATCCATATCAGTTTCAATAAATCGTGCATCCTCGAAATTCAGTGCTTTATTCAACCGGTCTTTTAAGTCTCCTTTCCCAAGAAGGAGAACCAGAATTGAGACAATATCATCAATATGGTACGAAAGATCGATGACGGCATAATCATCGGTGAGGCCAATGTCCACGCTCTCAATGGTAACATATCCAGTCCTTCCGGGAATTTGTGCACAGACTGGCACACTTACAACACCCAGTAGCAGGAATATCAGCATAATGAGCGGGCAGACCTTCATAGAGTACCATTGTTGTTAAAAATAAAAGAGATTTCCCGCTGTGGGATAATCTAACTGGGCAGAAGAAAATCCTCAGATCTTTATGAGATGGATATCAATGGTAGAGACATTCGTTGGGCCGCTTTCAGTATCGATAATTTCTGTGCCAATTATGATCGGCCCTTTCATTACGGTATCGCCAAGAAACCTACTGAGGGCAATTTCTGCCGTATCGACGGCTCGTGAGATCGCTCGTCCCCGCGCCATAATACAGACCTCAGAAGATCCCGCATTAAACTGCGTTGCAACGGCAAGGACATAATTCATCACCGGCTTTGTTCCAACCAGAACCGTTGAATCCTCGTCGCGATTGGTCTGTTCCATTTTCATTTAGATCCTGTTTCCTGATGCAATTAGTTCGGCGTTTAATATTGACGCTCCGGCTGCGCCACGAATGGTATTATGACCCATCGCCACAAAACGCAACCCCTCACGTATTCTTCCGACCGAAACAGTCATCCCATCACCGCGGTTGCGGTCCAGTCGTGGTTGAGGACGATCCGGTTCGTCAAAGAGATGCACCGACTCAGCAGGCTGATGTGGTAACCCGCTAAACGGTGGTTTATATGTTCGATAGAGCTCAGTAACTTCTTCAGGGGTGCGATTCGTGTCCAACCAAACTGCCATTGTATGGCCGTCAATAACCGGAACCCGGTGACAGGAGGCACTCACGTCAAAGGGAGCCCGGATAATTTCAGCTCCATCAAAACTGCCCAGTATCTTCTGGGTTTCCTGCTCCATTTTTTCTTCCTCAGAAGAGATGTACGGGACCACGTTATCATAGATGGACATCGCAGAAATCCCTTCAAATCCTGCTCCGGAAAATGCCTGCATCGTCGCGACCCGGAGATCTGAAAATCCGATGTCCCGGATGGGTGTCAGCGCCAGTGTCAACACAATTGTTGAGCAGTTTGGATTTGTGACAATAAATCCGTCTCTGCCCGCGTCGTGCTGAACATCGATAAGGCCAAGATGATCCGGATTGAGTTCCGGCACCACCAGCGGCACATCCGGATCCATCCGGTGAGATGCGGCATTGGAAAAGACGCCCACTCCGGCATTGGCAATATCGATCTCAAGCGGTCCTGCAACATCGGCGGGCATAGCAGAGAAGACAAAATCGAGATCTTTGACACTTTCCACAGTGGTTGGTTTGACAATAAGATCTCCTGTTTCATCAGGGAATGGAACCTCCAGACGCCAGTTGACGGCATCACGGTATGTTTTACCGGCGCTGCGCTCTGAGGCAGTTACCATTTTGAGATGGAACCACGGATGCCCGGCAAGAAGCTGTACAAAGCGCTGCCCGACCGCACCAGTTGCACCAAGTACGCCTACTTCAATCATGATAAGTTGATATTAATGAGAAAGGATAAAAAAATGTGGATTTGATATTAAATCCTTCGTGTTCTCTTATCAAAAAATATGGGGCTCGTGCCCTATACCTTGTTTTATTCCATGTGGATAGCGCCTGATGGGCACTCATCCACACAGGATTCACAGTCAACACACATATCTGCGTTAACAACTGCTTTTTCGTTTTCCATGGTAATAGCTGCTGACGGGCAGACATCAACGCATGTTTCACAGCCTGTACAAATTTCTTTATCGACTACTGCGACCATATTTTACGTACCTCGAAAAGAATTGGGAGAATTTCATGAAATAGGTTTCTATTCGTGCTCCTGAAAACAGGAGGAAATTCGATCAGACAAGTTCCAGTACTTCATCCATAGAATGAATCCGTTTCTCTTTTCCTGTCACATACCTTGCTGACCGTAACACGCCATGAGCAAAAACGGCCCGGTCAAAGGCGCGGTGAGAGAGTTCAATGACTTCGTTATTACCTGCAAAGAGAACTGAATGTTCACCTACGATGTCGCCTCCCCGGATTACGTGAACACCGATCTCGTTGCCACGCTCGCCGATCATACCTTCACGGCCATATAATTTCTCGCGCGGTCCGACCTCTTCCTCAATAATTGAGAGAATTGTCTTTGCTGTACCGGATGGTGCATCTTTCTTGAAGTGGTGATGCGCTTCAGTCACCTCAATATCATAGTCACCAAGACGCTTTGACGCTTCCCTGACCAGCTTCCAGAAGATATTGACACCAACACTATAGTTCGTGGAGATGACCGCAGAAACATTTCCGTTGATTGCGGTTTCAATCTCAGACCGTTGTTCTGGCGTAAATCCTGTTGTACCTACAACGAGTGACGCGCCAGATGCCGCAGCTAGTTTGATATTTTCAACCGCAGCATGGGCTACCGTAAAATCGATAACGACATCTGGTTGTGTTTTCTCAAGCAACGCGTCCATCTTCTCCGCGCGCACCACCGGACAGCCAAAAAATTCACCGTCTTTGACATCCACACCACCAACGAGCTCAAGATCATCTGCCTCGTTTATCATGCTGGCTATGGTCATACCCATACGGCCAAGGGCACCACAAATGACAATCTTACTCATACGTATCAAGCACCGTTTGTAGTTCAGCAGTCTTTGTGGCATCCAGATTATCAAGTGGCAGTCGTACCGGTCCAGCGGGCATACCTCGGAGTCCGACCGCTTTCTTAACTGGAATTGGATTGGTGTCTACAAACATGGCCCGCATTAATGGTGACAGTTCATAATGCATATCCTGGGCGCCAGCCAGATCACCGGTTGAAAACTTTTCGTAGATCTGTACCATTCTGGCTGGTTCAATGTTGGCGGTAACGGCGATCACGCCTTTTCCACCAAGGGCCAGCACCGCCAGGGTCATGGCATCGTCACCGGAAAGTACTGAAAAGTCTAGGTCGCGGGTGCCTTCAATGATTCGGGAAATCTGAACAATGTCTCCACTCGCTTCTTTCACCCCGACAATATTCGGAAGCTCTGCGAGTTCGAGAATCAGATCCGGCGGGAGATTCTGGCCAGTCCGTCCGGGAACATTGTAGATGATCACCGGGATGTCACAGTCTGCGAGCTTCGTGTAATGCTTGACAAGGCCAGAGCGGTTTGGTTTGTTGTAATACGGACTTAGGACTAGCACTCCGTCAGCACCCTGATCTTTTGCTGACTGGGTAAACCGAACCGCTTCTGCGGTATTGTTTGATCCAGTGCCCGCGATTACCGGGACCCGTCCGTTGGCACAGTCGATTGTAATTCCGATGACCTGCTCATGCTCTTCGAAGGTTAATGTGGCTGATTCGCCCGTAGAACCACAGGGTACGACACCGTGCACTCCCTGAGAGATGAGAAATTCGATATTAGAGCGAAGACCTGTCTGGTCTATGCCCATCAAAGAATCGTTGGTAAAAGGTGTAATTAATGCAGGAAATACGCCCTGAAACATAAAGAAATTATATTATCTTCCTTCTATTTACCTTTCGTGTCACGCTGCCTGCTACGCGGTTGCGAACACGTTTTGAGTTGATGATTGCGACTTCGTCAACGGCCAGTTTGTTGTTTTCGAAATCTCCGGTAAATTTTTTACCGTGTTTTGCGAGCAGTTCCTGACTGAGTGCCTTGATATATGTTGGTTTAATTCCCATGATATTCCTTCCTGATGTATGAATTTAGCTTTTTCTTATTAAATGCGCTTTGATATAATAAGAAGATTCTGAACGATCTCTCTGGGATCCTCTCCCAAAAGGCGTAACAGGGGAACTTTTCCGGTAGTTCCGCGATCAAAGATGACATCAGGTACATCACCGGGTTGGCAACAGAAGGCAATGCCCCAGTCCATTGACGTTATTCCCGGCGGTTCCCGGCTCCGGTCAAATGATTTTACTTCCGGGAAAATATCTTCACAGATGGCCACAATCTCATCAGAATGCCGAATAATTGCGGCGCTTCGAATCACTGATTCATAGTGAATCGCAGTCAGAACAAGTGTTGTTACTGTTCCACCCGCGCCAAACATCGCAGGTTCACTTGGCGCAACTGAGTCGGCGCGGCAGGTTATACCTCTTGGAATTCCTGCCACTTCAGATGGATCTGTTGCTCCTGGAAGTGCATAAACCAGGTTCATGCCACCGTCAGGGAGAAGTGAAGGGTTTATTTTCTCACAAAGGTTGACAGTTGCCCGATCCAGTTTTGTGAGTATGTTTTGGCGTTTTTCTTTTGTCATCACAATCCTTTAGATAAGTCCCAGTTCTTCTCTGATCTCTGTGATACCTTTGATAGCAAGCGCATAAAATTCCGGCAGAGGAATAAGCGATTCAATCAGACGAATTCTGTCCCGTTCGCATCCTGCTGCAAATCCTTTATTCTTCATCTTTTTCTGTACTGTTTTTGGTGTCACATCAGAGATTTTTCCACCTTTTACCAGTGCACAGGCAATAACAAGGCCGGAAATGCTGTCTGAAGCCTGCAACGTGATCTCGACTGGGGTCTCATACGCACCTTCGTGAAGGAGATGGTTATGTTCACGGATGATGGTGATCAGTGCCGGGTCGATATCATGTGAAGCCAGAATCAATTCAGCTTCGATACCGTGGCGCGTCATATCTTCTCCTACCTGCTCAAAATCAATGTCATGAAGAATGCCTATTGTCTCCCACATTTCTGTGTCTTCACCCAGATATCCGGCAGCCATCTTCATTACTGCTGCTGTGGCACAACAATGGTTGATGAGTGATTCTGAGGTAACATAAATTTTGAGCAGGGTAAGGCCCTCAACTCTTTGCATCATAGCAGAGATAGGGTTGCACGTGTTGACAAAAAAAGATCAGGGTGAAAGGATAACGCTTTATCGCTATAATGGCAAAATAAAGACAATGAAAAATTCAGAAACGCTTGTCAGAGATGTTGGTGCTGCTCTTGGAGGAATTTTCCTTCTTATTGCCTGCTTTTTCATCTTTCCGGCATTTCTTCCCGGAGGGTATGCCTACTTAGCCGCTCTTGTGGTTTTTGTGCTCTTTATGTCCGTGAGCGGTACCATTATTTTCAGAGCCAAAAGAATCGCCTGATTCGGTTTTTTTCTCTTCATTTTTCTTATTCAGTTCCTTTTTCTTTCGGGTATAGTAGGAAAGCGGGTGCTGGACTTTCGCACAGAGTGCATTTTTATTTACGCAAAGGCCGTAGGTTTTCATCGTTGGACAGGAGGGAGGAGTATATTCTGTGCCGCTTCGGCCTGAAATATGCTCAACCTGATACATCGTCCGGGAGATATCAAAGTCCGGTGCCCTGGTATAGACTTCGACAATCTGTGTCTCGTCCATGCCAATGGTGTTCATAAAGGCCGTCACCGCAAAACGCGCGGCATGGGGTATATTGGTGCCTGCAGCGACAGCGTGAATTATAGCCTGCATACAAGGGGGAAACGCTCCTTCCTCAACAGATCCAAACTGTTGGAGAATTCGTTCCTGCCAAATCTTCGTGATCGATTCGGTTGCACCTGACAGCTGTTCGCACAATCCATCCGGGACCGCTATTGGAAGACCCCGGCGAAGCAGGATTCTGATACGTTCCAGTAGTAATTCATTCGTTTCTTCAGATGATATCTGGACCTCGCCCGCATAGACCCGGCGGTTGACAAGACGCCATGACGCATCCCGCAACTTTGCGGTAAGATTCACGTATGAAATCATTGGCAGTGACGAAGTCTCAGCAGGAAATCCGACACTGTCTGCTACGTATTGTTGTATCTTTGCCGACTCTTCATCTCGAAAAAAATAAAGAGCGCGTTCAGATTCATATTGTGCCAGCCGGTCTGCCAGCCGGACATCGTCTGCACAGGAGATTATCAGGCGGGCGATGGCATAGGCCAAGACTTCATTTTCAGGTTTTTCTGTCAGTAAATTTTCAAACCGATACGGGGGGTTTACTGCGTCCTGTATTCGCCGCACAGCTTTGGCAGTCGTAAAAGTCCCGGCATTGCTCTTCAGAAAAGTATCCAGGGGCGCATATGCACCGACACTTACCATGTCATGCGCTTCCTGTAAAAATGGGTATTTAGCTAGATCTTTTTTTTCAAGCTCGACCGGCATCAGTCGGCCTCAATCCGGGGTGCAAGCAGATACTCAACATGGCCGTTTCCATCTGCAACGTCAAAGGAGAGTTTAACTGGATGATCGAGACCAATACTTATCGTAATCTGGTCCGCTCGGTTCATGACTTTCCCTATCTCACGCAGATAATCCAGAGAGAAGAGCGAGCGCGCTTCGGCAGCAGTCAGGGATTCAAGCTGGTCGGATCCGAGTTCAAGGTTAATACGATCGGTGTCACCTTCTGCCTCAAGGTAAAACGTTCCGGCATCCGGTTTTATCCCAAGTGCTATCTTATCAGAAACCAGCGATGCACCTTTTATCGCATTATTCAGCTCAGAACCCTTCATAACTACCTTTCCTGGCAGATCTATCGTCGGTGGATTGGGATCTTTTCTGATTGTATTAACATCCAGAAGGGAGATTGAATATTTGTATCCGCCAAAACTCATCTCCATCTTTCCGGCGCCATCCGGAAGTTCAAGTGTCAGTTCGTCTCCTTTGCCCATCAGCCCGATGATATTTTTCATCTTGGTGATGTCAAGACCGATGACATCATCACTCGCTGAAAACGAGCTAAATGCTTCGGTTGTAAGGTTCAGGGAGACCATTGCAACGTTTGCCGTATCCACAGCAATCATCTTAAATCCATCTGCACTAATATGCATCCGGCACTCGTTTACCATTGCTGCGATGACGTCGATCATCTCTCTAAAAATATCTGTATCAATAACTGCCTTTAACATCTCTATCCCTTTACAAACTCTCTTATATTGTATATCAGCATAATTTTAATTATAATTGATGTTTTAGTCGTTACAGGCTATTTATGTTAAAAAAATTAAACAGTGGATAAAATGGGCTCAGTATATTCAAAAGACAAATTTTACCAACGTTCTGTAAAAGAAGGGTATCGATCACGTGCTGCCTATAAGCTTCTGGAAATTCAGAAAAAATTTGGGATTATCAGAAACGGAGACAATGTTGTTGACCTTGGTTCAGCACCGGGTAGCTGGATGCAGGTTCTAACTGGTTTAACTGACGGGATTATCGTTGGGATTGACTTGAAACATGTTTCTGCCGTGGAGGGTGCGATTAACCATACCGGTGATTTCACCAAACCAGAGATTCAGGAACGTATTCTACAGGAGATGGAAATTGTCAATGTGGTGGTTTGTGACGCCTCACCGAAACTATCCGGACAAAAAAGCTATGATCAGGCACGGGCTATTGGACTGAACGAAGACGCACTTACCTTTGCAGTGACCTGTCTGAAACCCGGTGGAAACTTTGTGGTTAAGTCGTTTCAGGGAGAGATGTTCAAGGGATTTTTTGACGAGATGCATAAGCACTTTCATGCTGTGAAGGCCTACCGGGCGCGGGCGTCACGGCGGGGAAGCACTGAAACATATATTATTGGCAAGAGTTTTAAAGGGAGAAAGGAATGAAACTGACTGATACCTACGGAAGAACAATTCGAAATATTCGTATAAGTGTTACCTCCCGCTGCAACCTCAATTGTGTATACTGCCACCGGGAAGGAGAAAATAATCCTGAAGGGGAGATCAGCAGGGATGACATTGCTGAAATTCTTCGGGTAGCGAAAAAATATGGCGTTAATAGCGTGAAGTTCACTGGCGGTGAACCGCTCGTACGAAAAGATATTGTCGAAATTATCGCTTCTGTTCCTGAAGGAATGGAAAGTTCAATCACCACGAACGGAGTGTTTCTGGGAACACTTGCAGAAGATCTGAAAGCTGCAGGGCTTTCGCGGGCAAATGTAAGTCTTGATACTCTCGACCCAATAAAATATGCTCAGATTACCGGGAAGGCTTGTCTGCCGAAAGTCCTTGAAGGAATTGATGCGGCGGTAAAGGCAGGCCTTACGCCGGTGAAGATTAACGTTGTGCTATTGAAAGGAGTGAACGAGAACGAACTGGACAAATTTGCTGAATACGTCCGGGGAAACCGTGATCTTATTATCCAGTATATTGAGATGATGGAATTTCAGGGAACGAAATACCATGTCGATCTTACGCCACTCGAAGAAGAACTTTCGAAACGTTCGAAAATAATTCTTACGCGGCGTATGCACCACCGCAAGAAATACTGTCTGGATGATGCTGAGGTGGAGATTGTGCGCCCCATGCACAACCGGGAATTCTGCGCGCACTGTAACCGTCTCAGGGTAACCTCAGACGGAAAACTCAAGCCTTGTCTGTTACGTCATGACAATCACATCGATGTCAGAGGGAAACGCGGAGAGGAGCTTGAGGAGTTGTTTAAAAAAGCAGTTCAGGAACGAAAACCGTTCTTCACCTGAACGTACTTTTAATTTTTATGCAAATATTGATTGTTTTTTTTAGCCACATGATGTTTTGAGTGTCTCAACAATTTCACAAAGCACTTTTTATAAGAATACTAATATGAATATATGATCCGTGAAAAGAATGAATATGAACATGTTCTGACTAAATTCTATGAAAAATCATTAATTTTTGAAGCTAAGAATGAATTTCATCCTGTACTATATTTTTACCTTATGGATTCATTTGCCCATATTGATTTTTCAATCTGCAATCTTGCCTTCAATATTGAGTCTGTCCGAAACCTGATGAATATGCAATACATGCGCTGGCGTATTGATGAGGAAAAAATTGGCGAGCGGGTGCATTTCCCTGAATTCATCAACTGGCTCAAAGATAACCACCCAGAGGATTATGAGAAACTCCCATCGCTCTGGCAGCAGATCTATAATACAGATAAACAAGCGTCCTATCGTAGTTTCCGGATCGTCCTTGATCCTGACACGTTCCAGCCAGTACCGGTAAAATATTTCGAGCTCTTCATAGACGAGTTCTTTGACAAAAAATTCCTGAACCGTATTTACCAGAACAGCAGTCTGGGTAATTTCTTTGATGCATTTATCGCTGAAAAGAAAGCCTGAGATCTGTTTTTTCCGGAGGAATCTATATGGATGTCGCCCATCTTTGCTCTGAATTAGTAGCAATTCGGAGTGAGAACCCTCCGGGTGCGACACGGGATGTCATCTATTTTCTTGCCGATTATCTGGAAGGGTTAGGCCTTGTAACTGAAATTTCTGAATATCCGGGAAATCGCTGTAATCTGACAACCGGACCAAAGAAATCGGATCTTCTTTTCTGTGGTCATGTGGATACAGTACCGGCTCTTGATGTCGGATGGGATCGTCCACCGTTTTCAGGTGTTGTGGAAAATGGGATGGTCCATGGGCGGGGTGCCACAGACATGAAAGGCGGTGTCGCTGCGATGGTTGATGCCCTTGCCCAATGGATTGAAACTGAAAACGAACTGCCAGCACAGCTTGCTTTGGTCTGTGATGAAGAGGCGGGTTCTGAATTTGGTATCGTGCAACTCCTGAAATCCGACACCATTTCCCCCTGTGACTGTATTATTGCTGAGCCAACACCACAGTATTCGCCATGTATCGGGCAAAAGGGTGTCATTCGGCTGAAAGCAAAATTTGAAGGAATTCCCGGACATGGTTCACTGTATCCATATTCAGGAACCAGTGCTATTGCTGAGGCATGTTCTTTTATTTCAGTCTTGCATGAGCTTAGTAATCACCGGTTCCCGGCAGACCCGGGGCTTGAGATGCTGATTTCGCACTCTGGTGTGCTTCTGGAAGAAATTTTTGGGATACCTGAGATCGAGGCAGCACTGCGTAGTATTACGTTTAATCCTGGTATTGTCAGTGGTGGAGAGGGCATAAATGTGGTCGCACAGCAGTGTACGCTGGATGCTGAACTCAGAGTGCCGTGGGGCTGTAGTACGGAGAAGATTCTGCAGGTTCTTCGAAGAAAAAGCAGCGGTACAATTGAAGTTCTCGACAGAGCAGATCCAAGCTTAATTCTCGCATCTGAGCAGATTGTGACGGAAACATGTCAGGCGATTCAGGAAGTATGTGGGCATGAGGGCGTTCCTTTTGTTCAATGGGCAGCAAGTGATGCCCGATTCCTGCGTGCTGCTGGTTTTCGTGCTATTGAATATGGGCCGGGCGAGATCAAAACGATTCATGGCACGAACGAGTGCGTCCGAACGAAGGATCTTAAGCGGGCATCAGATGTTTATTATTCTCTTCTTGGACGTTATGCCGGAAGTTGAGCCGAAGCTTTATATTCTGCTGTGAAGAAGTAGCATTACATGCATTCCTGGAGGTTTTTCGTGGCAGTTGTGCTGGTTCTAATCTGCTGTACAGTTTTTTTGACCTCTGGATGCATGGAAATTTCTGAGATTCCAGAAGAAATTACTGATATTCTTTCTCCATCAACTCCCACGCCAGAGCCAACACCAACACCGACCAGCGAATCCTATGCTGAGGAGATTGTGGTGCCGGTTTCACCGTATCCGACTGCAACGTTGTCACCAGAACTTCAGGCGGAACCAAAGCCGACAGTGACTCCTGCGTCTGAATATTACGTTATTTATCATTATGATGATGCTTTAAATTACAATGTGCTGGCTTTTGATACAATTGAACCTGTTTCTACGCTTCTATTTGATTATATTATTGTTCCTGAAATGTATACAATAGAAAAGGGGCGAGTTAGTAATTTCGAAGATAAGGATTCTTTTGTAGAGACTTTGACCCGATCGAATCCCAATGCGTTTTTCACAATATCAGTTTATGATTCTGATTCAGGAATACTAGTAGAGAGTAAGACGCATCCAACTATTTTTACCAACCCCCTTCGTGATTCATTCAGAATTTACTCTGGTGGTAATTTTCATGTTGAGATAACTGGTGCCTTTGTGGATGCCAATGTTACGGTCTGTGCGCCTTTCCCGGCAGGTGGGTTAAATATGACATCGTGGACACCTTGTTAGGTATACGTGGACGGCCTTTTGTCACGTTTTTCCGGAGTTTCGGGGTGCAAATAAGGCAGGTTTTTATGCAATCTCATACTACATATGTAGGCAACGCCAAGGCGTGTACACCTGTCCCGATAGGGTAGTGGATATCCTAGAAGCTTGCGGAGCTTTTGACCCGGGTTCAAGTCCCGGTCGGGGCGTAATTAACGTCCATACGTAATCCCTTTTTTGATTTGAAGCTTTTTGCATTGTTTTCACGAAGTATCATTTAGAGTTGAAATATATAAAGATTCTGGCTGTTATAGTATGGTATGAAAAAGTAATTTTCGTCTCTTAGAACGCATCTATGGGCGTCTTTTTTTTCTCGCGCGGAATCGATTTTCTGAACGTCTGGAGTGAAAATTTCAAAGCACTTTTCTTAACCGCTCCCCGAACTGCCCTGACATCATAAAACAATCGTTGTCAACAAATGACATCATCCCGGTTTCTTCGGGATTCAGGCGTTTTTGGTAGAAATAAGCCTTGTAAATCGGTATTGTAGAGAAGAGATCTCCGGGATGCCGTATCGCATCCGGCAGAGCTAAAATTAGGAGAATTGAGCTTATTTTAGCAATTTAAAGTCACTTTGCGGTTTCCACAATTGATATATATGGTCGCCAAGATACGATCCCTAACGGATACCGATTGTGCCTTTTTATGACTATTTATTCGACAAATCAACAACATATTGCTGAATCGATTGACCCAACGACTCTCTCTTCAAACTGGAACGACTGGCATTGGCATATCAGCCATGCTATTACTGATATTGCCATGGTTGAAGATCTGTTGGGTATCAGTTTTTCTCCGGATGAACGGGTTAAACTGGAAGAAACTATCAACACCTTTCCGATGCGTATCACGCCCTATTATCTCTCGTTGATACAGGCTGATGATTATGTCAATGATCCTATCTTTATGCAGGCGTTCCCTTCAGTAGCAGAACTCATCCATGAACGTTGTGATATGAAAGATCCACTGGCAGAGGATACTGACAGCCCGGCTCCCTGTATCACCCACCGGTACCCTGACAGAGTGCTCTTTCTGGTCAGTAACCTCTGTGCTATGTATTGTCGCCACTGCACCCGAAAACGACGGGTGGGCGACGTGAACGCAATACCGGCTGTAAGTGAGATTAAAGAAGGTATCGCATACATTGCTGGCCATCCGGAGATCCGTGATGTGCTGCTCTCAGGTGGTGACCCCCTGATGCTTCCTGATAGTATGCTTGACTGGATCCTCACAGAACTGCAAAACATACCCCATGTTGAGGTCCTCAGAATCGGAAGCCGGGTGCCGGTAGTTCTGCCCTACCGCATCACTGACGAACTCGTTGCCATTCTGAAAAAACACAATCCATTGTTCCTGAACACCCATTTTAACCATCCACGTGAGGTTACAACGTCCTCAAAAGAGGCGCTGCGTAAATTAGCTGATGGCGGCATTCCTCTGGGGAATCAGTCGGTACTGCTTGCCGGGGTAAACGACTGTCCACGGATTATGAAAAAGCTTGTGCATAAGATGGTACAAAACCGGGTCAGACCTTATTATATGTACCAGTGTGATCTCTCCGAGGGGATTGCTCATTTCAGAACGCCGGTTGGCAAGGGTATCGAGATCATCGAAAGTCTGATTGGACACACCAGCGGTTTTGCGGTCCCCACCTATGTCATCGATGCGCCGGGCGGAGCAGGAAAGATTCCCATTATGCCCAACTATCTGCTCTCCTGGTCCACGAACAAGGTGGTATTACGGAACTATGAAGGTGTGATCTCCACCTATCAGGAACCGGAAAATTATAAAACAGTTTATTGCGACCGGAACTGTGAGGCATGCACCCTCCAGCTCAAGCTTGACGACGCAGATGAATCTCACGCGGTGGGTATCGAGAAACTGCTCTCGGATTACGATAAAACAATCACCCTGGTGCCGGAAGATAACGATCGCATGGACCGCAGAGATGACACCTGATACCATCTCAGTTGTTGACGGTGCGTTCATCCAGCACGGACCGTTTAATGATCGTGTCTATCTGATGAATATGGGAGAAAACGATCCTGAAACGATGGTTAAGACCCTTCGTCTTCTTGCTAAGGGTAGTTGTTCTTCTAAGATCATAACTAAAGTTCCTGCTTCTGCCAAAGAAACGTTCTGTGCTGCGGGTTATCAGGTTGAGGCACACATTCCCCTCATGTTTGAAGGAATAACTGACGGGTTCTTTCTGGCAAAGTATCTGAATCCGGCACGGGCAACGGTTCTGAACGGACATGAGCAGGAAGAGATACTGGGTGCAGCGCTGGCCGGCGGGCATAATGGAGTTCTCAGGGACCTCCCCTCAGAGTTTTCTCTGATGCCAGCACAACCTGAGGATACTGATGAGCTGGCTGCGTTGTATGATGAGGTGTTTGCTACCTATCCGTTTCCGATTCACCGCTCTGATTTCCTGAAATCTACGATGGAAGAAGGGACGGTGTATTTTCTCATTCGTCAGAATGGAAAACTTGTAGCTGCTTCTTCGGCAGAAAAAGATCCAGTGGCGAAATGCGTTGAGATGACTGACTTTGCCACAAAACCAGCGTTCCGTGGCAGAGGACTGAGTTCGCTATTGCTTGCTGTTATGGAAGAGGCAATGCGTCAGGAAGGATACTATACGGCCTATACGATTGCCCGTGCTCTGGTGCTACCGGTCAACCGTCTCTTTGCCGGAGCCGGGTATCAGTTTGGTGGTACACTCTTCAATAATACCAATATCGGCGGATCTTTTGAGAGTATGAATGTCTGGTCTAAACACCTGTGATGGGTGCAAAAGACATACGGGAGTGAGGTGGCAGGCGGCACTGTCAGCAGAGCCATAATGACAGCGTTCTAACAGCCTAAAGACC
>Ga0222702_1000034_pt1:2500-53386 | contig 53386 bp, 59 predicted proteins | sample AntAcemetage1504_FD_181152 | JGI IMG/M metagenome (GOLD analysis project Ga0222702, IMG submission 181152) | Saline water microbial communities from Ace Lake, Antarctica - #1504 | ecosystem: Environmental > Aquatic > Non-marine Saline and Alkaline > Saline | place: Antarctica: Ace...
GCAGGATTGTCGTCGATCCTAAAAAACACCGTTCGTTGACACATTATGGGCTTAAATGCCCCCTGGAAGCACCTTTTAGGCGTAGCTATCCCGCAGGAAAACATTGTGCACTTTCTTCTTCAGTTGTGTGCAGCGCATCATGTTATAGGTCAAGTTGGCTAATCCGATCTTGGCTGTTGCCCGTATGTAGCCAATGGTTCTGATGTACATGGCGTTCATCGAATTGGTCATGAAGCCGAACACATGTTCAACTCTGGAGCGGGTACGAGACTTTTCCTGGTTCGAAGCCTTCTGGGCATCGGTGAGTTTATGGTACCTGTTGCCTTTTTCATGAACCATATTCCTCATACCACAGCTTTCGATAGTTTCTTCCTGTCCAATGTAGGCTGCGTCTGCGTAAAGTTTCTGACCGCCATCGTCCGTACTGATAAGGGTTTCGAGCTCCTGTGAATCATGTACTGAGGCATCGGTAACCATGTAGTCGCTGATGAGCTTTGTCCCCTTGTCGGCTTTTATATGGTTCTTATAGCCGTAGAAAGACATCTTGTTTTTCTTGGTCCAGCGAGCGTCACGATCTTTCTGACGAAGTTTGTTGGGTCTTGCTTTCCAGGCCTCAGGGGTTTCGCCTTTCTTGATCTGCTGGTTCTCGTCCCGTGTGTTGCGCTGACGGGGCACTTCAACAAAACTGGCATCGACAATCTGGCCGGTATTTGCAAAGACGGACTGGTCGTCAAGGGCCTCATTGAACCGGTGAAACAGGGCTTCGATAACCCCTTCCTGGATGAGGGTTTCACGGAACTTCCAGATGGTCTTGCTGTCGGGAACCTTGTCGCTGGTCTTCAGCTTCAGAAAGCGTTTGAAGCTCAGCCTGTCTGTTATTTGGAACTCCATCTGGTCATCAGAGAGACTATACAAGCTTTGTAGAATGAGCAGTTTGAACATCATGACTCTATCAAACGGAGGGCGACCTGCTTTGCTGCTGTTTTCAGGCTTACTGAAGACAACATTCAGGATCGGCGCAAAGATGTTCCAGTCGATATATGTATCCAGTTTCACCAATGGATCTTTGAGCTTGGTGAGCCGTTCCAGCAGAAAATGTTCGTCGAAAAGGCCAAGAGGATTGATGTTTTTCATGATAGCAGAGGATGAATGAAGAAATCTGCTGAAATATACGGATTTTCGGCCTTTTTATGAATGCTAAGTTGTTATTCTTATGAAAGATATATCATCTAAGAATAAATAGAGATCCCCAAAAGATTGTCGCTCTCTACCCCACCGCCATCTTCGCCGCTGCATGCCACAAATAAGCAGGCATGGAGTTCTCAAGTTCCCATATAATGCTCATCGGTTTTGCTCCCTTGTGGGATTGGTATGCTACTGGCCCCAGGAAGTGGTAGGGCATGGTAAATCCGTATGCGTCTTTTTTGTGCTCGCGGACAAAGAGCAGTATGGTTTTCTTTTCCTTTCTGTGATTGATGTATGAGGTACTCCCCATGTATAGGGCGGCTACCGAGAGAAAATAAGTTGGTAACCTTTAGATGAGCGATAGTCCTGTACTGCTCCCGGGTCTCCTGCTTGCGATCCTTGCCGGTTTTCTGCGCCTTGTCGCCCTTACTGAAAATATCCGGTGCACGGTCAAGAAACTCTCGTTTTTATAGGGTGATCTGATTCGGATGTGGCTCAAATTTGTGAGCAAGCTCCGACAAGGGGAGTCGCTCACTGAGAGCCTCAAGAACAACTTTGGTTTTGAATTCAGGGGTTGAATTTTTGATCGCACAGGGGCGGTCAACTCTTTCGAGGCCCCGGGTGTGAACAAAGGAAGTTGACGGGAATCAAGGAAAAAGTTTACATTTTTTACCGGGTAGATTCTGAATGCCAATAAATGGAGCCATTAATGTTGAATCCAGCTGATTATTTCAAAGAGTACCGCTCTGCCATTGGCTTCTCCAGTCAGGGTGCGGCTAAATCATTTTTATCGGCCAAGGATATTGCTCCAGGGGTTGATTACGACTACATAGTATCCCTGAATCAACGCATTCAGGAGGTGCTTGTAAGGGTTAACGATATTGCTGAAGCAAGCTTCAAAAGGGATGATATGGAGGCTTTCTGCCGTCAGCATGTTTTCCGCTCATACAGCATCATTAAAGACGCGAATCTGCTGACGCGCCTCAACAATCAGGGGCGGCGCCCGGAGGACGTTCTTTTTTCATGGCTGAGAGGCTATGCTGTCTGTCAATATTTCACTCCGGCTTTCGAGATAATATTTGACGCATCGCGTACTTCCATCAAACCGATCGGGGACGATGATCTCAAAAGTATTGACACATTCAAACGGAGTCCGAAAGCGGATCTGGAAATTGAAATCGGGGGCGAGAACATCAGGGTTGAGGTGCAGTCGGGATTTCAGGGGGTGAATGACATTAGAGAACAGAGGGTTCGTGAGGCCAAGAGACTCAGTGTGTTGGATGGAACCAAAACGATCTGCATCCATATTGATCTTTTCAATGGGCAGGTTGCGTTTGTGCGGCTGGACGCGATTGCCGGCAACGACTTGACCTTTGTGACTCGCATTCAGATGGGCGGCCAGAGCGTGTTCTCCATTGACCAGAACTATTTCAAATGGCACCTGCTTGATGCGGCTCCCGATTATCGGGAACTTGAATTGTAAGGGGGGTTATACCCGACTTCCGTCATCCTTTGAAAAAGCGTCCGCGATATCCTTTTCAATGGTAAGGACTTCAGCATCAGTCAACGAGGAGAACTCTTTCTGGCGTCGGCGAAGAGGGAGCTTCATACCGTTTTGGGTGATGAACATGATGAGGTCGCGTATCTGGTTTCCGGGCATGTCGATGTGCTCACCGATTGATGTCAGCGCGAGGTCATAACATTTCAGGTATTGCACCTCCTTCGGAAGCAGAGTTGTGATGGTGTGCTCGACGCAGGTGTAGAGATATTCGGCAAGTGCAGTGTAGTCACCGAACCGGTAGAGATCGGCGGTATCATTAAGTACTTCAATGTTGCCCTTTGGTGTTGGTTGCCATTCGATAAAGGTCATGAGCGGCGCACTGAAGTCACGCAGGGCTTGCCGGTACTTCTCGATATGTTCAAGCATGACGGCGCTGACCGGGAAAACCATGCCCGCAGGTGCAAATTTCTGCTCGGCGAGAATATGATGAACGAGCGCCCTGTGCAAGCGCCCATTGCCGTCCTCGAAGGGGTGCATGAAAATAAATCCGAATGCGATCAGAGCGGCATGAATGACTGGATCAACTGAGCCACCGCTCATGATGCGGTGACTATCCAGAAGTCCCTGCATCAGAGAGGGGAGATCCTGTGGCCGTGCACCGATGAACTCTGGAACCGGCTCGCCATCACGATTGCGTTCACCCAGAAAGACTCCTTCAGAGCGAAGCCCCTTGGCAACAAAACGGTTGTCTTGGATGAGTTTGTCATGCATCTCAATGATTTCGGAGAGAGAGAGAGGCTGGCGCCCTGCCTGCTGAATGACCAGTGCCCAGCGTTCGATCCGGTTCCGGGCTGGTCGCTCTCCCTCAATTGCAAACGAAGCGCGGCTGTCGGCAAGAAGCAGAAAGCTTGCTGCACGACGCCAGACATCCTGACTGGTTCTGCCCATGACCTGCTCGACCTGAAGGGAGAGTGCTGCCTCGGTGAACGCTTGCAGCACCTCTGTTTTACGGACTATAGGGCAGAAGTCACGGTTGCCAAGAAGGTTGTTTGTGATTTTGTGTCGTGGTGATTGCCTCTGCGGCCCTGTGAAATAATTCTCAGGGTCAAGAAGCGGAAGGTAGCGGACTCCGGGTGAAATATCTTCAAGCGAAAGCCTATCGTCAGTGAGCCATTCATAAAGAAACCAGAGTCTTCGGGCTTGCTGTTTGCCCTGGTAAGTTGTAATGATCGCTGTGACCGTTTTTGCTCCCAGCTTGATGAGGATGCTTTTAAGAACAAGCAGGTCAAGCGTTTCATGCTTGAGAGCAAAAAAGATGTGCCCTGCAACATTGCCCTCCGGCTGGTATCGCTTGTCATAGACACGGATCCCGTTTTCCATCCGGACACTCCCTCTGACATGTTCGCTCGCAACCGCACAAATCCCCCTTAACGGCAGTTCTGTACCCAATGAGTGCTGCAGTGCAGCATAACCGACCCATCGGCGGCTGGCATCAACGGTGATCTCGGTATCGGAAATGGTTGGGATCGTGCTCTGCATAAGTGTCGAAAAATGAATGTTAGTGTCGAATTACTATTCATGATAGTGCTTTTTGTCGAATTTCATGCATTTCTGAGCAATGGGAAGCTGTTTTCGTTCAGCTCTGCTCGTGCATCACAATGGCTTCACTGGTAATTGAATAACTCTCGGGTTAGCAACACCCCCTTTTTTAAACAGTTCTGTCAATCATGTGAAATACTCCCCAAAAATAGGACGGCTGGTTACATTGGTTAAAGCCCTTAAATCCAGCAGTCAGTATGAAACAGAAGCGCAGAAAATTCAACCCCGAATTCAAAACCAAAGTTGTTCTTGAGGCTCTCAATGAGCGACTCACCTTGTCGGAGCTTGCTCAGAAATATGAGCTGCATCCGAATCAGATTACCCTATGGAAACGAGAGTTTCTTGACCGTGCGCCGGATGTTTTCAGTAAGGGCGACAAGGCACAGAAAACCGACAAGGATAGCAAGCAGGAGACCGAGGAGCTGTACAAGACCATCGGTCAGCTGAAGGTTGAAGTTGATTGGCTCAAAAAAAACTTCAGTAGTAAAAAACCTGTCAGAACGGCGCTCCATGATTGAGAAAGAACATCCGAAGATCAGCATGAACCGGCAGTGTGAACTGCTCTCGATTCACCGCTCTGGGCTGTACTACAGCCCGAAAAAGATCTCGAAGCTGAACCGTGAACTCAGATAGTAGTCCCCGTTTTCTGACACCCAAAGAGAAGTACCAGTTGGTTGTTGAGGCCGCCGGTATTGATGATGAGCAACTAGCGTCATGTCAATGTAATAGTGTCGCATAAAAGTCTTATATTCTCTTCATACTCAACCCAAACAAGGAGTGATCATGAAGAGATACAAAGTCACCCTGACTCAAGACGAGCGCGAAGAGCTCGAAGCCATCAGCAGCAAGGGTAAGCATGCTGCTCAAACGGTTCTGAATGCTCTTATCCTGCTTGCCTGCGACGAGGGGAAATTTCAACAAGAGCGATCGATCAATGAGACGATTGCTCGCGTGCTGAATGTTAGCATGAAAACCATTGACAGAGTTAAAAAGCGGTTTGTCGAAGAAGGTCTGGCCGCTGTCCTGACCAGAAAGCCTTCAACAAGAATGTTTCGAGCCAAGGTTGATGGTGATCTTGAAGCGCACCTGATTGCCATGAGCTGCTCCGAACCTCCTGTCGGTCACAGGCGCTGGTCATTGCGGCTTCTGGCCGATAAGGTGGTTGAACTGGAGTATGTCGATCAGATCTCGTATGAAACCGTCCGGCAGGCTTTAAAAAAAACATCTTTAAGCCCTGGAAAACGCAAGGATGGGTAATTCCGCCATCACAGAATGGTGATTTTGTTGCCCAGATGGAAACGGTGCTGGACATGTACAAGTATCCATTTGACCCTCGGCCCTATGTTGATGCATAGTGGTAGCGGAATTAGCATCCGAGTTAATTTGCTTTTTTATGCACTTTTATCAGTTTATTCTCCAACGCCTCGTCCAAAAAATCGAAGACTGTTTGACTCATTACACTGCGGTTCTCCGTAAGGCAGTGGTTGGAGGCGCCTTCGTTGGCAGGGGTCACAACAAGAGCCTTTTTGTCGTGTGGTACTCCATCCAGAAATATCTTTTGCTGGGCTTGTATGTTGACGTCGGCGTACTCACCCTCTCCCACCAGAGATAGGGCCGGACACTTGATCCGGGCAGGGTCGAAATCGAAGCCGCTATTGGCATCGACCAGTCCGGGGATGTTGTCCATGGCGACACCCCAGCGCCAGGCGATAACGCGGATAGTGTTCGTCTTGAAAGAGGACCACTGCTTCATTTTGTCCTCGGTCATGGTCGCCACGGGCATGGAGGCAAAAAGAGTGTGGGCATCGACAACAGCGCTGTTCATAACAATGGCTTTGATGCGATTGTCAAACTGAGCCGAACGGGGGACAAAGCCGCCACCACCACTGATACCGAACATGCTCAGACGATTCGGGTTGACCTCGGTCCTGGTCAGGGCATAGTCGACAACGGCCTTCATGGGAACTTCTACATCAGCCCGGAAAAACTTTCCCTCAAGGGGAAGAAGTCCCTGACCGGGAAGATCGACGGTGAGGAAGTTGTAGCCGCGTTCATAGGCCTGTCTGGCGATGTAAAAGACAAGATCCTCCGCGAAGGTTTCGCCGCCTCCGATCATGATCAATGTCTTGTGTTTTCGCGAGTCGCCGTAGGCTCTCCGGAAGTATCCGGGCAGAACTGACTTCTCGAAGAGGATTTCAAAGTACTCCAGCGGCGGATCAAGAAGCTGACCGGCCTTTTTCAAGAGGCTACGGCTTTTCAGGGCCGTCTCTTTGAAGTGCCGATCAGTGGGCAACATGGAGATCAGGGCAGCCCGATAGTAGTAGGAGGCTCGCATATACTGCCCTTGGGCACTCACATTGTGGCCTCTGGCAAGGCTTCTGTCTCCACGTGCCTCGACGCGCTTGGCCATCTCGATCCACTCTTTCTGCCAACTGACTGCATCTCCCTCAGTGATACGACCAGCGGTGAAGAAGGCCTCCCCTATCTCGCAGCCGGAGTTCATGGTAGCCCCGAGAATGAGAGCTAGGGAAAACTCCATTTCGTTGTCTTTGAAGTGCATTCGTGTGTGCGACTCGTGGGCATCCCAGCCCTCGTTCTTTTGAACCTCTCCCGCAGAAACGGTCCCCGCGAAAATCATACCAAAGACGACTACCACCAAGAACAATCGCAGTAAAATCATTTTATTCATAGACTTATCGAACCTTTTCCCTCTTCTCTGATCACACATATTTTTTGCCTCTTTTGCATAACGCCTCAATAACGGGCAGTAAAAAGCGAAGCTTTTTACTGCCCAGCCAACTTATTGGCGTTCGTTGATTGACTTGTTAGGAATTTTTATGCCCCCAGAAATCAAGTGCTTCCTCAAGCCAATTTATCATTTTTGCGTATATCGCTTTATGTCAATGAAGATGTCGATGGCTGGGATCGATATAAAAAACATAAGATTCAAGTTTATGACATGTGGAAGATGAAATTACTCCCACTTTAGCATGGCCACTGATTAATGCATAGTATTGCTGCAACTCCTGAAACGGCCGTTTTCTCTGACGGGCCATATTAAGCAGGCGACGCCTGACAGATGCCCCGACATTTTTAGACTGTGACAGGACCCTCTCCCTGAAGAGACCTGTGGCGCCTTACCGTATTGTAATCAGTAAACCAGTTCTTCAGTCCTCCCTTAGATGTTAACATATGGGTGTCTATAAAATCGTCTGTTCGGTATTTTGGACAACGGCAATCCAGTAATCGATTTGTTGGGAGATATTACATGTGTGCGCAACGCGCAGAATGTTGTATAATAATAGTTATGCAAAGCTGGCGTGACGGTGAGTATTCCTCTCTGGCAATCGCATAGTAAGCCCCCTCCATTCCCGATTCGACACAACAACAGCTATTTCCAGCTCCTGATCCTAAGAGGCTGTTTAGAACTTGACTTCCAACCAGGAACTCACTCTCCAGCTTGCCTGGATTCATTTTTATCCACAAGGTAAGTGGAGCAAAACGGGTCGCCTCCATTCTGTAAAGTCACCTGTTTATGAGATTTTGAGACAAAAGCTTTTTCTTATTGGCAATCATTGTCATAAATTGACAATAACCTTACTCATGATCATTAAGGAGAACACCATGCCAATGAATGTCAGTCTGACCCCACATCTCGAAAAGATGGTTCGGGGAAAAGTCAACTCCGGCCTCTATTCATCGGCGAGCGAGGTCGTCCGTGAAGCGTTACGGTTCATGGATGAACAGGATTCGATTCGGAAGGCCAGGCTAGATCTCTTGCAGCAGGAGATTCGTGCAGGAATGGAGAGCGGTACAGCTACGCTCTGGAATCCCGATGAGATAAAGAAGGCAGGACGAGAAAGAAGTAAGGCGTGAGCAGGTGAGTATCATGCCAACAATCAGGATTCGCCCTCTTGTTTTCGACGATCTTGCCGAAATATGGAGTTATATCGCAGAAGACAGCCCAAACCGAGCTGACACTTTTATCGACTCCATCGACAGGAAATTTCATGAGTTGTCACATTTACCCCATATCGGGCGGTCTCGCAACGAACTCCTGCCGGAACTGTGCAGTTTCCCGGTCGGTCGCTATATCATTTTTTATCTCGCCATCACGGACGGCATAGAGGTTGTCAGGGTACTGCACTCATCAAGAGACATCGATGAGCAAATCAATCCACAACAATAGATGGAATGGCGGCTGGATCGCCTTGGCCGCTCCCTGAAATACCTGATCGAGATTGTTGAAGAACTGAAAGGCAGGGGAGTGGGCGTCTGGAATTTTGCTTGAAACCGAATAATATTTTCTTTAGATTAAACCAATGGGAGTATCCTTCTCCACCCCCCCCCGTGCCTGTACAGTAACACAAGTAGCCCTCAGCATAACACACTCAGTTACCTTATTTTAGGTTGAATCGTAGATTTTCAGTCAATTTGTTTGATCAAAATCTTTAACGCAGCCAGAGGTGCTTCTTTGTTGTCTCTAAGTCAGCAATTGCTGTTCATTAGTTCCGAACACGACTTTTGAATAATCCCTCCCCCTCCCCTACATTTTTTTCGTTTTTCTTTTTCGCTTGTTCTTGCAGTCCCCCTGCAGTCCCTTTTTGGGCTCCTTTTCTGAGCCTTTTGTATTACGCCCCCCATTGATGTGTCGCCGGTTGTTCCGTGTCGTAAAGAAAAGATGAAATCTGAAACCACAGTTTGGCGAGGGTGAGTGTTCGGCTTCGGTATAACTAATAATAAATGGAGATCTATTATGAGATTTACCAGGCAGTTTGGGCTAATGGTTTGTTGGCTGCTCATGTCAGCCGGCACAGTGTGGGGTGCGGATGTGGCGAGGATTACCCAGATCGCGAGCAAGGTACATGTTGATTTCAATCAACTGGTCAAGGTCAAAAAGGTTCAGTTGCCGGTTGCGGTAAGCCAACAGAGGGCGTTTCTGCTGACTCAGCCCGAAGTTCGGGAAGTGCAGCAGCTGAAGGGCAACAATCTCATGGTGCGTTTCAAGGATGGCAACGAGCTGCTGATGTTCCTCGGAGAAAATAGCCTCGGTTCAGATATTCAGCCAACGCCGATACAGGCGCAAAAAAAGGTGTTGCAACAGGTAGAAAAGCTTACCCCTATAGCGAAGGTTAAGCGCCCGGTATTCAGGATGATTCCCTGCGCTCCAAATAGCCGAAAAGCCTTGATTTTCGATTGTTTGGAAGACGATGCCAATATGGTGTCACCGAAAATCTGGCAACAGGTAAAGTCTGACCTGCAGGCACTTGGGTACACCGTTACAACTCGGTTGAACAATTCCGCCAATTTGGCAAATGCTGCCCAGATTGACAATGGTGAATACGGTGTTGTGATGCTTCGCGGTCACGGAGGTGATTTGGGTGGTGATTTTGGCTTTCTTGTCAGGCCCTGGTACACCAGTTACCCGGCATCCAACAGTGGCTATACCGGGACCATTCGTGCCAGTGCCTACAACCATGCTGCCGGTGCTACTCAATTCGGCTATATCATTACCGGAACATTCAGTTCCACATATTGGGCCGACAAAACATTTCCTTCTACGATTTTCTTCCTGGAGAGTTGCCATGGTGCCGATCCGGGTGCTCTGCCCGGCATGCCTACCTGGACTACCAATCACGGCGCTTCGGTGTGGGTCGGTTGGAACGAATCTGTTTCCTTCAATTGCGGCGACAACGGTACAGATCTCTTTTTCCAGAAGATGAAGGAACAGAAAACAGTTGGCGATGCGGTTAATGCAGTATATGCCACTGGATGCCGTCCTCCCGAACTGGTTGTTTTCCCGACCAACAGGGGTGCATGCCAGCTATCAGTCTGGAAAGATGATGGCAATGAATCCTCGGTGACCAACTCGCGTGATTTTAAGCTGCTCAAGCTGGTATCGGGTATGGGAAGACTCTATGCAACCATTTCCTTTTACAGCGCGCCAGTGTTTGACGAGTTCTTTTTCTACGCGGATACTAATGGTAATACGGGCGCTGAAGTGCTGGTGAGATGTCATGCAAATAATGTTGAGGTATACAGGCAGACCCAGCCAGGGCTGTACAACAACAAGGTTTATACAGGAACTGCTGCCAAGAGCGGCAATAATTATTCTTTCAGTATTCCTTGGGATACGGCTTTTGGCAGTGCCACTACGGCTAATGTGTGGCTCTTTGATATGACCGGGAAGGATAGGCTTCCCAACAGTGATAATGTTACCCTGCTTAAGTAACCGACAGTCTATGATGTTTTGAAATTGACAAGAGCGGCGGAAGCGATCAGGTAGTTACTCCGCCGCTCTTTCTTTTAAACGGAGGTATGTAATGAAAAGACTGTTTCCGGTCTGGATCGGGTTATTTCTGCTTATTGCCGCAGGATGTGTCAATGAGGCTGGAGCAGGGGCTGAATACCGTTCGGATGAACAGATGACATCTGAAATTCTTGCAGAACAGGCGGAGAGAAAATATGCCGAATACCTTAAAACTAATGACGGAGATCGAGCTGCGGCAACGAAAAAAACCGCCGCTTATCTGCGGGGACTTCCAGGCATAAAGGAGGTGAGGGTTAGTGGCAGCGACAACCTCTTCGTTATCATGGGGGACGGCAACGAACTGTTACTCATGCTTGGCAAAGATCGACTCTAATTGCTTTAAATAATGGTAATTATCAACTATTAAAAAAAGGAGTGTTGCGCTATGGGACATTGTGCACAAGGAACTACAGGATGGACAAAGTTAAAAGAGTATCAGGCTCTATGGGATCCAAAGATTGATCTTGGTAAATTCTATTTCACGACATTTCAGGGTAAGCGTCAGGAAACGCCTTATATGAACGCTGAGAATTTTGCACGAGTGATTGATATTCTACGAAATGAAAGCCCTGTATATGGTAACGCCAGTACTGGATCGGTAACCACTCAAGGAGAGGGCGTCGGTGAAGAAGAGAGTTAGACTGAAATAAACTGAGCCTCTTTTCGTCTGCTGGCTGGTGTCTACTATGTTTCAGTGTGCCCGGAAGGGCACACTCATGGAGAGGCGATTGCTGGACTGCTATAACTGCAAACAAAACAGAGAAAGGGGGAAAAGATGGATAGCAAAAAACTCAGCTTTGTAGCTAAAGCTATTGTGGCGACCCGGAAAGGCGTGCTGGCGGCAGATGAAAGCACTCCCACGATCAGGAAGCGTTTCAATTCTGTCAAGGTTGAGTCCACCGAAGAAAACCGTCGGCGATACCGGGAAATCCTTTTTACGACGGAAGCAATTGAACGCCATATCGGCGGGATCATTCTTTTTGATGAAACAATGCGCCAGTCCACGCAAGATGGAACTCCTTTTCCGAAGCTCCTGTCCGAAAGGGGTATTGTAACGGGCATTAAGGTGGATAAAGGCACCAAGGCGCTAGCGCTGTATTCCGACGAAAAGATTACCGAAGGGCTCGACGGCCTGCGTGAACGATTGCTGGAGTACAAAGAGCTTGGTGCACAGTTCGCAAAGTGGCGGGCGGTTATCGAGATCAACGAGCGCGATATTCCCACCCTTTTCGGTATACGCGCGAACGCCCAAGTATTGGCGCGTTTCGCGGCGCTGTGTCAGGAGCAGGATATCGTTCCGATCGTTGAACCTGAAGTCCTCATGGACGGCGACCACGACATTGACCGCTGCGAGGCTGTGACATCGCAAGTGCTTGAAACGGTTTTTGCTGAACTCGATGCCCATCATGTACTGTTCGAAGGTATGCTGCTGAAGCCGAACATGGTGATTGCCGGCATGAAATGCGCCCGTCCTGCTGGCATAGAGCAGGTTGCCGAGGCAACGATGCGCTGCATGACCCGTTATGTGCCGGCGGCTGTACCGGGGATCGTATTTCTGTCGGGCGGGCAAAGTGCGGAAAAGGCTACGGCCCACCTGAACGCTATGAACGCGACAGGTCCGTATCCGTGGGAGGTTAGCTTCTCCTACGGACGAGCACTGCAGGCGCCAGTGCTTGACGCATGGAAGGGGCTGGAAAGCAATGCAGCCAACGCGCAACAGGCATTATCGAAGCGCTGCCGCCTGAATGGTCTGGCCCGCGACGGAGTGTATGCACAGGAGATGGAGCGGGAAGATTAAGAACAGAAACGGAACTGAAAACATTCTTCAGGCGGATGAAGGACAGCCAGGGCATAGACCCAGGGTGCCGGAGGAAGGCTTGCGGCAGGCCGGCAATCATTGAGAATTGAACATCACAAGACGCAACAAGTTCATAGATGTACCCACACATTCTGTAACGACAGAAAATAGAAGCGAACCGGAGAAAACAAACACTGCAGAACATGGAAAAACCATCCGGTCATGAAGAACTGAAAGCCCTCTGCCAGCCGACAGTAGCGGCAATGGTCGGTCGCTGGGCGGAAGGAAACCCCCTCAACCCGGACTCATCAAGAAGCCAAACCCTTCGGTTGATAATAGTTGCGTAGATACTCTGCCGGGGAAACATATCCCAAGAAAGAGTAACTTCGCGCTATATACATGTACAAGTTTCCATTTGACCCCGTTTTCTCATTAAAATCGGCGAAGAGCCTTAATAAGTAATAGGACAAAAGCTGGCCGACCCTTTGCTTTTTCTTGACGATCATATCACTTGACATCAAGGGTAATAACAGCCTGCATAACCGGAAGGCAATTATGATTCTCCCACGGACGCACATATGATGCGGTGAACATGCATTTCCCGGGCCGTAAAGTCTTTAGCTGCAACAACTCACCCCCCATCACTCCGGTAATAAGCCTATGATTTTCAGGCATCAAAGTCATGCGGGAGGCCAGTATTGCAATGTCGGTTGATGCTGGTGGCTCAATTACCCACACATAGCCGGTCGAAGCACTGTTTTGCGGCAAGATAACAACAGGGGTTTCTCCCGTTCTGACAGTCAGTTCAACAGCATATTGACGGATGCTAGAAAATTCATTTTGAGGGATTATATCGTCACAGGAAATCCCCCTACTACAGCCCATAAGCAACGGATAAACTGTCATCATGCACAGCAACAACATATTCCTTAAGCTATGCCCCCTGCCCAGCTCTTTTCCATTACTACCCATTGCTAAAACAAGCATCACGATTATTACCTTGTGTTGAGTTCATCAACGCCATTTCTCGCAAGTTTCTGGACATCAATCTCATTTGAGAAGCGATGCTGAATACCACTCACAAGGATAAATTGTTGTGGCCCCCACCCAGTAGACAAAAAGAGGCCGAGTTTAAGTTGCTAACAAGCTGATTATGCAGCGGAAAGGCGCTGCCCCTCTTCTTTACACAACTCTTGTTTTGGCTCGTTCTTCAGCCGATACTTGTCGACGATATGTGCCCCGCCACCCTGACCTGAACGATACACCTCGTCAGGAGTCTTGTAGCCCAGAGACTGATGCGGACGCTCACTGTTATAAAATAAAAAATACTCCTTCAGTCCCTGCTGTAATACTGACGGGGAACCGTATCCCTTCATATAGAGATCCTCATGCTTGACGCTTCGCCAGATCCGCTCGACAAAAACATTATCAAGGGCTCGACCCCTGCCGTCCATGCTGATGCGGAGGGTCGGGTACTTTTTGAGTGCTCCGATAAACACATCGCTGGTAAACTGGGCCCCTTGGTCGCTGTTGAAGATTTCCGGAACTCCGTAGTTCCGAAACGCTTCCTCAAGGCAGTCGACACAGAAGCGGCTATCCATAGAGTTTGAAAGCCGCCATGCCAGTACCTTGCGCGAGTACCAGTCAATGATTGCCACCAGGTACATGAAGCCCTGTGGGAGCCGGCAGTATGTAATATCCGTGGACCAGACTTGCTTGGGGCGGGTCACATGGATGCCCCGCAACAGATACGGATAGATCTTGTGCTGCGGATGCGGCTCGCTAGTGTTGGGGCCGGGGGCCATTCCGGCAAGTCCCAGCTTTCTCATCAGTCGCTGTACCCGTTTACGATTGATCTTGTATCCGAGTTCGTCAAGGTAGAGCTTGATCCTGCGGCTACCATAGAACGGATGCAGGGTGTATTCCCTGTCGATCAGGTCCAGAAGCTTCGCCTCCTCCTCGTCAAGACTCATGCTTGCGGGACGGATATAAAATGTTGTGCGGTTGACTCCTGTCAAGGCGCACTGCCTTGCGATTGGCAGGGGATCTTTTTCGCTGATCCATGCTCTCGGCATCTTCATAGGGAAAACCCGGACTTTTTTTTAGCCAATCCCATTCAACCTTTAAACGGCCAATTTCAGAATAGAGCTTTTCAGGATCAGCCACCGGTTGCACCGGCTTAGGGCCTCTCTTCATCTCGAAAAGGCTTGATGCCTGCTCTTGTAGCTCTTTCTTTCACTTACCGACCTGAACGGGGTGGACGCCGTATTCCTGACCGATCTCATTCAGGGTTTTCACTCCGTGAATGGCTTCAAGTGCCACCCTAGCCTTGAAGTCACTGCTGAATGTTTTGCGTTGCCTTTGACTCATATACCTGCTCCTCTTTTGAGCAAGTCTGAAAATCGGGGACCACTACACCCGGTCAACCAGATGCCGTTTGAGAATGCTCACTTTTTCGTGAGTTTGGTAATTATTACATTGTTTGCGCATGATGAATTCCTCCGTTTTTGTACTCTAACTCAAATGTTTGAATTCTCCAATTCACGCTGAACCAAAACATTATGATTCGCTACAGTAATTAATATTCTGGGGAGGACTGTAGAATGTGTTATTGCGATAGCGCATATTAGGCGTATATTTTCAAGTATTCCAAGTGGATGGCGTTTTCTCCAGTATTTTTATGCTCATTCCTTTCAGATGACGAAAATTCAAATGCGTTTAAAAAACAATCTAGAGGGTCTTGGCCAGACTCAGGTTCGCATCGGCATCGCATGGCTTGCCATACGCGCTTCAATGTCGATGTCGGTTTTGGCTATTACAAGTACGGCCTTGGCGACGCCAGTATCGCAGGGCGGCTGGGGATCGCCACGCTACCGAAAGACTTCCTGGCTGTCGGTGCCTCGGCAGTGATCTACGAGAAACGCCGTGACATGATCCTCAGCACTATCTTGCAGGTTCCGAATTCGGGGTTCCGGTTCAGGGCCTCAGGAGGCTATCTGTGGGGCGAGCAGACCTTCGATTTCCTATCGGGTGAAGCCGATATTGATCTTGACCAGTACAGTTGGCTGCTCTCGACAAGCTGGGTGCCGAGCGAAGAACAAAGAGGAAACTGGCTGCATTCGGTGGGGATGAGCGTGTGGGGCGCCCGAGCCAATCAGACATCGATTCTCGACCCAGTCTACTTCACTACTTAAACTGCCGCAGACTACTTCGTCTGGCGCGATCCGCGCATGTTGAGCGAAGGTAGGCTCTTCGGCCTTTCTGCCGATCTGCAGGCCGCGTTTGCCGACAACCTTGTTGGTAAAGGATCGTTCGGCTACGAAGAGCTGGAATTTCCTTTTTCCGACGATACGAAAGAAACCAATGAAACCTTCTACACCAACATCGGTATCAGCTGGGAACCTTTCCAATCGGTCACTGTCGGTGCCGACTGGAAAGGGGGCGCCAGTGAAAATTGCTACAGCATGACGCTGTCGAGCGGACACTGGATCCTCAATGGCTGGTACAGTGAAGGTCAGAACGGGATAGAGGACGATAAGGGAGTCATGCTGAGCTACAGTCTTGCAATACCCTACGGCGGCAAGAAAGCGCCGCTCGCGGAGAGGATGCGTCCCTCCAGGAGCGAGAACCCGGGGGAACTGCTCGCCGAAGTGCAATCCCGCCCATTGCAGCTACCCACCGAATTTCTTGCCAAAGTCGATCTTACTGCAGTGACAGAGGAAGCTAGCATCAGCAGGGACGGATTGACCGACGACATCACTGTTGACAAAGTAGGCGACATCTATCTCACAGTAGGGAACGGAGCGCCCACCATCGACAGCGTCACCCGTAACGGTATAACCTATACCTCCGGCGGGGTCATCGAACGCATAGGCACGCAGGTCGTCATTCGGACCCTCAAGCTTCCAGAAGGTATAGCAGACTGGAAAGTAGAGGTGACCGACGGCATCAGTACAGTCTACGCCGTCACCTTTGAAACCGAATAAAAAACTGTCGTCATGCATCGAAAACGCATCATATCGATTACCCCGAGGGCGACAGTCCTTGGCGCGCTCTTCACCTGCCTCTTGCTCATGATCTTCAGTCAGGCTGAAGCCGTCAGGGTCAAGAACATCGCCATAAATAAGCTTGAAACAGGAACTTCTATAGTTTCGTTCACTATCAATGGTCAGGAAGAGAGCACGATCGATGAAACGGGGGAGACCGTCACAGTCGTTATGCCGGATGGAACGGATGTGACATCATTGAGTCCGGCGGTTGAGGTCAGTCCAGGAGCGATCGTGAATCCAGAAAGCGGAGTCGCGCAGGACTTCACCAACCCTGTCACTTACATCATCACCTTCGGAAACGGCAACACGCAGCAAACCTACACGGCGAGCGTGCAGGTGCAGGACACCACGGTGCCGACGCTCGCATCGAGCACACCTGCAGACCAAGGCACCGGCGTTGAGCCTGCCGCAAATATCAAGCTAACTTTCAGCGAGCCGGTCGTTGCCGGAAGCGGCAGCATCGAGATCAGAAAAGCCGTCGATGAGAGCGTCGTCGAAAGCATCCCGGTAACAGACCAGCTTGTCGGCGGCGTCGGTACTGCGATAATTACTATCAACCCTGCCGCCGATCTCGAAGCCGCGACCGCCTACAAGCTTGTTTTGCCGCAAGGCGTTTTTCGGGATAACGCCGGCAACGCCTATGCAGGCAAAACGCTTACCTGGACGACGCAGGCAACGCTTGCCGTCGGACAAGAGTATCAAGGCGGTAAAATCGCTTACATCCTGCAGCCTGGCGATCCCGGTTATGTCGAGGGCGAAACGCACGGGCTGATCGCGGCAAAGCAGGACATTGCCTATAGCGACATCTATTCGGGCGCTCCTGATACTAGCGATCCGTCGATGCGGACGGAGGATAACAACGGGACCTATGAAGGTCGTTTCCGGTGGAGCACATCGGTAACTGGTGATGCATCTTCACCTCATTACGCGTATAAGCCTGTTCCCGGCACATCGATTGCCCTTGGTACTGGCGCAACGAATACAGCGGCGATTCTTGCGGTTTATCCTTCAGCAAGGTATAAATATACGGCAGCGGCGATGTGTGCGAACTATCAAAATAGCGGATATAGCGATTGGTACCTTCCTTCCAAAGATGAGTTAAATAAACTTTATTTAAATAAGAGCGCTGTTGGAGGGTTTACTGACTACTACTACTGGAGTTCGTCGGTGTATAATGTTGATAACGCGTGTTACCAGTTCTTCGTCGGTGGCTACCAGTTCGTCTGCTACAAGAGCTACCACCGGCGCGTTAGAGCGGTGCGGGCTTTTTAACCATTCAGTTATTTATCAAGTTCTTCAGGGGGGTGCAGGGGGCTTTCCCCCTTGCTAAACGGCGAGGCGTATGGCGTTGTATGATGAACTGCCGGTGTACCGAGATTTGTATAGCCTGATCCTGAAGATCTTCGAATACACGAAGAGCTTTCCCCGTGAGTATAAGTACACATTGGGGCAGGATCTGACGCGAGACAGTATGGTGCTGGTTTGGAGTATTTACCGCGCCAATAAGGTGAAGGAGAAACGGGAGTTCCTTGAATCGTTCCTCGATGATTTCGAGCTGCTGAAATTCGGATGGTTTAGCTAGGGTCTACTGAAAAATTCAAACCATCGCCCAGCGGCACTCAATCGCCGCTCGTGATGAGTCGTTCTTTGTTGCCGGAACTGCCGTCTGCAACGCCATCTGAAAAAGGATGCTTCAAGCGCTTGCGGAAATGGGTTAGCATCGAGGCATCGAAGGGCGCTTCATATTGGAACGATTCAAGGCCGATGAAGTACTGGAGATACGGGCCTTTCTTGATCTGCTTAACTGTCTCCATATCCGAAAGGCCAAGCTTTTCCTTGATGATCATCGCTCCCAGCGACATGCGTATCGCCAGTGTCGGGGTTCCTCTTTTCGAGGGAAAGTTCTTGGCATACATCTTTTCGGCAACATGCCACGGAATCACATCAGCCAGTTTACTCACCGGTTTCCCGGATCGAGTTTGCCGCCAAACGGCAGATGGAAATTCTCAAAGGTGAGCTGCTGAAACTTCGGCTGGTACATGAATCGGCGGTTTCGAGATGCAAGGTTTTTTGGGCTTTTCCTTGCACACAAAATACAAAAAATACCGCTCATTTCATTTCTATAAAATGCTTTAGCTTTTATTCAGTAGACCCTACATCAGACTTCCTGGGTCAACATCTATGCTTATTGTGGCGGCGGGGTTGCGGAACTGTGTGGTTATTTCGTGTTGGAGGTATGCTGCGAAAGGTTCCGTGAGGCGGGCTTGGGTGAGTTTTACCAGGAGGTGGTAGCGGTAGTTGCCTCGGATTTTGGCTATGCCTGCGGGTGCTGGGCCGAGCACTTCGCCTTTCCCTTCGCCGATTGCGGTTTGGAGCATCTGTCTGCAGGATTCGGCAGCTTTTTGTGCCGTTGTGTCATCGGGTGAGCTGCATTCAAATTTTACCAGCTTTGTATAGGGGGGATACCCGAGTTCTTTGCGTGAGGCCATTTCGAGCTTGAAGAATTCATCATAGCTGCCGGTGAGCAGGGCGTTGAAGACTTCGTTTTCGCGGTTGTAGACCTGCAGGTAGACTTCGCCGGGAGTTGAAGAACGGCCTGCGCGTCCGGATACCTGCGTGAGGAGTGAGTACATCCGTTCTGAAGCGCGGAAGTCGGGGAGGTTGAGGCCGATGTCGGCCATGAGTACGCCGACAAGGGTGACATTGGGGAAGTCGAGCCCTTTGGCGACCATTTGGGTGCCGAGAAGAATACGGGCCTTGCCTTCGCGGAACTCATCGAGGATGCGTCCGTGTGAGCCTTTTGTTGTGGTGGTGTCCACATCCATGCGGAGGATGCGCTCTTCAGGGAAGAGTGTCAGGAGTTCTTCTTCAATCCGCTCTGTGCCGCTGCCTTTGAAGAAGAGGTCAGGGGAGGAGCAGGAGGGGCAGAGTTTGGTGAATGGTTCTGTGTGGCCGCAGTAGTGGCAGCGGAGCTGGCGGTGGCCTGCATGGTAGACCATGGGAATGCCGCAGTGGGGGCATTCGGGAACATGTCCGCATGCGAAACAGAGAACACTTCCCGAGAAGCCACGCCGATTCTGGAGGAGAATGATCTGCTCGTTTTTATCCAGCCGCTTTGCCATTTCGTGGCGTAGCTTGTCTGAAATTGAGGGTGTGGCTTTGGGGCTGTCTTTCATGACAACCAGGCAGAGTTTCGGCATTGTGGCCCCGTCAATTCTCTCAGGGAGGGACAGGAGTGTGTATTTGCTCTGCAGCGCGTTGCTGTATGATTCGTAAGAAGGGGTGGCTGAGCCGAGGATGCATATGGCTCTTTCGGTTCTTGCCCTCATAACGGCAATGTCACGCCCGTTGTAGCGGGGGTTCCGGTCCTGCTTGTAGGCTCCGTCGTGCTCTTCGTCAACGATGATGGCTCCAAGGTTTTCAAGCGGGGCAAAAATGGTTGAACGGGCACCGAGCGCGATTTTGGTTCTTCCGCTTCTGAGGCTGTGCCAGGCATTATATTTTTCCTGTTTGCCCATGGCGCTGTGCATAATGGTTACGGCGTCACCGAAGTGCTGGCGGAAGCGGCCCGCGGTCTGCGGGGTGAGGGCAATTTCAGGGACAAGGACTATGGCTGTTTTGCCCCGGGCGAGCACTTCTTTAAGGAATTCTATATAGACAAGCGTTTTTCCGCTGCCGGTAACGCCGTGCAGAAGAAAGGTGTGGTAGGCGTCTTTCCGGAAGGCTTTGTTGAGGGTGCTGAGCACTGTTTTCTGCGCTGCAGTTGGCTTTTTTTCGCCTTCGTCGGGTGTTGCCATGCCCGTGTTGAAACGGTCGTGTACAGGGATCTCTATTTTTTCAAGGTAACCCGAGGCGGTAAGCGTGTTGAGTATGCGGCGCGAAGCGTTGGCGGCATCAAGAGAAGCTCCGCCGGGCCCAAATGCCGCTATGCGCCGGAAAGTCTCCAGCTGTTTCGGGGTGTTCTTGAGTCCTTCTTCGGGTTCATCGGGGAGGGAAGGGGCAATGCGCCATGCGGGTGCTGTTTTCTGGGAGGTAGAGGTGATTTTGCGGCTGATTTTCAGGTGGCCTCCCCGTTCAAGCTCGGCAAGGGTGCCGTAGAGCTGTTTTTTACCCAGTCGGCGCTGCAGCTGCTTTATCGTCAGTTGCCGTTCTGTATGGAGTAGCTGCATGATGCGGCGGCGGAGGGCGGTGTTCCTCGTGCTGCGTGGTTCTGCTTCAAGGGTGAAGTTGGCAGCTTCAATTATGTCGTCAACTGTGGTACGGACTGCAAGGGGAATGGTTGCTGTGATGCAGTCGATCCGTCGGGTGAGATAGTAGCCGGCCATCCAATCCGTGAGCTTGAGCATGGAGGGGCTGAGAACAGGGGCTCCTCCGTAGAGGACATCGGTCAACTCAACTGGGGGGTCGGACGGGGGAGCTTCAACATTGGTTTCAAGGATGTATGCTGTTGAAACGGATTGCCTGCCGCCAGTGGTGGAAACAAGAACCATGCTGCCCCGACGGGCTGAGGCTTCAGCCTCTTCGGGAACCTTTATGGTGAAGGGTTCTCCCCGGAACAGGCGTTCTGCTGTTATAAGGGCATACATGGGGGAGTTGGCATGGTTCAGGCACCAAGTGCCTTGAGAATCCGGTCCCGTATCTCTTCAACCTTTCCCGTTCCTTCTACGGTGGTGAATTGCGGGGAGTCGTTCGAGGCTTCTTTTGAACGAGAGGTATAGTACTCTATGAGCGGGGAGGTCTGTTCGTGGTAAATGGCAAGCCGTTTTTTTACTGTCTCTTCGGTGTCGTCAACCCTCTGGATCAGCGGTTCGCCGGTTTCATCGTCAATTCCGGGCTGCTGAGGGGGGGTGAAGGTAAGATGGTAGGTTCTGCCTGAGGCCGGATGCACCCGCCGTCCGCTCATTCTCTGTATGATGTCGCTGTCTTCAACCCGGATTTCAATGACATGATTGATGGTGATGCCTTCTCTGTCAAGAGCTTCCGCCTGGGCAATTGTACGGGGAAAGCCGTCAAACAGGCAGCCCTCTTTGCAGTCGTCAGCAGTGAGGCGCTCCTTGATGATTCCTAAAATTATGTCATCCGAAACAAGGTTGCCGGAATCCATGACCTCTTTCGCTTTGCGCCCGAGCGGGGTTTCTTCCTTTACTGCCGCCCGAAGCATGTCGCCTGTGGATATTTGCGGTATCGCAAGTTCTTTCGATATGAAATTTGACTGTGTGCCTTTCCCGGCACCGGGGGCTCCAAGAAGAATAATTCTCATCAAACTGCTTATAAGGATTTTTTCGTGGTGACGACGGTGACTTTTGGTTTTGAGCTATTAAGAGTGGCGGGTGCCGGTTCGGCGTTTTGTGTGGACGGTTTGAGGTCTATAACCTGTTTTGAAGGTGCTTTGCGGAACTCAATTGTAGTGGCTTTGGCGCTACCGGCTGGTTTTTTTGTGTGGCGGAGTTCGACCTGATTGAAAATCTGCTGAAAAGCTGCGGTCGGGCCTTCTGCATCCAATGTGCGCAGGAAATATTCGTCGTCTGTGATCGTGTTTTTTACGAATTCGGAGTCGGTGCTGTCAAGAATCATCCTGATCATTCGCCTGCTCTCTCCCATGTCTCCTTTCGACTCAATCTGTGTTTCGGCTTTGGCATTGACTGTTGTAATGCGTTCGCCTAAACGGTCCGTTTCCTCCAGGAGTCCGATAGTGATCTTTATTTTAATGCCGAAAAGGGCGAATGATGATACTTCGGCTTGAATGACGCTCATTCCACCAACAGCGGTTTTTTTGCTCCTGAGGTCCCATCCTACCCAGTGTTCAATTTTTGAGGTGATGTACTCGCTGATTTCATCGGAGCTTTTGGTGAACCGCCTTACTTTCAGTTCAGGGAATATGGGTGATTCAGAGGTATGTGTTGCATTGTCGGTAAGGCCGTAATAGGCTTTTGCCATCTCTTTGCGGAAGGGAAGTAATTCAAGCAGATCCATGGTTGGTGTGCAGGTTAGGATTTATGGCTGTGCTCCATGCCTTTTGCTGCCAATTGGCCACAAGCTGCATGAATGGATGTTCCGTAGCTTTTTCTGAGGGTGACCTGCAGCCCGGCTTCAAGGAGCCGGTCCCGGAATCTGTCTCTGGTTTCGCTTGAAACAGTTGTAAAATTAATATTAACGATACTATTATAATCAATCAAATTTATTTTGCAGAAAAACCCGGAAGCAAAACGGATGAGCTGACGGGCATCATCCATTGTGTCGTTCACCCCTTCAAGCAGCATATAGACAAGTGTTACCGGTTCTCCGGTTTTCTTTGCATAGTGTGCCAGAACGGGCTGAAGTTCGTTGAGAGGGTAGTTCCGTGCGGCCAAAGGCATAAGCGCTTCGCGTTTCTCCTGAAATGCAGAGTGCAGCGAAACTGCCAGCTTGGTTTTCATTCCGGAAGTTGCAAGTTTTGCGATTTCGGGGATGACACCTACTGTTGAAATTGTGATTTTCCGTTGTGAGATGGCCGAGTCATAGCCTCTTGTGCTGAGGGTTTCTACAGCGTCCAGTACATTCGGAGTGTTGAGAAGGGGTTCTCCCATCCCCATGAATACTATGTTTGTGACCTTCTGCTCCCGTCCTGACGCGGCGAGCATGTCGTTGAGGGCATTTACCTGACCTACCATCTCTCCGGGGGTGAGGTTGCGCCCGGCTCCGAGTGTGCCGGTGGCACAGAATTTGCACTGCAGCGCGCATCCGGTCTGGGTGGAGAGGCATGCCGTTATGCGGTTTGTGGCGGGAATGAGGACTGTTTCAGTCATGGCGCCGTCAGGGAGGCGAAGGAGGAGCTTTTCGGTTGGGCCAGGGCATGCGCCTTCTTGAGCTTCGTTGTGCTGTGCAACTTCCGGAGGGGTGAGGGTGAAGGTTTCCGCAAGCCGTTCGCGCAATGCCTTGCTGAGGGTCGTCATTTCTTCAAATGTGTGGACCCGGTGGCTGAAAAGCCATTGATGGATCTGTTTTGCCCGCCATGCAGGCTCTTTTATCTCCGCCATGCGCAGGGTGAGCTGCTGCAGCGTCAGGTCGGTAATGTTCTGAATCGGTCTGGTCATTGTTCTTGTTCTCTCTGGTATGTTAGCGGAACGGAATATAACGCTCTTATTCCTGGTTTTGCTTGTGTCAAACTAAAAAAGTACTTTAAGGCCAAAAGTTACAAACCAACAAGGACGAGATTGACCTCAGAATGAAAGAAGCTCCCCCTGCAGACTTTAACCACCAGCTGATCGACAAGCATATTCATGCACGCATTAGGTTTGCCGCTATTGCCTACCTGCAGGCTGTTGAAAAGGCCTCATTTGTTGAAATCAGGGACTGCATCAAGGCAACCGATGGAAACCTGAGTGTTCATATGCGTAAACTTGAAGCGGCGGGTTACATCAGCTGCGATAAGGGGTTTCAGTCGCGAAAACCCCATACAATTTATCAGGTGACGGCAAAAGGCCGGTCGGCATTTCTGGCTTACAGGGAGAATGTGGGATCGTTTCTTGACCCCGAGTATCGCCTCCAGTCGGCATAAGGCTGGAGAGGGATTTTAATGGTCCAAATATTTAATATGGCAGGAGATCGATGATACTACCCGAGAAAGGAAGAACCCTGAAGGCCAATGAGTGGACCGAGCTCATTGATGTTTTGCTGGAAGGGGAGAATATTGTTATTACCACGCATGAGAATTCCGATGGTGACGGCCTGGGATCCGAGGTGGCGCTGGCGCTGGTTCTGAAGGCGCTTGGAAAGGAGGTTTCCATCGTCAACCCGACACATGTTCCTCCCAACTACCGTTTTCTTACCGATTCCTACCCGATAACGCATTTCGACCCTTCAAGTGAAGAGGCCATAGCGGAGCTTACTCTTGCAGATGTTCTTGTGCTTCTGGATGCGAACCTTCACGACAGGATGGGACCTCTCTGGCCGCATGTGCAGTTTGCGCAGGAGCTCGGAGGTATGAAGGTGATTTGCGTCGACCATCATCTTGAGCCGGAAGATTTTGCTGACCTGATGGTCTGTGAGAATTATGCCTCTTCTGCTGGAGAACTCGTGTACGATCTTCTTACTGCTCTTGGTGAGCGGCTGGGCCATGAGCTTTTTACTCCCGCTGTTGCTGAGGGGCTTTATGTAGCAATTATGACGGATACCGGGTCGTTCCGATTTCCCAAAACTTCCCCGTATGTTTACCGTATGGCTGGCGATCTGGTTGAGAGGGGAGCAGATGCGGCAATGGTGTATGACCGGATATACAACTCACTCACTCCTCCGGCACTCAAGCTTTTAGGGCTCGCTCTAACTTCCATTTCCATTCTTGATGATGGCGACATTTCATGGCTTTTCATTTCACAGGAGATGCTTCGTCTGACGGGAGGCAAGCTGTTTGATACGGACCTGATTGTCAGTTATCTTCTCAGTGTTCCCTCTGTCAGGCTTGCAGTTCTGATGGTTGAAATGAAAGATGGCCGTACAAAGGCGAGTTTCCGGTCACGCGGAACCGTTTCGGTAAACCAGTTGGCTAAAAAGTACGGTGGCGGTGGCCATATGAACGCTGCCGGATGCCTCTTTCCTTTTTCTTCCGACAAGGCCCAAAAGGTTCTGCTTGAGGATGTGCGCCTTTTTCTTAAAAATCCCGAGTCGTTCAACAGTTGACTGTTCCATTATTCATTTATCCTGTTACTATGCCAATGAAAATCTCCGTTACTCTCAGTGATCTTCATGATATCAATGTTGATCTTCTTGCTCTTGCTTTCAGCAAAGCCGACTTGAAAAAAAAGGCTTCGAAAACGCTTGCTGCTGCAGGAATTTCCGCCAGTGTTCTTGATGACTTTAAGGCAGCTTCGGGTGAAGTGATACTTCTTTACCCTGCTGAAGGAAAGCTTCGTGCACAGCGCGTGGCGCTTGTTGGTACTGGTGAGGGGAAAACTGTTGATGATTTTCGGACAGCAGCTGTAGAGGTTGCCTCCAAAGCTGCGGCTCTTGAGCTTTCAAGCGTTACTTTTGATATTACAGGGGCTCTTCCGGGAGGAAAGAATGGCGTTGCTTCGCTTGCAGAGGCAGTTGTTGAGGGCGGGTATTTCGGCAGCTACCGTTTTGAGCGCCTCAAAAGTGGAATACTGGATAAAGAACCCAAAAAGGTTTCCGCAAAGAAGGGAGTATCTGCCTTTACACTACGCGTTGAACCTGCGCTTTTGGCAGATGCTGAAAAAGGGGCAGAGGCTGGACGGATAGTGGGCGAGGCCCAGTGCATGGCAAGGGATATGGTCAATCTGCCCGGCAATTATCTTCAGGCTGAGGATATTTCAAAGACTGCCGTTGCATCGGGCAAAAAATATGGATATGCAGTAACGGTACTGCGCAAAAAAGAGATTGAGGCCTTGAAAATGGGTGGTCTGCTTGCCGTCAACCAGGGCAGCACCCATCCCCCGACTTTCACGGTTCTGGACTATAAGCCCAAAGGCAAGGCGAAGGCTGTAGTGGCTCTTGTTGGTAAAGGGGTAACCTTTGATTCCGGGGGTATTTCCATTAAGCCCTCAGAAGGAATGGGCGAGATGAAGTCCGACATGGGCGGTGCGGCTGCCGTTATAGGCGCTGTTGAGTCTGCCGCGCGGCTTGCTCTTCCTATAAGGGTAATTGGTCTGGTTCCTGCCACCGACAACATGCCTGACGGTTCCGCACAGAGACCGGGCGATGTTATTACCACTTATTCGGGTATTACGGTTGAAGTTGGCAATACAGATGCGGAGGGGCGCCTTATTCTCGCCGATGCTCTCAGCTTTGCAAAAGAAAAGTATAGCCCCGATGTGCTTGTTGATGTAGCAACCCTGACGGGTGCCTGCATTGTGGCTTTGGGCTACAGGGTTGCGGGGCTTTTCAGCAACAGCGACAGCCTTGCAGCGGAAATTAGCGGGGCCGGAGAGGTTTCGGGAGAAAAGGTATGGCGTCTCCCCCTGTGGGACCTTTATGATGAGCAGATTAAGTCGGATGTTGCCGATGTGCATAATACGGGTGGTCGTGGGGCCGGTACAATCACTGCTGCAAAGTTCCTTCAGAAGTTTACCGATGGCCACGAAAAATGGGCCCATATTGACATTGCAGGACCATCCTTTTCTTCCAAAGGTTCCCTGAAAGTGACTGGCGGCACCGGTTTCGGCGTCCGTCTCCTTGTGGAGCTGATGAAGCAGTGGAAGTGAGCTGGAACAAAAGAGGGCTTGCGGCAATGGGCAGAGTGGCTTTAGAGGTTTTATTAACATAATACGGCAGTAATGAAGATTACCATATTTGGATCGGGCTATGTTGGGTTGGTAACCGGTGCCTGTTTTGCCGAAGTTGGCAATGAGGTGCTCTGTGTCGATATAGATCAGAACAAAATTAACCGTCTTAAAGAGGGAGATATCCCTATTTATGAGCCGGGACTTGAGGATATTGTTGTTGAAAATAGCCGTGAAGGCAGATTGCGCTTCACCTCGAACATTGAGGAGGGCGTGCAGTTTGGCCTCTACCAGTTTATAGCTGTTGGAACCCCTCCCGATGAGGATGGTTCCGCCGACCTTCGCCATGTGCTTGCCGTTGCCGAAAGCATAGGAACACATATGAATGAGTACCGGATAGTCATCAACAAGTCCACCGTACCTGTGGGGACAGCCGATCTTGTTCGTGAAAAAATCAACAGCGTCCTTGCCGGGCGCTCTGCTACCATTGACTTTGATGTTGTTTCCAACCCGGAGTTCCTTAAAGAGGGAGACGCCGTTGACGACTTCATGAAGCCAGAGCGCATTGTTGTGGGTGTTGACAACCCGAGAACCAAAGAGTTGCTCCGCTTTCTCTATTCGCCATTCAATCGCAGTCATGAACGGTTCCTTGCAATGGATGTCCGCTCAGCTGAGCTGACGAAATATGCGGCCAATGCCATGCTGGCCACGAAAATCAGCTTCATGAACGAGATTGCCAACATTTCAGAGCGGGTTGGCGCCGATGTGGAGGCTGTCAGGCGTGGAATCGGTTCCGATTCTCGGATCGGATTCTCTTTCATCTATCCCGGTGTCGGGTACGGCGGTTCCTGCTTTCCCAAAGATGTGCAGGCTCTTGAGCGCACTGCCCGGAAGTACGGCTATGATTCCCGCATTCTCCAGGCAGTAGAGGCTGTCAATCATGATCAGAAAAACAGCATTGTTGCTAAAATCAACGACCATTTCGGAGGTAGCCTCAAGGGTCGGACCTTCGCGATATGGGGACTTTCTTTCAAACCCAACACCGACGACATGCGTGAAGCACCCAGCAGGGTGGTTATTGAGGCGCTGTGGAAAGCTGGAGCCAGTGTGAGGGTATATGATCCTGTTGCCATGGATGAGGTTGAACGCATTTACGGCAAAAGGGAAGATCTTTACTATGCCGCTAACCCTGAAGACGCGGTGAAGGGTTCCGACGCACTTGTGGTGCTTACCGAGTGGATGGTGTTCCGCAGCCCCGACTTTGAAATGGTCAGGCGGGATTTGAAGAGCCCTGTCATTTTTGACGGTCGTAACATCTACAACCCTGAGTTCATGGAGCAGTCCGGTTTTACCTACTATTCCATCGGTCGCTTGCCCAGAGGTGTCTGAACATGGTTCAGGGGTCCGCACCCCTTTCCTATTTTCCATGCCACTGCAGCCTTTATGGCGGCAGTGGCATATTTTTTCGCCTTTCCTACGGCGTCTTCCATACTCGTCCCCGATGCAAGGCATGAGGCAATGGCGGATGAGAGCGTGCAGCCTGTGCCATGCGTATTGCGGGTGGCAATTTTTTCAGCGCTGAACCAGGTGATGCGCCCGTTGTGCAGAAGGCAGTCGCTGCATACGGCTCCGCTGCCGTGCCCTCCTTTTATGAGAACTGATGGGGCACCCATGTGATGCAGAGCCGCGGCCGCATCTTCTATCGCTTGATTTTCATCGCCAATGCGTGTAATTCCAAGCAGCATTGCGGCTTCGGGCAGGTTGGGGGTGATGAGGGTTGCCTGTGGCAGCAGCTCCCTTCTCATTACGGGCAGGGCGTCGTTATCCAGCAATGAGGAGCCTGACGATGAGCGGAGCACGGTGTCGAGCACAATGGGGACGGGACGGGGGAGTTCGCGGAGGAGAGAGGAGACTGCCTCTGCCATGGATGCGCTTCCGAGCATACCTATTTTTACCGCATCTATGGCAATGTCCCGATAAAGTGCCCTGCATTGAGCTTGAACGCATTCGCTGCTCATTGGGTATGATGCACTCACTTCGCATGTGTTTTGAGCTGTTACGGCGGTTATGACCGACAAAGCATAACAACCAAGGGCTGATGCGGTTTTTATGTCGGCCTGTATGCCAGCTCCGCCGCTGCCGTCGGAGCCGGCAATGGTGAGAATGGTGGGTGGGGTAGCGGTCATGACTGCATGCCCTCCCGCATTTCCTTGAGAATCGCTTCAGCCGCAAGGCGGGGGTTCGCTGCTCGGCTGATGGCGGAAATGACGGCAATTCCCGAGGCCCCGTTGGATATGACATTGCGCGCATTCTCCAGCTGTATGCCGCCAATGGCAATAAGAGGGATGGAGAGCAGCGAGGAGGTTATCTGAAGGGCCTGGGTACCTACAGGCGGCAATGGCTTGTCTTTTGAGCCGGTAGGGAAGATGTGTCCGAATCCAACATAGTCTGCGCCTTCTCGTTCAGCCTGAAGGGCCTCTTCAGCAGTTCCGGTGGACACACCGATGATTTTGTCGGGCCCGAGCAGTTTTCGTGCCTCCGGGGCTGGGATGTCGTCCTGACCGAGATGCACCCCGTCTGCCCCGACGGCAAGGGCAATATCAAGACGGTCATTGATAATAAACAGCGCATTGTGTTGCCGTGTCAGTGGCAGGATAGCTTCCGACCACCTGCAGAGATCCCTTCCGGATGCATTTTTGTTGCGGAGCTGAATCATTGTTGCTCCACCGGCGAGAGCTTTTTCGGCAATGTCGAGTGGGGGAAGCCCGTCATCGGTAATGACGCAGAGAATGGGGCGCGAAGGGAACTTCATGGTAGCAGTCGGTTAATGGTTTCAGCGGTCTTTCGGAAGTTTGCTTTGTCACTGAAGAGGCCAAGAGAGGCAACTCCCCAGGCACCGCATTCAATGCATTGTATGGCATTTTCAGGTGTTATTCCTCCAAGCGCAAACACGGGAATAGACACGGCTTTGCATACCTCCCTGAGCTTTTTCGGCCCCTGCAGTGGGCCATATCTCGGTTTTGAAAGCGAGGTAAAAACAGGACTGAAAAAGATGTAGTCCACACCTTCTTTCTCAGCCGAGAGCGCGCCTTCAAGAGAGTGGACACTTTTGCCGTACAGCATTGCCGGGGAAGCGTTTCTCAGGCGAAGGGCAGGGCAGGAGTGTTCGGGCAGGTGGACGCCGTCAAGCCCTGCGGCAAGGGCAATATCCATTCGTTCGCTGAGCATGAGCAGTGATCCAATTGGCAATGGTTCCTTTGCTGTTTGTCCTGCAAGGCAGAGGATCTGGCGCGCATCGAGGTGCTTTTCGCGGATAAGAATCATTGCAGGCCGGCTTGGCGGAAGCTCCCGCAGCTGCAGGGAAAGCTGCTGGTTGTTTCCGCCCGATTCCTTCCCGCTCGTTATCCAGCAAATGCGGGGAAGACGGGTGGTGGAGGCTTTTTTGGGGCTCATCTCTCTCAGGCTTTTTTGATTATTCTCGGACTATAAATAAATTATACCGTAATCACAACCTGCCCTTCCCCCCGTTATAACCCTGTTATACGGCTCTATGGCACACATTGAACAGAAGCTTGCCGACATCGGACTCTCGCTCCCTGCGCTACCTCCCCCTGCAGGCCAGTATGTAACGGCTGTTTCAGTTGGCAATATTATCTATACCTCTGGCCATCTTCCTTTTTCAGAAGGTCGCCTTATTGCCGAGGGTTCACGGGGAAGGGTCGGGGACGAAAGTCTTGAGGCGGCCGCCCTTGCGGCCCGTATTGCGCTGCTCAATGCGCTGGCCTCAATCCGTTCTGTTGCCGGTTCGCTTGATGCATTGGAACGCATTGTGAAACTGACTCTGTATGTTGCCAGTGAGCCCTCCTTCAACGACCAGCATCTGGTTGCAGATGGAGCATCTTCTCTTCTCAATGAACTGTTCGGTGAGAAGGGAGTCCATGTTCGCAGCGCCGTTGGTGTTGCCGAACTGCCTCTGGGTGCCAGCCTGGAGCTTGAGCTTATCGTCCAGTACGACCCCTTTTACAAGCTCGTTTAACGACTGAATAAACAACCCTACTCAGGCGGATAAAACTACGATTTAAATGGCATACATTATGCTGTTTAAATCGTTTTATGCGTTTACGCTATTACTGAAAATCCCCAAATGTAATACAGTGAACGCGATAATAAGAGCGCTTCATATTTATTTAATTCTTACTGTTCTTAGGTGATGCAACAACTGCATTATGAAGAAAAGTTTGTCTTTTCTTTGCGTTCATCAGCTTAGTTTCTTGGTTCGTTTATATGGTAATAATTATTTTATATAAAATTGACTTTCTTGTTTTAATACAACCACTTAAACTTGTTAGTATAAAGTTATTTTTATTTGGTTATAAGATTTCTAAACTTGTTTATAGTATTGTGTTAATGTTGCTCTTTTGGTGGTTATCATGTTTTGTTTCTTATTTGTATTAGCTTGGTTCATTTGTTTTATTGTACTTTTTGTTTTTGGTTTTGGTTTTGATTATTTCTTCTCTTATTTGGATGCATTCTGCTTATTCTTTTCTCTTCTTTGGTTGATCTCGTGTTGGTTATGGTCTCGTTTTTTCTTGTTTGGTAGATCTGTTTCTCTGGGCGAGACTGTGCTCTTTCTTGTCGGTTACGGGCTCTCTGGAATGTTTTTTTGTCTTTTTCGTCGGTGATGGGTAAACTGCCCTTTGTTACTAATGCTCCTGGTGTCTCTCTTTTCTTTTTAATTATGCCTGTCCCATGTCTCGAATTGTTACTGTTCTCATGATGCTCGCTGTTCTGGGTTTTGGGGTCTTTCTTGGTTCCAGGCTGGGAGGAGTTGGTTCTCCTGCATACAGGGAAGACGGTAAGCTTGTGGAGGCTTACGACCTTATCAAGGCTTTTTATGTAGACAATGTTGCCGGAGACAGCCTGGCTGGTGCCGGAATAAAAGGGATGGCTGAATATCTTGATCCGCACAGCGTTTATCTTGCTCCTGAAAAGGCTGCTTATTCACAGGCTGAATTCGATGGCAATTTTGACGGCATTGGCATTGAGTTTGATGTGATCAACGATACCCTGCTTGTAGTCACGCCCCTTTCAGGAGGGCCAAGCGCGGCTGTGGGTATTGTTCCCGGCGACAGGATTGTTGCCATTGATTCCAGCTCCTGCGTGGGCATTACCCATCAGGATGTGCTCCGCAAGCTTAGGGGGAAACGGGGGACAACGGTGAGGCTGAAGGTCTATCGCCCGTTGTCGGAAAAGAATCTTGATTTTGTTATTACCAGAGGAAAAATTTCAACGAAAAGCGTTGATGCTGCTTTTATGATTGATGGCCGAACTGGGTATATCCGTCTTAGTCGGTTCATGGCAACAACTGCCCGGGAGTTTCGTGAGGCTCTGGCGAGTTTGAAAAGTAAAGGGGTGAAGCGTCTGATTGTTGATGTTAGGGGAAACCCGGGCGGGTTTCTTGAGCAGGCGGTGCAGGTTGCTGACGAGTTTCTTGCAGATGGAGAGCTGATTGTGTACACCAAAGGACGCAATGCAGCTGAGGATGTCCGCTACGAGGCCCGTTCGGGGGATGGGTATGAGAAGGGAGAGCTTGTTGTTGTTGTTGACCGTGGAAGCGCTTCGGCTTCCGAAATTCTTGCCGGAGCCCTGCAGGACAATAACAGGGCGCTGATTGTGGGTGAGCTTACTTTTGGAAAAGGCCTTGTGCAACGACAGATGGAGTTCAAGGATGGTTCCGCTCTGCGCCTGACGGTTTCCCGATACTATACGCCTTCCGGTCGTCAGATACAGCGGCATTACAGTAAGGGTGAGGATGGCAGGGATAGGTATTTTCATGAAACTCCAGGTAATATCCAGCCCGGGAAACTCTTTGCGGACCCGGCGAGGTTGCTTTATCAGAAGAACAGTGAGTTTTCAGTCTACCGTACCACTTCAATCAGGGGCATCACCGCATCTTCTGATTCTTCGGGGAGCACTGAAGGATCCGCCATGCAGGGGTTACGGTTGGCGGGCGGTATTATTCCGGATTTCTGGGTTGCAGGACGCCCATATACGGACTTTTATCAGGAACTCTTCCGTACCGGAGTGCTGGAGGATGCTGCTCTGAAGATACTTGACGATCCAAGAAGTTCGGCTCAGGGATACAGGCATTCGCTGTCTTCGTTCGTTGCAAACTATCAGGAAGACGCGCGCCTCAGCAAGATAATCGCCGGGCTGTGTCCCGATAAAAAAATTGTCTTTGATGGTGCGGCATTCAAGAGGGACAGGCGTTATATTGCCATTGTCGTGAAGTCGCGTATTGCCCATCAGCTTTTCGGCTCAGAGGGGCAGGTACGATCATATGTTTCAACATCGGACCCGGTTGTAAAGCTCGCCGCTGAACTTCCGGGAGGATTTTAGGATATGGTCCCCAGAGGGCCAATAAAAAATTGCACCTATGTCACTTCTTGAAAAAATTAACAATGCGTCATGTACGCTCCGCCTGCAGAACGACTGGCTGAAAATATTCACCTGTCCGGTTCCAAGCTCGGATTTTCTCTCTTTTGTTGGGGTAGCAGAGTTTGATGCATCAAGGGATGCCGTTCTTGCTCTTCTTTATGATATTGAAGTTGCCACTGAATGGGTATGGAAAACACGGGAAATGCGGATACTTGAAGAGCTTTCCGACGATAGAGGGCGCGTTGTCTATCAGCTTGTTACTGCTCCATGGCCTGTCTCCGACCGTGAAATCATCAGTCGTTCCAATGGCGATATGGACCCCCAGACCGGCGAGGCTTTTATTACCATAGAGTGCCTTCCTGATTTTCTTCCTCCCAACACCAACGCGGTACGGGTGCCACAGCTTGAGGGTGCATGGAATATTATGCCGCTTGGAGAGGACCGTTGTCGTGTTGTGTTCCGCCTGCATCTTGAGCCCGGAGGGGAGATTCCCTCATGGCTTGCTAACATAGCAGTTATTGACACCCCATACCATACCCTCAATAACATGCGGGAAATGGTGAAGCGTGAGAAGTACCGGACTCCTGTTGAGGCTCCGTTCAAACAATCTTCCAAAGATATTGTCCGTAATTACGAAGAGTTCATTACCGGTTGAGTCTTTTTTTGGTTGTTACAATCATCAACTATCAGGGTATGGAAGCACACTCAATCCTTCAGGCTGACTGGGAGTTTCGTGTTGAGCACAAGGGCATAAAAATTTATTCCTCCAGAATAGAGGGCTCCGATGTGCTTGGGTTTAAAGGTGAAGTCACCATTCCCACAACCTTTCGTAAGTTGATAGCGCTTTTTCATGATACCGCCGGTTACTTGCGCTGGGTTCATCACCTGCTGGAAATGGAGGTTCTGGAGAAAAACGAGGGCTTTGAATATGTTGTTCGCCAGCTTATTGATGCCCCGTGGCCAGTTACAAAGCGGGAGATGATCATCAGGACGGCTCTTGAGCCGTTTGGCGACAACGGGGTTGCTGTTACCATGCAGGGTGTTCCCGATGCTTTGCCTGAGGGCTCTTCAGCGGTGAGGGTTCGGGATATCAGCGGGATATGGGCTTTTACCCCCGATGGGCTCGATACGGTTCGCCTGACCTTTGTGATGCATGTAGACCCGGGTAAGGATGTTCCTTCCGGGTTGAGCAACCAGGCGATGTTTGAAGTCCCCTTCTATACTTTGAAGAACCTGCGACAGCTCGTCACAGACGCGAGTTACAACCCTCTGTATCCCGATGAGGCTGATCTGCATCTCTCCATAGTTTAAGTTCAGTTTCAGTTAGAGAGTTTCAGCACATGCTTTCATGAGCCTGTCGGGCTTTACCGGTACGGCCCCGACTTCCTGACACACGGTTCCGGCGGCAATGTTGGCTATGGATGCATTTGTAACGGTATCCAGCCCTGTTGCAGCTCCGAGGGCGAGTGTTCCTATTACCGTATCGCCAGCCCCTGAAACATCGGCAACTTCCAGTGAGCTGATCGGAATATGGGTGAAGGAGCCATCATAGACGGTTATTCCTTTTTCACTTCTTGTAACAATCAGTGCTTCGGCTTCAATCTTTTCCTGAAGGCGGAGGCAGGCATCTTCCACATCACGGTCACTGTTTTTTATTGCAATGCCAAGCGAGCTGGCCATTTCAGAGAGGTTGGGCTTGAAAATGGCGCATCCCCTGTAGGCAAAAAAGTTTTTCATTTTCGGGTCTACAAGCACCGGTACTCCGTGCAGGGCAGCTGTGCTGATAATGGCGGTAATCAGCTCTTCCCTCAGCAGCCCTTTATTGTAGTCTTCAAGCACAATTGCGTCAATGGTGCCGATTATCTCCATCAGTGCGTCAAGAACCTGCTGCATGGTACTGTCATCAATATCATCCCTTTTTTCAAAATCCACCCTTGTGATATGGTGATTCTGGGAGAGTATCCGTGTTTTGCATGTTGTGGGCCTTGAGGAATCGGAGATGAGACTATGGGAGGAGAGGCCATGTGTTTTGAACAGTTCAAGCATCGTGGCGCGGTTGGCGTCGTTCCCTGTAATGCCGAAAAGAAGTGTTTCAGCACCGAGCGAAAGGGTGTTAAGCGCAACATTTGCTGCTCCGCCGAGTCGATGGTCTTCATGGCTTACATCAACTACAGGAACGGGATACTCCGGGGAAATGCGCGAAACATGGCCAAAAATATACTTGTCGAGCATGATGTCGCCAATGACAGCAACCCGCTTTCCCTTGAAGGCGGAGATTATCTCCTCAATCCGTTTTTTGTCCATATGTCGCTAAGGTCGTAGAGTGTACTTATTGAATCAGTTGAGAGAAGATAAAGAATGTTGCCCTCTATTGATTTTATTTTGTGCGATTTTTTGTTATAATTAAAGCTAAGCATTTTTACGCTTTATCAGAAGAAACGGGATCCTGATGTTTGAGAGTTTAAGCGATAAACTGGAAGGCGCCTTCAAGAAACTTGCGGGTCAGGCCACCATTAACGAAATCAATATTGGTATCGCCATGCGCGATATCAAACGGGCTCTTCTCGGCGCAGATGTCAACTACAAAGTTGTCAAGAAGCTTGTTGAGGATATCCGTGAAAAAGCACTCGGCGAAGGGGTTATCAAGAGCGTTTCGCCGGCACAGATGATTGTTAAAATAGTCAGTGATGAACTGACAGGGTTGATGGGTGGTGAGCATATGCCTCTCAATCTTTCATCCTCACGCATGCCGGCAGTGGTTATGGTTGCCGGTCTTCAGGGTTCGGGAAAGACTACTTTTGCTGCAAAGCTGGCAAAGCGACTGAAAAAAAGCGGAAAGAACCCTCTTCTGGTTGCGGCCGATGTGTATCGTCCCGCAGCTGTAGACCAGCTTAAAACTCTCGGTGCTGAAGTGTCGGTCCCTGTGTTCTCCGTTGAGGAGAAGGACGCCTTGAAGGCAGCTGTGCAGGGTCTTGAGGCGGCAAAGGCCGGAGCGCATGATGTGCTGATTGTTGACACGGCCGGGCGGCTTCAGGTTGATGAGGCGATGATGGCTGAGGCAGAAGCGCTCAAGAATCTGCTGAAGCCCGATGAGCTTCTTTTTGTTGTTGACTCCATGATGGGGCAGGAAGCTGTCAATACGGCCAAGGCATTCAACGACCGCCTTGATTTTGACGGCGTTGTGTTGACCAAGCTTGATGGCGACGCACGGGGCGGAGCGGCACTTTCCATCCGCCATGTGGTTGAGAAGCCAATCAAGTTCATGAGTGTGGGAGAGAAGGTTGATGATCTCGACCTGTTCTACCCTGACCGTATGGCCCAGAGAATTCTGGGTATGGGCGACATTGTCAGCTTTGTTGAGAAAGCGCAGGAGAATCTGGATTTGGAGTCAACCCTCCAGATGCAGAAAAAACTCATGAAGAATGAGTTTGATTTGAATGACTTTTTTGACCAGCTTCAGCAGCTCAAGAAAATGGGTTCAATGCAGAGCCTGATAGAGATGGTGCCCGGGCTGAACAAGATGGTTCCCAAGCAGGATTTGGAGAATCTTGATTTCAAGCCTATTGAGGCTATTATCAGCTCCATGACCAAAGAGGAGAAATCTCGTCCTGAAATTATAAATGGCAGTCGCCGTCAGCGCATAGCGAGCGGAAGCGGCACAAGGGTTCAGGATGTCAACATGCTCCTGAAACAGTTCGGAGAGATGAAAAAAATGATGCGCTCTGTGTCGAAACTCTCAAGCACCGGCCGAAAGATTACTTCGCAGAACCTCGCACTTGACAAATTTTTAAAACGGTAGGCCTTTATTACTTTAGAATTGTACTCTAATAATTTAAATCACACGAAGCCTTGGTAAAGATTAGACTGAGAAGAGCGGGAAGAAAAAAACTCCCTGTGTACCAGATAGTGGCCGCCGACTCACGGGCCCCAAGAGATGGTAAATTCCTTGAAGTTGTTGGCCATTATCAGCCAACAGCAAAACCCCATTCCGTAACCATTGACAGGGAGCGGGTGGCATATTGGATGCAGACCGGTGCCCAGCCAACGGCAACCGTCCGCAGCCTTATCCGTATGACTGGCCTTCTTTATGAACTCCGTCTCAAGAACCTTGGTCGCAGTGAGGCTGAGATTACAGAAGAGATGGAAAAATGGCAGGAGAAGCAGGCCGAAAGGCGTCAGAAAAGGCTTGTTGTCAAGTCGCGCCGTCGCCAGCTGAAAAAAGAAGCAGAGGCTGCCCCTGCTGTTGCTGTTGAAGCTGCACCCGAGGCTGCTGTTGAGGCTGCACCCGAGGCTGCTGTTGAAGCTGCACCTGAGGCTGTTGTTGAGGCTGCACCTGAGGCTGCTGTTGAAGCTGCGCCCGAGGCTGTTGTTGAGGCTGCACCTGAGGCTGTTGTTGAAGCTGCACCTGAGGCTGTTGTTGAAGCTGCACCCGAGGCCGCTGCTGATGCTGCAGAGGAAGTAAAGGGCGAGGACGCAGGGGCTTGAGCTCTGCATCCTCTGCTTGATGGTTTCGAACATGAAGGATCTATGGCTGACCGGCACCGTTCTCAAGCCCAGAGGGCTTAAGGGCGAACTGAAGGTTCTGCCCGTAACCGATTTCCCTGATCGATTTCTGTCGCGGACTGAGTATTTTGCAGGACGGCAGCCTGAAACTGCCGTGCCTGTTGCAGTAACAGGCGCAAAGCTTGCAGGAGGGTTTGCCTGGTTGTTCTTTGAAGGAATAAGATGCAGGGAAAAGGCGCAGGATATGGCCGGAATGCATCTTTATATTGAGGAAAAAGAGTGTGCCCCCCGTCAGGAAAACAGGGCATGGCTCCATGAGCTTGAAGGAATGAAGGTGTTCGGTTGTGATGGAGTGGAGGTTGGTGTTGTTAACGCCATACTTCCTATGCCAGCACATGAGGTTTATGAAGTACGAACCGGCAGCGGCACTGTTCTCATTCCCGCCATTGATGAATTCATCGCTGAGATAAGCCTTGAAGGCGGGTATATGGTTATTCCTCGTTTTGATGAGTTTCTCTGAAGAATTTGGCGACTATGGATTCGATTCGTATCGATGTTATTTCCGTTATTCCGGGGTTCTTTGATTCTGCTCTTGAAAACGGCTTGCTTGCAATTGCACGGAAAAAGGGACAATTAGAGGTTCATGTGCATAATTTGCATGATGACGGACTTGGCAATTACCGCTCTGTTGACGATACCCCTTTTGGTGGGGGAGCTGGTATGGTGCTGCGGCCGGAACCTGTGTTTGCCTGCATAGAGCGACTTCAGGCTGAAAGACGGTATGACGCGGTTATTTTCCCTACGCCCGATGCCGTTAAGTTCGACCAGAAGGCGGCAAACAGCCTGTCGCGGATGAAGAACCTGATTATTCTCTGCGGTCATTACAAGGCGCTTGATGAACGGGTTCGCCAAACGCTTGTTACGATGGAGTTTTCAGTTGGTGATGTTGTGGTTTCGGGAGGCGAGATTCCCGCGCTATTTCTTATGGATGCTGTTGTGCGCCTTATACCCGGCGTACTTGGCGACAGTGAATCGGCTCTGACAGATTCTTTCCAAAGCGATATGCTGGACTGTGCGTGGTATACCCGGCCGCCTGAGTTTAGAGGAATGAAGGTGCCTGATGTTCTGCTCTCCGGTCATCATGCCAATATAGAACAGTGGAGAGAAAGCAGCCAGAGGGAGAGAACCAGGGAGAAACGGCCTGACCTTTCGGGTGAAGAAAGAAATGAAATTTTTAAATAGATTTTTGCATTACAAAAAATAAACAGTTGTCGAAATGGATCAGTTAATTCAGTTAGTTGAAGCAACCCAGGCTGGAATTGAAACCCCTGATATTCATCCTGGTGATTCCGTAAGGATTCAGCTGCGTGTTATTGAGGGTGAAAAAGAGCGTCTTCAGGCTTTTGACGGCGTGGTCATCAGTGATCGCGGCGCTGGGACCAATAAAACCATCACTGTGCGTAAAATATCACACGGTGTAGGTGTTGAAAGGATCATCCCGATCAATTCGCCCAATGTTGAGAGCGTTACCATTCTCAAGCATGGCAAGGCCCGTCGTTCCAAGCTCTTCTATCTCCGCAAGCGGACTGGAAAGGCTGCACTGAAAGTAAAAGAGCGCAAGGTGGCCGAAAAGGCTTCCTGAAGCACCGCTGCATCCGGACACTGCGTTTGAGGGTGTCCGGATGCGGCAATCTTTGCCAGCCATGATTGCCATAGATTACCCTTCTTCGGTCTCGATTGAGGCTTTTCATAAAAAAATCTTCACTTCCTGGTCTGAGTGCCGGCGCAGCTTTCCATGGCGCGAAACTGTTGACCGTTATTCGGTTATGGTGAGCGAATGCATGCTCCAGCAGACACAGGCTGAGCGGGTTGTGCCTAAATACAGCGAATGGCTTGAGCGCTTTCCCTTACCTGAGGCCTTGGCAGAGGCCCCTCTCAGGGAGGTTCTTTCACTTTGGAGTGGCCTTGGCTATAACTCCCGTGCCCAACGGCTTCAGCTTGCAGCCCAGCAGGTCATGAAACGGTTCAATGGCCAGGTTCCCTCAACTCCCGCACTTCTCAAAACTCTACCCGGCATAGGGGAGTATTCCTGTCGTTCAATTCCCGCATTTGCCGACAACCTTGATGTGGCAGCTGTAGATACCAATATACGGCGCATACTCATCAACGAATTTTCCCTTCCCGAAACACTTCCGCCTGCCATGCTGCAGACCGTTGCCGATGTCGTTCTTCCGGTTGGACGAAGCCGCGACTGGCACAATGCACTTATGGATTATGGTTCATGCGTGGTGACCGGGAGATCCTCGGGAATCCGGCCTCTCTCGCGCCAGTCTGCATTCAAGGGCTCCAGACGATGGTATCGGGCCCGTATTGTCCGGGAACTTCTCAACACCTCGTTTATGACGGTTGCAGAGCTTAAAGACAGGTATGGTGAGTGTCGGTGGGGGCTGGATGAAATTATTCTTGATCTTGTGGCTGAGGGGCTTGTGGAGTCAACTGTGAGCGTTCATGAATCCATTGACGACAGGATTCTGAAAATCAGGGAAGGGTAGCTGTACTCTGAACTGTCTATTCGGTATTGTAGACCATGTTCAGTTCATTGTAAAGGGCGTCTATTTCTTTATCATACTGTTCAATAATTGTCTTGCGTTTAATCTTGAGAGTTGGCGTCATCAGCCCGTTTTCCAGGGTAAACGGCTCGGCAACCAGCAGAAACTTGCGGACTTTTTCATGTGTTGCAAGTTGTCGTGAAATGCTACGCAGCAGTTTTTCGTAGATTTTGGCGACCTCTTTGTTTTCCATAAGATCCTTGTCTGTGGCAGGTTTTATCCCTTCTGCTGTGGCAAATTCACGAAGTTTTTCAAAGTCGGGAATGATAAGGGCGATGAGAAATGGCTTTTTTTCACCGATAACCATTACCTGCTCCACATAGGGGCTTTCGGCAATCAACTGCTCAATGGGCAGTGGGGCAATGTTTTTCCCTCCGCTGGTAACAATGATGTGTTTCTTTCGATCGGTGATGGAAAGACAGCCGTCACTGTCGAGCTGGCCGATGTCGCCGGTATGGAACCATCCGTCTTTGATGACCTCGGCAGTTGCTCCACTGTCTTTCCAGTACCCCTTCATGATATTAGGGCCCCTAAAGAGAATCTCGCCATCATCGGCTATCCTGATTTCAACATTCTTCACCGTTTGCCCTACGGTTCCAAATTTGACTTTTTCGGGTCTGTTGACATTGGTTATGGGGGAGGTTTCTGTCAGGCCGTATCCTTCCAGAATAGTTATGCCCAAGGCGCTGAAGAACTCGCCGGTCTCTTTTGGAAGAGCTGCACCGCCAGAAACGAAATAACGGAGCCGGCCGCCGAATTTCTTCAGGATTTTATCGTAGACAAGTTTTTTGGCTAGCGCGTGAGTTGTTTTAAGAGGGAACGGCACAGAACCAGTCAGCGCCATCTGGCGGTTGTACTGTTCTCCTGTAGAGAGTGCGAATTTGAAAATCTGCTGTTTGATTTGACTTTCCGAAGCAATCTGTTTCTGCATGTTGGCGCGGATACGGTCAAAGAGCCTGGGAACGGTAAAGATTATAGTAGGCCGGGCTTCGGCAATGTTCAGCGAAACCGCTTCTATGCTCTCAGCAAGGTAAATGGATGCTCCGCATGCAAAGAGCAGGTAGTAACCGCCGGTTCGCTCATATGCGTGGGAAAGAGGCAGGAAAGAGAGGCTGCAGTCTGTTTCGTCAAGAGTGATGAGGTCTGAGCAGGATTTTACATTTTCACAGATGTTCCTGTGTGTCAGCATCACCCCTTTGGGAAGTCCTGTCGTTCCGGAAGTGTAAATAATGGTTGCTGTGTCGTTGGGATCCACTGTGGTTCCTTCAAGCAACCGTGGGTTCGCCCGAAGAATTTTTTTGCCCTTAAGCTTGCAGTTGTTAAGGTCGCACACATCGTCAATCTTCTCTTCAAGGCGGTTTAAAATAATAATCTGCATCAAATCAGGCAGGTTCTGCCAGATTGAAAGAATCTTTCCGAGCTGCAGCATGTTAGACACAACAATGGCCTTGGCTCCGCTGTTCTGGAGTAAGTACTCAATCTGGTTGGGCGGCAGGGAAGGGTAGAGCGGCACATCAATAGCGCCAAGCGAGAGTATCGACATATCGGCAAGGTACCAGCCCGGACGGTTTTCACTGAGTATTGCTACCCGGTCCCCCTTTTCAATCCCGTTTTCTTTCAGATATGCCGTGAAGTTTGTTACATCCTCATGAAAATCGTCGTAGGTGATTGGTTCATAGATGCCGTTGAGTTTGTGGACGAACGGGAACTTCTTTTCCTTGCCGTGGTAATGGCTGAAAACAGAGGAAAACAGTTCCGGGAGGGTCTGAAAGTCAGGATTGATAAGTCCCATAGGAACGGAGTTGAGTGAGTCCGGACTGTCTTGATGACCGGGGGGATTTTAACGGATATGTATACAAATATGTAACATTATGGAATCTGAATTCAAAGCATCGTCCTGTAAATAGTTATCACCCAGAGGGAGGTGATTTCCGTTAACGAAATTTATCCCTTGCCGAAAAGTCTCCTTGCTCTTATTTTGTGCATCAACAGGCATTTGTCGGGGCTTATCCTGCAAGCTCCAGAGAACAGTATAGTCGGAGGTTTTTGTTTATGCAGAAAAAGGGTAATTCGGTTACACGATGGACTGGGTATGCAGGGCTTGCTGCAGGTATTCTCCTGACCCTTTTTCTTTTTCAGTCAATTGACCTTGAGCGATCCCTTTACAGAATTTCCACAATCGGGTTCTCCTCACTCTTTATCATGCTGCCGTTTTTCGGCCTTCATTTTTTTGAAACCATTGCCTGGACGCTTGTGTTTCCGCCAGGTACAGGGCCGATTTCATTCGCCCGGCTGTTTAAAATTCAGGTAATTTCTGAAACCGTTTCAATGACTCTTCCTGCTGGCATGGCCCTTGGAGAGCCACTCCGGCCATTTCTCTGCAACCGCATGATGGGCATTCCCTATCCTGTTTCTGTTGCTGCCGTCACTGTGCGCAAGCTCCTTCTGAGCGCAATGCAGGGGGTCTATACAATTATTGGAACCGTTGCGGGTTTCATGATGCTGCAGAGGGTATCTCCCGCATTAACAGGATTTCACGGCCTTGGATTCTTTATGCTTGCAACCGGTATTGCAGTCGGTTTGATTTTTCTCTATTTCCTCCTGACTGCACTGAAAGGCAATTCCGCGCAGTCAATTCACAGTCTTTTGATGATGGTGCCCGGAAAAAAGGTAAAGGAATGGCTTATTCAACGGGAGTCCGGCTTTTCCGATACCGATGAACATCTCCGCAGTTTTCATGGCGGCTCTCCCGCATCCCTGTGGCAAGCAACATTCTGGTATCTTGTGGGCTGGGCCATGCTGGCTGTGGAGAGTTACATCATTCTTCGCCTTCTTGGAGCCGACATATCGTTCCCCACGGTCCTTGCCATTGATACTACTCTCGTCATGCTTCGGGCCCTCTTTTTCTTCATTCCCTCTGGCCTTGGAATACAGGATCTCGGCTATATGGCCTTTTTTCAGGCCGTAGGAATGCCCGATGCTGTAGCGCTTGGCGGGGCATTCATACTTATAAGAAGGTTCAAGGAGGTGCTGTGGTATTCTGCAGGGTACGGCGTCATGTTCATGTCGGGGGTTCACTTGCATGATCCCGAACATGCTGAACAGGTGGGTTCATGAAAAAAAAGATTCTGTTTGTCTGCGGTTCCATGAACCAGACCACTCAGATGCACCAGATTTCAGACTTTCTCGGTGAGTACGACCTCTGGTTTACCCCTTTTTTCAGTGACGGGGTTCTCGGTGCTACTGCCCGAAGCGGTTTGCTTGAGTTTACTATTATGGGCAAAGGGCGAACAGGGAAGGCTCTGGAGTATCTCAACACTCATGAACTGAGGGTTGACAACGGAGGATGCAGGCACCCGTATGACCTTGTTGTTACCTGTACCGACCTGATTATTCCCCGTATCCTGAAAGGCTCACCAAGAGTGCTTGTGCAGGAGGGGATGACTGAGCCTGAGACTCTGTTGTTTCAATTGACGAAGAATTTCCGCTGGATACCGCGCTGGCTTGCAGGTACGGCATCCACGGGGCTTTCACGCGCATATGATAAATTCTGTGTGGCCAGCGAGGGGTATCGCGACCTCTTTATCCGCAAGGGTGTTGACCCAGAGAAACTGGTGGTGACAAGCATCCCAAATTTCGATGACTGTTCCGCATATTGTGACAATGATTTTCCGCACAGGGACTTTGTTCTGGTCTGTACCTCAGACAACAGGGAGACATTTATTTACGAAAATCGCAAGAAGAATATTCTGGCATGGCGGGAAATGGCGGGGGAGAGCCAGTTGATATTCAAACTTCATCCGAATGAAGTGGCTGCACGCGCCACAGAAGAGATTGAACGATATGCTCCCGGGAGTCTTGTGTATTTGGATGGGGTAGCGGAAGAGATGATTGCAAATTCTAGGATGATGATTGCTCAGTTTTCTTCTACTGTTCTGGTGGCTTCGGCTCTCGGCAAAGAGGTTCGCTGTGGACTTCCTGATGAGGAGCTTCGGAAGCTGACGCCTGTTCAGAACCGTTCAGCCGCGAAAAATATTGCCAATGTGTGCAGGGAGGTCCTTAATGGCTGAGTTGCATCAAACCATTGCGGTTATTCCTGCTCGTGGGGGCTCTGTGGGCCTTAAACACAAGAATATTTATCCCGTAGCTGGAAAGCCGCTTCTTGCCTGGACCATTCTGCAGGCACGGGCGTCATCCCTTATAGACAGAGTCCTGGTTTCAACAGACAATACCGAAATAGCAGCTGTCGCTGTAGCCTATGGTGCAGAGGTCGTTCGGCGCCCCACGGAGATTTCAGGAAGCAGTGCCAGCTCTGAATCGGCAATTCTCCATTCTCTTGATGTGCTTACTGCACAAGGGGACGAGCCTCCCGCGAGGATTGTGTTTCTGCAGGCAACCTCGCCTCTGCGGAAACCCGGCGATATTGATTGTGCCCTTAGGCAGTTTGAGCTTGAAGGTGCCGATTCGCTTATTTCAGTAACAAAGGCTGATGACCTGACTCTCTGGGAACAGCGGATGGGGGAGTGGAACAGTGTGAATTTTGACTGGCGGAACCGCGGGATGCGGCAGGAGCGGGCGGAGCAGTATATTGAAAACGGATCGATCTATATTTTCAGGCCATCTCTACTTCAGGAATGCGGCAACAGGATAGGCGGAAAGCTGATCACCTACAGAATGGAGTTCTGGCAGACCTGGGAAATTGACACTCTTGAAGAGATTGAGCTGATTGAGTTTTTTATGCATAAAAAAAATCTGACAGCTCCGGACCGGGAACTGTAACCTAACACACTGCCACCAATGAATTTCTTTCTCACAACAGATCTCGTCATCGGAGTCAATGAAGCCTTGAGCCTTACAAAGCATCTTGGAGAACTGAAGTCCCAGAGGCCCGGGATCATTTATGATGCAGTTCTTGAAGAAAATCTCTATTTCAGGGATGTTAAGGCAGCCCTCAGTGCCAAGTGCCCCGATGCCTTTTTTTATTGTAATGAATTCAAGGGAGAACCAACTTACAGCCACCTTGAAAACACAGCGGAACATTTCAGGGGGAGCGGCGTCGACTGCATAGTTGCCATTGGCGGCGGAAGTACCATGGATCTGGGCAAAGGTGTTGCCCTGCTCATGACCAACAATGTTCCAGCGCTTTCATTGAAAGGGTTCCCTTCGGATGTGCATGACCCCCTTCCTCTTCTTACAGTTCCCTCTCTTCCGGGAAGTGGTGCTGAGGTGAGTTACAATGCGGTATTCATTGATGAGGATGCAGGCCGAAAACTTGGCATCAACAGCCGGAAGAATTTTCCTAAAAAGGCGATTGTCGATCCCGTGCTCTCCATGAGTGCACCTCTTGAGGCGGTTGTTTCCTCAGCCATGGACAGTCTTGTTCACTGTGTTGACAGCTTCGGGTCGGTGAAGCACACCCCGCTGTCAAGAATTTTTTCAGTTGAGGGGTTCCGCCGCTCGTTCTATGCCCTTCAGCAGAACCAGCTTGACCGGGCAGAGTCGCGCATTGATCTCTGCATTGGCAGTGTGTGCGGTACCGTTGCCCTTATGAACTCCGGCGATGGACCCACCAACGGTTTCGCTTACTATCTGGGTGTTCGCCACAAGGTTCCACACGGAATGGCTGGAGCCATTTTCCTTAAAGAGGTAATGCGCTATAACCTCAGCCATGGTTATGACCGATATGCATCACTTAATGCAGCACCTCTTCAAGGGACGCTTCGGGAGGGGGCTGAAGAGCTTCTTTCAGAAATGGACGATCTTTACCGTCAGCTTTCAATTCCTAACCTCGTACCTTACGGTTATGGCAGCGGCAATGCCGCCGAATTTGCCCGCGAGGCTTCCGGTGCGCTGCAGGGATCATTCGGAGGAAATCCCGTCCCGTTTGACGGAGAGTCGGCTGAATATGTTGTTACCAGATTAATACAGTAACCACTTCACACAACCCATTACTATTATGGCAGGCGCAGAATTGATTGGAAAAGAGGAGCTCTCTGAAATTATGGAGCTTTTCAGTCACGAAAAGGTCAACCTCTACCGTTATGGCGGGGGGAACTACAAGACCCGTGAATTTGAGAAGAAATTTGCAGAGTGGATGGGCGTCAGCTACGCCCATGCGGTTTCCTCAGGGACCGCTGCCATACACTGTGCTCTTGCAGGGGCTGGTGTGGGGCCCGGAGACGAAGTTATCACTACCGCATGGACCTTCATTGCCCCCATTGAAGCAATCAGCGCTCTGGGAGCTGTTCCCGTACCGGTTGAAATAGATGAAACCTATCATCTTGACCCTCTGGCGGTAGAACGGGCAATTACAGAGAAAACAAAAGCAGTTGTTGTGGTTCCCATGTGGGCTGCTCCCAAAATGAAAGAACTTCAGGATATCTGCACCCGGAGGGGCCTCATTCTCATTGAGGATGCCGCACAGGCTCTTGGCGCCTCATACGGGGGCAGAAAGCTCGGAACAATCGGCAGTGTTGGTTCCTTCTCGTTTGATGCCGGAAAGACGCTACATACCGGTGAGGGCGGAATAATTGTGACCAACGATCGGGAGATCTACCTTCGAGCTGCTGAATTCTCCGACCATGGCCATATGCATCTTGACGACCTTCCGCGAGGAAAAGATCCCCGCCGGGCAAAAGGGCTTAACCTCCGTATGAGTGAAGTGACTGCTGCCATAGGCCTTGCGCAGCTTGCAAAAATTGATACCATCCTCTCAACTGCCAAAGAGAATAAAAAGAGAATTAAGGACGCCATCTGCAATGTGGCGAACATTACTCTCCGCCCTTTTGCCGATGAAGTGGGCTCGCAGGGCGACACTCTGATTTTCAGTGTAAGCGACCGCGCCGCTGCGCTGGAGTTTGAGGTGCATCTCGGCCGAAGCGGGTTTGGCACTAAAATTCTTCCTGAAGCGCTTGACTGGCATTATGCAGGGGTATGGGGCCATCTTCTTGATGGGTATGATCGCTATCGAAACAGTGATCTTGAGGCGCTCTGGCCCAAAACGGGAGAGCTTCTCCGTCGGAGCATCTGTCTGAACATCCCTGTTCTTATGGACGACGCAACAGTTGAAAAACTGACTGAAGCCATTCTCTCGGCAGCTGAAGCAATGGGGTAGAAGACAAAGATCAGAAAGAACGAAAACGAAAAAAGCCTGTTCCATGATGGACAGGCTTTTTCTGTTCTGGAGGTGAAGAGCGGATTTACAGTGTAAGGAATAGTAGCTGTGCGTCTACAACTGGGCCATCAAACGGAACGCAGCCGGAGCTGTTGAAACCACCTACCTGAAAGTAGTCGAGGAAGAGCAGGACGAAAACCAGAACAAAATCAAAACCTTCCGCATCTGGACGCAAGACCGGGTCGAGGTCTACCGATCCAGCAGCGAATCGGGCGAAGTCGAAACCATCATCGATCAACCGAACCCCCTCGGCATAGTGCCGGCAGTCTGCCATTACAGCCGCAGCAAGCTGCACCGCGGCATTGGAACCTCAGAAATAGAAGATGTAGCCCGCATCCAGCAAAGCATCTACAACGATGTAAGCGAGCTGGGGCAAACAATCCGCAACACCAACCACTCAACACTGGTGAAGAACCCCGAAGATGACGCCACAGGAGGCGCAGGCGGGGTTGTCATCATGGCCGAAAGCACAGAAGCAGGGAAACGCCCCTACCTCATGCAGCCGATGCTGTTTCAGAGGGAAGGGCTGTTCAAGACGATTGACAAAAAAAAGGGATGATCAACCGCATGACCCACCTCGCACCAGTGCGAAGCATGCGGACCCAGCCAGTAAGTGGTGAAGCTATGAAGACTGAGTTTGAGCTGCTTAATGCGCTTCTCAGTGAAATGGCCTCAGGGCTGCAACTCACCGAGATAAAGCTCATTGAAATCTTCTGCGCCTGGTTAGGCAAAGAAGACGAGGCAAAAAGCCTCATTGTCAAATATCCAGAGAAGTTCGAACTGCGCGACCGCGAGCAGGATCTGACGCTGCTCAAAGAAGCCGGCACCCTCACAGTCAACAGCCCCACCTTCCAAAAAGAGCTGCAGAAGCTGATCGCCAGCATCGCCCTGGAGGACGATGCTCAGCTGGAGGAGATCAATGGGGAGATTGATGGAAATGGGTCGGAATAAATCTCCCTCGTAATGGAAAAATCTTGTAATCTTTGCTATTTTTAAAATTCTTGGCAACAGGCGATTGGAATTAGCGTGGCTTCTCTCAGACAGCTGAACTCTTCAGGAGTTACTTGGGCATAATGATGTGAGCACCACGATGATTTATACTCATGTTTTAAACAAGGGCGGTCATGGAGTAAAAAGCCCTGTTGACCTGTTTGTTGCCGGTTTAGACTGATCTGTATAAGTCCGCACAGCTCAATGATTGTTAATATTTGTAAGTCGTTTATAAATAATTGATTGGGTTGTTTTTGGTGGTGATTTCGACATTGTCTTATACAGAAAGGAGCTTTCTGCCTTTTCTGGATTAGGCAGATCAGTCTAAACATTGTTATGTGCAATAAACTAAAGGAACACGATGAGTCGAGCTTATTATTCAGCCTCTCTTGAAAAATTTGTAAATGACAGTAGCGATTCTATCCTTGGTGAATTAACTCGACAGCATCAGTTTGCACTCGAAGATTTACAAAGAAATGCCTGGATATCACAGATAAAAATTCTAAAAAATGAATTGACCAATCTTCCAGGATCTTACCTAGCATTTGAGTATGCTATTCCAAGAATGGGGAAGCGGGTAGATGTCGTTATTCTTTATTTAGGTGTGGTGTTTGTGCTTGAATTTAAGGTAGGTGAAAAGTCATACCCAAATTCAGCACTTGAGCAGGGTTTAGATTATTCAGTCGATTTAAAGAACTTTCATGAGCAAAGTCATTATAGAGCAATAGTTCCAATCATTATTGCCACTGAAGCGCCCAGCTGTGAACCACTAATAAAAAAATACCCTGACTGTGTATACTTCCCAATAAAATCAAATAAAAATAATTTTGTTTCGCACATTAAAGCAGTTGCAAACGAAATAAATGAAAGCAGTGTTCTGGTTCCACTTGAATGGCTAGAATCCATATACAAACCTACGCCTACAATCATTGAAGCAGCACAAGCTCTTTATAAGGGGCATAGCGTTAAAGAGATATCTAGATCAGATTCAGGAACTATTAACCTTGGTGCTACTTCTGACACAATTTCAGAAATTATCAACCTGTCGAAACTAGAGCACAAAAAATCAATCTGTTTCATAACAGGTGTTCCTGGCGCAGGAAAAACTCTTGCTGGTCTTAATATTGCAAATGAAAGACATAATGTAGACGAAGGTGAACATGCTGTATTTTTGTCCGGGAATGGCCCACTGGTTGAAGTGCTACAAGAAGCACTCGCTAGAAATGAAGTCCTTGAAAAGAAAGGTACGGATAAAAAAATCACGAAAATTCAGGCATTAACAAAAACAAAAGCATTTATTCAAAATATTCACCATTTTCGTGATGATGCTCTCCAAAATGAAAAACCTCCTATTGAGCGTGTTGCAGTATTTGATGAAGCACAGCGTGCTTGGACGTTAGAACAAACAAGGTCATTTATGGCTAGAAAAAAAGGCATTCAAGGATTCGATAAGTCTGAACCAGAATTTCTCATCAGTGTTCTGGATAGGCATCAAGACTGGGCTATTGTTATTTGTTTAATAGGTGGTGGCCAGGAAATAAATACTGGAGAAGCTGGATTACCTGAATGGTTTTCTGCAATCCAGAAAAATTTCCCTCATTGGGATGTTTATGTTTCAAATAAATTAACTGATCAAGAATACACGAATGGAGAAAATATTTATTCATCATTGACTGATAAGCAATTAACTGTAAAAAATGAACTGCACTTATCAGTATCCGTTAGATCATATCGTTCAGAGAAACTTGCATCATTTGTGAAAGCATTTCTGGATATAAAACCCGATGAAGCTCATTCAATATATCAGCAGTTAAAAAATGACTATCCTATCGTGGTTACTCGGGATATTGAAACCGCGAAACACTGGCTGAGCTCGAAAGCAAGAGGTGGAGAAGGGCTTGGTTTAACAGCGTCATCTGGCGCATACAGGTTGAAACCATACGGTATTCATATAAAATCGGCTATTGAACCCAAGACATGGTTTTTGAATAGTAGAAGTGATGTACGTTCTGCCGGATTTCTTGAAGACGTTGCAACAGAATTTGATATTCAAGGACTTGAATTAGATTGGACTTGTATTGCTTGGGATGCAAACTTAAGAAAAATTGATAACGGTTGGGAGTTTAAAAATTTTCGAGGCACTGAATGGCAAAACATCAATGATGCTATTAGACGACGCTATTTATTAAACGCCTATCGGGTATTATTAACTAGAGCCAGACAAGGAATGATTATATTTATTCCAAATGGTGACGAGTCGGATAGAACAAGAAAGCCTGAATTCTACAATCCTGTTTATGAATATTTTATACAATGTGGTGTGCAATGTATCTAAAAGCACATAACAAAAAAATCCAGCGGACGCAAAAAGACGCGCCGCTGATTTAGGCGTTCGAAAAATTAATGAAGAATACTACAGCACTAATCCTCAGCCTTGTTGCACTTTTGATTTTTTCTGGTTGCGCAAGTGTTCAATCAACAACTTCACGTTTTCACCAATTGCCCGAAAAAGGGAA
>Ga0222702_1000046_pt1 | contig 38360 bp, 75 predicted proteins | sample AntAcemetage1504_FD_181152 | JGI IMG/M metagenome (GOLD analysis project Ga0222702, IMG submission 181152) | Saline water microbial communities from Ace Lake, Antarctica - #1504 | ecosystem: Environmental > Aquatic > Non-marine Saline and Alkaline > Saline | place: Antarctica: Ace Lake...
GATATAGATGAAATGTTTCGAGATAGAAAAAAAGATTGTATAACAAAAAAAGAAATTTGCGAAAATTGCAAAAATATAATTTTAAAAAATGCTCTTGCGCGGTTTAAAAAAACACAAAAAAAATAAAAAAAACACAAAATCACTTGACAAGACTTTTGTATAATATAAGTTGTAATTAAATCAAACGGAAAAGGGGACAACATGAAAAACTTAAACAGTAACACAAAAACTTTAATAGAAATGATTAGACCATCAATTAAAATAGCATTTAGCCTTATCCCAGAGTTGCATATAACCGAAAAGCAAAACTGGACAAATATTCTTGAAGATCACATTGCAAAGGCATTGGATTTTATATTAAAAAATGCTGTAGACGGTTCTTATTCTTATAATTCTTTAGCAACTGCGATTGCTAAAGGAAATGACATTAAGGTGATTATATAATATGCTGAAATATCCGGATTTCCCAGATATACATCTGCGTTTCCCTATTGACTTTGAAGTTGGAACAGACATTGTATTTGCTTTAGTTTTTTCTAAATTTTTCGCCAGTAGAATATGCGGAAGAGTTTCTTTTGTATTTAACGATGTACTCATATACGTTAATTCTCACAGTAGTATATCAATATTATTGGAGGAATATAAAAAAAACTATAGAATAATTTCAGATGATCGCTGGATAGCTATATAATTCTTAGGGGGAGCAACCAAATGATATTTGAGCTATACACTCAAAAAATTGAAATAACAGTTGATCGATACGATCCACCACAAATCCAAACAATGATTGATCCGCCATTTGATGAAGAATGGTTTTTTTCTGGAATGATAGTTGATAAGGACGGTAATGATATTTGCAAATGTCCAGAAGAATTATTAGATATTTATCATAAAGAAATAATTGAAGCAGTAAAAGAAGATAGAGAATAATAGACTCAAAAGGCTTTCAGATGCCCTAACGGGAAACGGATCAGCCTTAATATAATCGGCGGTGGTCAATGGGTTCATGTACCCGCTCCAACCTTCGTATCTGATGCAATAATAAATAGGGAGTTTTAAAATGTTAGAAATTCACAAAAATATAACAATAACAAAATTTTATGATAGCATTATAGGCTATAAAAATTACTGCGACAATAATAATGGAAAATTTGAATCTGAAAATGTTGGTAATGAAATAAGCAATTTTTTTAAAAATATCAGAGAAAATTATGCGGTTGAAACTGAAGTCATAAATCAAATGGAAGAATTTTTTAGAATAACTATTTTAAGTAAAATTTAAGGAAGGTAAAAAATGAAAAAAGTAAAAGATTTATCAGTAAAAGTTGACACATACACAGACAAAGAAGGAAATCCAAAAGGAAAATATCAAAATGTCGGTGCAGTTATGGAAGACGACGAAGGGCATCAATTTTTATTATTTGATAGAACTTTCAATCCCGCAGGAATGCCAAACCCAGAAAATAGGACAAATATTATTATTTCAATGTTTGACATAAAATCTAAAGACGATACTGAAGGATTTGGTAACAACAGATGAAACTTATAATAGCATTTATATTATTTATTTTATGCCTTATTCTGCTTGGATATATAATTATAATAATTGCAAAAAAAATCCATAAAGCGAAATACTGGTATATTGATCGATGGTTTTTCAAATAATGAGAGGTAAGAAATGAAAGAAGTCATAATAAATGATTTTTTAAATTTACAATCTAAATCAACTAAAACCCTGACAAGGGATGAATATATTAAAAAAAGTAAATTTACTAAAAAGAAAGTCGATACGGCTTTCGGATCATTCAGAAATTTAAAAACAGAATCATTTGGATATAGCTCTGATAAATTTGGCTCTACCGAATTGGAAAAAGTTGAGGATAAAAACACAGTAACATTCTCAAGCAAAAGTTATGAAATTAAAACTGTTGATGAATTACTGGCTTATGCTGAAGTCGATATAAATGAATATGAAATTACAAAAACAGTTGTTAATGTTTGGGGTAGTAAAACAAATCCATGTTATCAGGTCAAGGCGTGGCTGTCAAGAAAAACCCCTGAACAGGTCAACGCAAAAAAATTATTAGAAGATTTTAGAATTGAAGCAGAAAAATATTCTACTAAAAAATATTCTACTATATTGAAACCAGTAAAAAACAAGTCTATATCTCATCTATTAGAAATTTCCATTCAAGATGTTCATTTTGGTCAATTATCATGGAAGGGCGAAACCGACAAGGCAAATTATGATATTAAAATTGCTGAAAAACTTATGGTCGAAGCTGTAACTTTTTTCATGCAATCGGCAATTGATTATAATATTGAAGAGGTTTTATTTCCTGTTGGCTCTGATTTTTTCAATGTCAATTCAGCTTTGAACACTACAGTCAAGGGGACAATTCAAGACGAGGATTGCAGATGGCAGAAATCATTTCACAAGGGTGTAATGCTTCTTGTTTCTTGCATAGACACAATTTTGTATAATACAACTGGAATGATTACCGTTCCCGTTATTTACGGAAATCACGACCATGAAAGAACATATTATGCAGGGGAGTTTTTGCTTGCTTGGTATAAAAATAATAAAAGGGTTATAATTGACAACCAACCAACACCCCGAAAATATTACAGGTATCATTCAAATTTGATAGGATATACTCATGGAGACAACATCAAAATTGATCGACTGCCTTTAATAATGGCAACTGAAACACCTGATAAATGGGAAAAGACAACAAATCGAGAATGGCACATAGGGCATTTGCACCATAAGAAAACACATATTTACAACACCGATTTAGAAGAAAATGGAATTAGAGTCAAAACAATTCCTTCTTTAGTTGCTATTGACGCATGGCATAATCTGAAAGGATATAACGCAATGAGAGAATGCCCTGCTTTTATTTGGGATAAATTGAAGGGAAATTTTGTCCAGTTTAATTATAAAGTTTAAGGTCATAACCTGATTTTTATAGAATTATTTAAGGTTATAGCCTGAAAAATATTGAAGGGGTGAAGATGTGATTGAAAATATTAAACACGAAAAGCACAAAAAAAGGAAAGTAAAAGTTGAGTTGTTTAATGACCATTTGCAGAATTTTAAAAAGTATGGGATTCCACGTGCTCAATTAGTAATTGCAGACATCCCTTATAATCTTGGAAATAATGCTTATGCAAGCAATCCGGCGTGGTATAAAGACGGAGATAATAAGCAGGGTGAAAGCAACCTTGCCGGAAAGTCTTTTTTTGATACTGATAAAAATTTTAATATCAACGAGTTTTTTCATTTTTGTTCTAAGCTGATTATTCCCGAACCAAAAGAAAAAGGGAAGGCTGGTTGCATGATTATTTTTTGCGAATTTGAACAGCAATTTGCCTTGATAGATATTGCAAGAAAATACGGATTTGCAAATTACATAAACCTTGTATTTAGAAAAAACTTTTCGGCTCAAGTCTTGAAAGCTAATATGCGTGTAGTTGGCAACTGTGAATATGCGATGCTATTTTACAGGGAAAAGCTACCGAAATTTAATAATAACGGCAAGATGGTTTTTAATTGTATCGATTGGCAAAAAGACAGCAAAACAACAAAAATCCACCCAACTCAAAAACCCTTAAACGTGCTAAAGAATTTAATACAAGTTTTTACAGATGAAGGGGACGTTGTTATTGACCCTGTAGCAGGGAGCGCCAACACGTTAAGAGCTTCATACGAATTGAACAGACCGTCTTATGGATTTGAGATTAAGAAAAACTTTTACAAAGATGCAGTTGCTAATATTAAAATTGCAACAGATCAGGGAAGGTTATTTTGATTGAAAAAAACCAAATAATCCTTGCTGATTGCATGGATATAATGGCAGATATGCCGGATGATTATATTGATCTGGCAGTGGTTGATGTCAACTATGGAATTAAGCAAGACGGCAGAAACAACCATACAAGAGGCAAATTAGCAGTTTCTAAAAATTATGTCGACAAATCGAGATATGACAATGATTCACCTGATGTAAAATATTTTAATAAATTATTGAGAGTGTCTAAAAATCAAATTATATTCGGAGCTAATCATTTTATATCAAAAATCCCTTATGATTCTTCTTGCTGGTTAATATGGGATAAGTGCAATGGGAAAACAGACTTTGCAGACTGCGAACTTGCATGGACATCTTTTAAGTCAGCTGTAAGAATTTTTAGATACAAGTGGCAAGGTATGCTTCAAGAAAACATGAAAAATAAAGAAATTTTACAGCATCCAAATCAAAAACCAGTTGCTCTTTACCGTTGGATTTTACAAAATTATGCTAAAGAAGGTCAGCTGATTTTCGATTCACATTCTGGCTCTGGTTCTCTTGCGTGTGCCTGTCATCTTGAAAAATTTGATTTCATCGCTTGCGAAAAAGACAAAGATTATCATAAAGATTCTGTCAATAGATTAACAGATTTACGCAGTCAGGGGGTATTATTCTAATGCAATCAAAGAAATTTTCACTTATCGAATCATTATCAAATGTAGCAATCGGGTATTTTGTCAGCCTATTATCTCAAATATTAGTATTTCCAATTTTCGATATTAACGTAGACTTGAAAACAAATATTTATATCGGATTATGGTTTACTGTAATTTCTATAATAAGATCGTATCTTTTAAGACGTACTTTTAACAGGTTTAAAAGATGAATAAAATATTTTTTATGAATCTTTGGAAATGGAAATGCAACATTCCAGAAAGTTCATTTAAAAAAAACGTTATGAACTATGAAGATTTAAAAAAAACTGAGTGGTCAAATGAATTTGAAACTTTATGTAGAAACAGGCTGATAATGGGTGCTATGAGATATGGCAGATTAAACGCTAAAAACAAAGCAAAATATGACAGAATAAAAAGCTGTATATCAAGATTGGAAAAATATAATGAAACTGGAAACAAAGAGCATTTAGTAGATGTTTCAAATTTATGTTTATGCGAATTTATAGAATGCGCCCATCCGAAAGCACACTTTGAAAGTATTGACGATGGTGAACACACGAAAATAATAGAGGTCAATTTATAGATGAAATATCTAATAACATTCTCAATTTTTGGCAAAGAAATGAAATGCACTATAACAGGCAAGAGCAAAGACGATGCTGAATATAAATTAAGAGGTAAATTGAAAATCGTTACAATTGAACCTTTTGTTGGTGAAAGTGTTAAATCCAGTACTGAAAGTGTTAAAACTGCATTGTTCGGTAGTAAAAATAATACTGGACTTGATGATCTTTTAAAAGGGTTTGGGATGAAATGAAATGAGATCAAACAACGGATATGATTTAAGTTTTAAAAAATGTGAAACTGTAAGAACAGAAAAAGATCCTATTAGAATTTGCCCCGAATGTCAATCGAGAGAATTAGATGAAAAACACCCACGTCAAAAAATTTGTTCTGAATGCAGGGAAAATAACAGATATTTTTCAAATCTTGAAAGCGATGCGAAATGGAGAAAAAACAATCCGGAAAAATTTAAAGCGTCAAGAAAAATAAGCAATCGAAAATATAAATTGAAAATGAAACAGGCGGGTTAAATGAAAATCCACGTAAAAGAAAACTCAAAAGATTACATCAAAATGCTACGCAGAAAACATGGCGGACTTCCGATTGTTGCGGCTGAAACTGTCAACACCGCTGCAAAAGTTATTGAATCAAGATATAAAAAAGCGTTGAAAAAATTTACCATTAGAAATAAATTCACATTAAGAGCAATCAAATTAAATAAATCTAAGGCAAGACGAAGCAACGGAAAATTCAGAAAATTTGAGGACATCAACGCAATTGTTGGAGTCATGAAACAAAAAGGCGGAAAAGAACATTATCTTAAGGATCAGGAATTGGGCGGGACCACAAGAGGACGATCAAGGGGTGGAAATATTGCAATGCCGTTGAATAGAGCAAGGACTTCCAACAGTGACAAGAGAGCTGTCAAGGGTGCTTTGAGATTAAGAAAATCAAAAAGTTCAGTACTTGCCATGAAAGGAAATCCGATAGGCGTCAAGGGTTCAAGATACAGCATAAAGCAATCATGGGCTATTGCCAACAAATATGCTGGAACTTCAAATCATGCAAAAATTAGAAAATCAAAAGGATACGGATCAAATAAATATCACTGGAACTTAAAAGCTCCATTCGTAATGATTGGCGGAATGTATTTAAAATTTGGAAAAAAATTAAAAATGATTCGTACACTAACAAAAAAATCAGTGCGAATTAAAGCACGCCACAAGCTTCAAAATTCAACTGAAGCACTCAAGCCGAAAATGATGGAAGCAATTTTTAAGAGAGAAGCAAAAAAACACCTCGGTAAGATTAAATGACACCAACACTCCGACCGGATTTAGCAACAGAAAAATATCCTCATGTAATAGAATATGAATGTTCATGTGGAAAAAAAAAGATATTATATCAACCTGAAAAAATAGATATAATTGTCAGGTGTTTTGATTGCCAGAATGATTATGAAAGTACTAAACATCTGTTATAAAGTTTTTTTGCATTTTTTTATATATTTTTTCATAAAAAGGTTGACAAGTTTTATCTTTATGACGATATTAAGATTATATCAAATAAAAGGAGAAACACCATGACATATTTCACAGTTAGAAAAAAAGATGTAATTGATTATTCAGAAAATGGAGTTTATAAACTTTCTGTTTTAAAGGAAATGTCAGTTAACACAGAAACAAATGTTTTCATTGAAAGTATCGGACTTATTCAAAATGGAATATTGAAAACACTTGATGAAATCAGGGAAGGAAAATTAAAAAAGGCGGTGACGGGATGAAATGGATGACAGTAACTATTATAATTTTAGCAGTAGTAAATATAATTATCACTGCAATTTTTGGCTCAAATTTACCAAATGCAATATGCGGATGGCTTGTAGTGATAACATCTCAATTAGTAATTTTAAGAAATATAAAAAAAATAGGAGCCAAAAAATGAAAATTAAATTAAATTTAATAATCGACTCTCACAACTCAAATCCGACAGAAACATTGAGTATTGAAGATGGAATTGATGAAATATTTTTGTCAATAAGCGGGTACGATAGAGAGATAGCTGTTGACAGATCAGAGTTAAAAAAAGCATTATCAATAATATAGGAGCCAAAAAATGAAAAAACTATTCAACAAAATTAAAACAGGAAATAAAATTGTAGACGAAACATTACTTGAAGTGCTTGAAGACAAGAAAATTATGCTGGAGGTGTTGAAGTGAAAAATCTTAAACGTGGTGACATGATAGAAGTATGCGATGCAAGTGGTATGTGGAAAGAAAGAATATTTTTAGAAGAATACGAAAGCGGAAGTTGTGATTGCGTGTTATTTAATTATGAAGGTGAATTTTTAAGAGGCGAGTATTTTCCTGTATTCAACTGGGGAAAAAACCAATGTCGTCAAATATCAAAAGAACTCAACCAATCCGATGAAATAAAAGATATTGAAAATAGATCAGATGAAAGGATTGAAAATTTAACTATTACAGAGGTTGACGGAAAACCAATACCAACACCCGACCCATTGCAAGCACTTAAGGATCAAATTGTCGCACTGTTGAATGGTCACGATTTCGAGTCTATGGATGTATTCAATAAAGACCCTGAAAAAATATTTATCAGCATAACATTAAAAAAGGAAGGGAAGAAATGAAGCGAAAACTTGAATACGAATCTGAAAAAGTATTGCCAGAAGAATTGAGTGAAATAATAAAAAAATTAGAATTAAATATTTTAAGAGACAGAAATGAATCTGATAAAATATTATGCCATATAGGACATTTGAGATATGACTTAGTGGTATGGTTTTCAAATAAAGAAATTAAGGACGGGACGAAATGAAACTTCTCGAAACTACAGACAATATTCAAATCAGGATATGGGGCGGAGGGGGCAATCCCGAAAAAATTGACGACTGCTTTTATTCTATTCCAGTATCGGAAATGAGAATAATAATCAGAGACGGGAATGATGAAATTAAAAAAATTTTAAAAGAAAATATAGGAAATTTTATTTCCTTAAACTTTAAAGATGACAATAAAAAATTTGAAGTTCATGGAAAAATATTAAGAATTGAAAAAAATTATCTGTATATTATTGGGAATTATAAAATTAAGGACGGGACGAAATGAGAACTTCAAAGCAAATTGAAAAAGACATATATGGTACAGATGGATTGTATCATAGAGTGATTGAAAAAATTGATTCTCTTGGAGGTCGCAAATCTTCGGAGCTGACAGGAAAATCAACTCAACATTTAAACAGCTTCAAAAAACATTCTGAAAAATCCAGACCAAAACTGAAGACAATTATTTTTATTGCTGGTCGGCTGGGGGTGGAGTGATGAAAGAATCTTCAATTCAAAAAATCGTATTTGACCACTTGACATCAATCGCAGTTGAAAATAATTTCTTTTGTTTTAGTATTCCAAATGAAAGTTTTATGATGGCAGCAAGCATTGCAGGACTTGACAGCAAGACAAAGTCAATTCTCAATATGCACTTGAAAAAAATGGGTATGGTTCCAGGTATTCCGGATTTGTGTATTTTTTATAGTGATGTTGAAAAAGTTGGAATATATAATATAGCGGTGAAGATTCCCAAAACTCTTTTCATCGAACTTAAAAAGCCAAATGAAAAACCATCTGATATTCAAAAAATTATACATGAAAAAATCAGGAGTGTTGGACATTCTGTTGTAATTGCTTATAGCTTAGAAGATGTCAAAAAAATATTAAATGATTATGGAGTTACGGGATGAAAACAATTTATCTTGAAGACGTACAAAAAGATGTAATAAAAAAACTCGAAGAACAAAACAAAGAAATGCTTGAATGGCTTAAAATAGTGTTGGAAAATGAAGGTAAAATTTATGATGATTCGACATATCAAGAATTGGTTGAATTTTATGAAAACATAATTGAAAAAAACAAGGACAGTTGCAATGAAAATATTAAATGATTATGGAGTGGTGGGATGAAAAAAGATTTAGTTCCAATATATCAACTTGAGAAAGAAAACAATAAACTCGAATCACAAAACAAAGAAATGCTAGAATTTTTGGTTCACTTATATGCAAATTATGAACTTCCTTACGGTGCGATGGATAGTGATACAAAAAAAATGTTTAAAAGCATTATCGAAAAATACAAGGACAATTAAAATGAAAATATTAAATGATTATGGAGTGACGGGATGAAAAAAGATTTAGTTCCAATATATCAACTTGAGAAAGAAAACAATAAACTAAAAGCACAAAACAAAGAAATGCTTGAATGCATAAAAGAAGCTGTAAATTTATCAGAATATGCAGCATGTTCAAAAGTAGAAAATCAAGAAGAGTTTTTAAAAGATTTATTTGAAACGATAACACTTTTTCAAGTAAACTCTAAAAACATAATTGAAAAAAACAAGGAAAATTAAAATGAAATGCCCGTCATGCCACTCGAAACTAATTGAAGGAAAACTTGTTGACAAAAAAAGTGAGATAGAATATTGTACTTTTAAATGCCCGAAATGTTCATACATGAAGGGAATACCAAAAGGGGTAAAAAAATAATATGATTCTCCGACCCTATCAACACGAAGCTCGCTACTGGGTTAATCGTCAATTAAATAATAGCAGAAATCCACTTCTTGTCATGCCAACCGGAACAGGAAAAACGAAAACAGCTATTCAAATTATAATTGATCGTATTTTATTAAAACAAAAAGTTATAGTTGTTGTTCCTCAAATTGAAATATTCGACCAATGGATAGGGGAATGCTCTCAGGCTGAAGTTATAAAAAAATATATAGAAGGATTTAAAAAAAATGATTTAAATTATGGATACATAAATGATGAAGGCGTTCAAGGTAGAAACAAACATGTTTATATTTGCATGGCTCAAAGTTTAGATAATATTTTAATTGCACTTCCTGAAAAATTTGTAAAAGCTATTCAAATAATAATAACAGATGAAACCCATCACAGTTCCGCCACAACATGGATAAATATTTATAATCACTTTGAACACGCTCAAAGGTTGGGACTGACTGCAACGCCTTATAGAATGGACAACAAGCCATTATCTGAATATTATGACTGCATGTTTGAAGCTATTACAATGAGTGAGGCAATCGCAAAAGGATATTTATGCAAGCCGATTATAATTATTCCAGATGAATATAAAAATAATGTTCCCGATATTGGAGTCGACATTGACAGGAATGAACAAAGAAAACTAATTAAAGATAGAAAAATTATCGGCGATATGGTTCGAGCATATAAAGAAGTATTTGACGGGTTACCGGTTATTGTCCCATGCTCAAACCATAAACACGCTGAATTTGTTACAGAATTATATATCAATGCAGGCTGGCAAGTGGACCACATTCACAGCAAAATGTCAAAATCAGAACGGAATGCAATTTTACAAAGACTGAGAAAAAATGAAACAAATATTTTAATTACTGTTGGTGTCGGTGTTGAGGGAATGGATATCCCCGGATTATATGGAATTATTTGGCTACGATTTACAGAAAGTTTAACAATTTATATGCAGTTCAACGGGCGTTCAATGCGACCAGCAAAAGGAAAAGAATTTTTTATTATGATTGATCCGGTTGGAAATTCTGTAATTCATGGCAGACCTGACATAGACAGGAAATGGTCGCTCACTACAGATTATATTCCAGGTCAAGACGTGTCTGATGCTCCGACAAGTCAGATATGTGCTGTATGTGGTGTTGTGAATTCAATAGAAAATAATAAGTGCTGGATTTGTGGATATGATTTCAAAACCGGATTAGACAAAGATGGAAAAGAAGTTGACAAAAAGAAAAGAAAATTACCGAAAATGATAGACGGGCAACTGGTTTATTTGGATGGGAAATATAATAAGGATGGAGAAGAAAATGAACAGCGAAGACAAGGCAATGATAACTTACATGGCAATAGTAACAATAACAGTGATAATAATGACAATAATTCACAAGACACAATACTAACAAAACTCCAAAAAGTGGAAATATTGCATAAGGATTTGACAGGCTTAAAAATGAAAAATAAATTTAAAGAGGGGTTGAAATGGTTATAACTGATGAAATGCAAGCAGAATTTGAAAAGCTTTTAGAATGGCAGGAAGAAAATAAAGAAAAAGATTTTGCAGGATTTCCTTTTAAGTTAATAAATGTCATGACTTTTATGATAATTGAAAATCAAATTGAAATAAAAAAATTAAGAAAAGAATTGAAAGAGGTTAAAAAATGGTTATAAATAAAGCAAAAAGTATAAATTTAAAACTTTCAAATATTTATCATAATAGAGCTTTAATAATTGAAGCATTTATTTTTGGCGAAGAAATTGTTGAGATAAGAAAAAAATCAAGAGCAACTATGATAATTAAAAAAGAAACCCATCCAGAATATGTATTCGCATTCGGGTTGTTTGATTATGAATTTAGAGGGGTGGAGAAATGAAGGAAAATATAAAACTCAAAGAACAAAACAAAGAAATGATAAATGTATTAATTGAATTATATATATATTTTATAAAAACAAATACCATTATGCTTGCTGGCATGGTTAGAGTTGTTGTAGAAAAAGTAACTGGAAAAGATATACTCGAGGTTTTAAAAAAATGAACCGCAACTACTTAAACCTTATCTTCGCAATAATTGCAGGATTACTATTTTTCATTCTGCATAAAAAATCTGATTATTTTGAAACACATAAAAAAAGTGTTGACATTATATTTTTTTCTACAATTGTAATATTAGTTTTATTTTTTTCATGTCTTGCGATTATTCCAATGGAGGTTAGATGAAATGAGTTTTGAATTTGGCGATATAGTAACAAGAGATGGCACTGATGAACATTTAATTTATCTACCTGTTGATGATTGTGGAAATATTGATGTAGTTTGCATAAAAGAGCCGTCAACTAGATACATTAAACTTGGAGAAACAGAGTCAAACCTAGAAAGAAGATATAATTTTATAAGACGTTCAATAAATTGCGAAACGCTTTTGAATATAATAGGTAGAAACGATTTAATAATGGAGGTTAGATAATATGGCAATTAAATTAAAAAGAGTACCGGCAATTGCAAGAGGACTTTGTTATGGATGTTATTTTTATGAATCCGATAATGGAGACTGCCCATCGTGTGATAATAAACTTTTGAAAAAATACCCTATGGGCAAACTTACCTGTAGCAATCCTTCCAAAATTTTTATAGAGGTAAAATAAATGCCATATTTTGAAGACCCTGATTTTAAAGAAAAAGTATTAAAAGGAATTTATAAATATCCCGAAACAGTTGCAGAAAGAATAATTAAAAGTGTTGCATTTTATATTATGATTTCTATTCTTGCAGTGACATTGTATCAGTGGGACCAGTCAAATAAAAATCATGAAATTAAATTGAAAACTACTTTGTCAGTCAAGCATAAATTGATGACAAAAAAGCAAGCTGGAAATATGATATTTGTTGAGACTTCAAGATATTCTAAAATGAACGGGGAGCTGTAAATGATAACAAAGGATTATAGAATAACAACCATAATGGATCAGGAAGTTTATGAAAGACATCTTGATAATTTAAAAAAAGCAGGTATAAGGCTTAGAGGAACAGGCGCAAAAGTTATGGAAGTCAATGCTGAAATTTTTAATATGATGCTTGAAATTCTTGTTGACGGGGATATGCAAAAAGAATATTTTGAGATATTGGAAAAGCATGGAGGGGAGAAATGAAAATAAAAATTGAAAAAATATCAGATGATGAATTTAAAGAATACCGAAAAATAAAAACTCTTGAGGAATTATTGAACATAAGAAAAGAATTTAAGTGTAGTGTAATAGTTCAAGAATTTACACTTGATGATTGTGATCTTGGAGTCATCATATATGATGGTTATTTATAATGATTCCCGAACGCGATAAAATTCGTCAAGCTTTCACAAACGGTGCCGAAATTGAATACCGTCCAACTTGTGGAACTGCCAGCGATTGGCAAGACTGTAAAAATCCGGAATGGAATTATAAATTATATTATTATCGGATTAAATTTTCAACAGGTCAAAATATAAATTATTTATATAGACGATGGAAAATTAACAGGAAAAATAAAAGCTCGCAGGAATATATTTTAATTGAAAAAATGAAATATGAAATTGAGAGGTTGAAAGGATGAAAATAAGCGAACTAATTAAAGAAGCTCATGAGAATGCTATTGAAAAAGGATTTTATGAATGCCGGGATTGTGAGGGAAAAAAATATATTGGCAGGGGTTCGCATTTTGTTAAAGAATGTCCAGAATGCAACGGCACTGGAATAGATCAAAATAAAAACATCCCTGAAATGTTGATGTTAATTATTTCTGAAATCTCTGAAGCGGTTGAGGCATTGAGGTGCGGGAAATTCACCAATTGTGATATTGAAGATTATTCAGATTTTGATAAAGAATCATATCCGAGATGGTTTGAACGTCATATCAAAGACACCTTTGAAGATGAAATTGCAGATTTTTATATCAGGTTATTTGATCTTTGCGGATATTTGGAAATTGAATATGTTGGAAACTCATTGCCACTTATTAAATTTGATAAAGTTAAGAATATAACACATCAACTATTTTATATTGCAAAAAGAATAATGATGCTTGATTGTAAATATTTATCATGTCGACAAAATGAAATATCTGATATTTTTAATAACCTTGATCTTTTCTGCGAACACAATAATATCGACATCGAAAATCACATCAAGGCAAAAATGGAATATAATAAAACAAGACCAAAAAAACATAATAAGGAATTTTAATTATGAACTATAAATTTATTACAGATTTTCATAAATCACGACAAGCGAAAATTGGAGCAAGTGATATTCCAAAACTTATTCCACATCCAGAAAAACAAACAGAATCGCTATCGGCTTATACCGACAGCAAAGGAAAAAGACATTCAGAAACTGCATTTGATTTATACGATGAAAAAATAAACGGTAAAAAATGGGAGTATTCTTTTCCGGCTGAAATGGGTCACGTCTTGGAGGGCCAAGCTCTTTATGAATTTATAAAAGATAATATTGATAAGGATGTAGCTTTTGAATTTTTAAGAGGCTATCAGATGCACAAAATGGAACAGGAAACGCAAAGCCATAAAGCCGGTAAACTAATTTGCATAAATCCCGAACCATACAACCAGACGCCATTCAAGCACAATACAGAAACGGTATCGAGTTATGGCGTCGCTCATGCTGATTGTGTTTATGATCCAGGTGGAAATAATGGAATGGTAGTTCCTGACAGTTTTTATGAAAGTCGTGGATTAGATAAGTCTATGTGCGGAGGCGTGACAATCAAAAAAAACGGCTTAACAATCGACCTCTCAAAACCATTCATAATTGAAGCAAAAAGCGCACGCTCTCACACAGTCAGTGCAAGGAAAAAAGATAAATATAAGGGATATGACTTGACACTTAAATCATGGCAAGGAATACCCCTGAAAGTTTATTTTCAAGTTCAATATCAAATGATATTATATAATATTGACATGGCTTATGTCTCTTTAATTTTTGATACATCGGAAAAATATTATTGGCAAATTAAAGCAAATAAAAAACATCAAAGAGATTTAATTCAAATCGCTGAATATATGAAAAAATGTATTGACAGCAAAACGCCACCGAAACAATTATTGATGAACTCAAAAGATATAGCTTCATTATATCCGGAAATTAAAGAAGATTTCAGGGAGGTTAAAAATGATGAACTTATTCAGATTTTAAAAATTGCAACGATTGAAAAAAAAGCTGGCCAACAGGAAAAAATGCACGCTAAGGTCGCGAAAGATGCACGCGAAAGAATGTCAATTCATTTAAAAGATACTGAGGTTTTAAAAGGCATGGTCAACGGAAAACTTCAAACGATAACTAAATGGAAAAAGACAGGCGGTGCAACTGGAATTATGGGACTTTCGGATATTGGAAAACGCGAAGATTCAAAAAAATTATTAAATTATATCAAGAGAAATAAATTGACTAAAACAGGTGAGGTAAACAAAAAACCATCTGTAGTGATAAAATTAAGCGAATTGGAGGGGGAATGAAAAATATTATATTGAGTGTGATATTGTGGGGTTCTCTGACTGCTATTTGTATTTTTTTTAATGTTATGTTTTTTGAAAACCCATTTACAAATTTATTTATTGGTATTATATGTGGATTTTTATCAGCAACAATATGCTTAAAATTTTATCTTTATTTAAGAATAAAACTATTGACGACTATGGAGAATAATTTAAAAATAGAAATAATAAAATGGCAACGAATAAACAAAAAACCATCTGTAGTGATAAAATTAAGTGAATTGGAGGGGGAATGAAAATAAGAGAATTTAAGTGGGGTGGCGAAACTCTTGTTCCATCTGATGATATCGATTTTGAATATAATATTGAAACAACATTTTTTGAACATCAACCAATTAAAATTCGATGTAATGGAGTTGGAAAAAATTTTAAACTTGACGATATTATAGAAATTAAATATTTTGAAAAAGAAATAAAAGGTAAGATAATTTCAATAGAAAGCGATAAATTGACATTAGCACCTGATAAAGAAACTCTTGAATATTTAAATAAATTAAAATTGGAGGGGGAATGAATGAAAGAAAAAACATGTAGGAAGTGTAGATATTTTGAGAACGCAAGTGGCGTACATGGGATTTGCTCAAGATATCCTCCCATTATGATACCTAACGACACAGAGGTAAGAGGTCAGTATTTCTCTATTGGATATCCTGAAGTATCTACACATGGAAACTGTGGTGAATTTAAAAAATTGAATTGGAGTAAGTAAAATGTACCTACCTAAAAGAAAAAAGCTCTTACTCGAAAAATTTAAACAAAGATATTCAGACTTAGATCACGACAATCCAGATGAATTATACTGGAAATTATTTAATCATTTTTTAAACGCTGTGAAATCAGTTGAAAAACAAACGGGGGTTAAAGTTGTATGAGTAAAAAAAGAATCAAACTAATTAGACAAGCATTTGAAAGCATCAATGGATTTGACAGGTTGCACAGAAAATTAGATGTGTATAAAAAAATGTGGAGACAGTTTAAGAAGGAGGTGAAGAATGGATGAAAATTTAGAAAAACTATTAAATTTATCAAAAGAAAATCCTGATCTGGATATAATGCCAATGGTTGACTGCGAAGTAATTTGTAGCGATGAATATAATATGTGGCTTGGAAGTTTTGGAGACTGTGAAGTAAAAGAGTATTTTATAGATGATTCCCATGATGATGGATGTATAGTTTATATTGATGGATTTGATGATTATATAGAAAAAGTTTTTTGGGAAAATATGAAAGATTTGAATAACAAAGAATGGAAAGATTTTTGTGATAATAAAAATAAGGAATTTAGAACCGAAGGTAAAATTGAAAAAGCTATTTTTATAAACATAAATACACCATAAAATTAAATAAAGAGGTAAAATAAATGCAAAACATTAAACAAGAAGTAAACGGAAACATATTAACATTGACAGTTGACTTGTCAGAAAGACATGGTAAATCTAAATCAGGTAAAACAATCAGGGTTGCATCAAGCGAAGGAAGTAAAAAAATTGAAGGGACAAATATTGTTTTTGGGTTAAATGTTTATGAAAGAAATGAAATTAAGAAAGAGTGGGTTTAATTATGAATAGAATTAAATGGATGTTAAAACAATTATTGCCGTTGAGATATGAATCAATTTATTTTGTTCAATGCAAAAAACACAGGTCTACTTGGAATATGTGGTTTGGAAAATGCTTTAATATTAAAATATATGAGGTAAAATAAAATGAAATGCTGTAATAAAAATTTAACACTGCAAAAAGGAAAATCGAATAATGAGGACATGGTCTATTATAAATGTCCGGACTGTGGAAAAAAAGGAATGGGAAAAAATCAGAAAGAAGCTGAACAGGAATTTTGTAAAAGTAAAGCAGAAGAAAAAACCCCCCCCGCACAAAATATCATACCCGATAAAATAATCACAGTCGTGCAAAATAAAAATGATTTAGATGTCTATGTAAAACAAAATCTTGACTTGCTCGTAAGTGAATCAGCTCAATTTCAAAACAAACCAGCAACTCAAAGAATGATTTTTAAAAATGCGTCTTATGTAATGAACAAAAAACACCTTGAAAAATTATGGAAAGACAAAGACGGAATAAAATCCCTCATGAATGCTATGGGTGAAGCCAATTATTACGCAGCAACACTTGGAGAGATGGGATCAATCTTGCCTTTTGGAAATGAAGCTGTATTTGTTGCCGGAAAAGAATGCTATGACTTTGCACTTACAACAGGAAAAAATGCTCCACTTTCTGACATAAGAATTGAAGCAATACATTCAAATGACATAGTATCAAACAGTCAAAAAGATGATAATTTTGTTTTCTCTTTTGAGAGCTTTGGCATTCCAAGAGGGGACATAATCGCTGTCTCTTGCAGTGCAACACTTGTCAGTAATGGAAAAAGAATTGGTAAAATTTATGATACTGATAGATTATTAGGGAAAGCTTTTGAGCATTCTCAAAGTTATAAAACTTATATGCTTGAAAAAGAAAACTTTAAAACCATGAGAGTTGAGGGAAAATTAAAAACAGATGATTTCAACAGAGAATATTATGTTAAGAAAATTCCAAAAAGGGACGGATCAACGTGGGATAAACAAATCTTTGAACATGATATTACAACTCCATATATCGGAGCTAACCAAGTTGAAATGCTTGAGAAAATGGCGGCTAAAAGTTTTTTAAGGCAGTTCATGAAAGTCCGTAACGCTATGGCAATGGCCGAAGAATGGACGGAAGAAGCACAAGAAGAACACACGCTTGAACAAACGGCAAGCAATGTTCTTGACAAGGCAATGGATCAATTTAAAGATGAAAAGATTGTTGATGCTGAAATTGTAAAGGAGGAATTGTTTAATGAACAAACCAATTTTTGAGAATGAAGAAGAAGCTGTTAAGTTTATAGAAAGCGTATATTGTGCGTGTTCAGAAAGAAAAGGCGGTGTGCTTAATACCATAAAAAATCTAAGAATAGAAGGCTACATAAAAAGATCTGATTTAGAAATTGCGAAGGAAGAATGGGAAGAAATAAGAGTTGATAATAGAATAGATTTTTCAGGCACATATCTTAGAAGGTTGAAAATAGCCGATAATTTAATAAACTTACAACAAAATGAAATTGAGAGGTTAAAAAATGCGAATTAGAATTAAATTTGAAAACTATTACACCGAAAGAGTATTTGAAATATTACCAGCTATTCAATTTCAGTGGATATCTGCAAAATCAACATGCGTTAATGGATGGAAAAAATCTTTATGTTTTTCTTGGTTTTTTTGGGGATTTGAAATTATATTTGAATCAAAAATAAATTGAGAGGTTAAAAAATGTGCCTATTTTGTAAATGCCGATAAATAAAAACCCCTTGACAATTATTTTATTTATATTATATTGGTTGTAATAAATTTAAGGAGAAGAAATGAAAAATATAATCACGTCAATTATTGTTTGGATTTGTGTGAAATTAAACATTTGCATAATAGTAAATTTTAAAATTACAATTGATAATAATTATAATCGTGGTCAAATTGTTCCAATTAATGATTTTTTAATTCCGTTATTTAAAACAAATGAAGCAAAAAACTGTATAATTAAAACATCGGAAAAAATTGAAATAAATAAAAATTAAGGAGAATGAAAAATGAAAAAAGAGCCGATTTATACAAACTTTATTTGTACTGAATGCGGAAAACAATGCAACGCACGACACGTTGCTACGCCAAGCGGTAAAACAGCATCTATTTCAGAATGCTGTAATGCTTTATTTCGGTATAGGAGAGATGGAGAGATCCTTGACGGTGAGATGTTAGTTATTCCGATATGCTCAATATGTGAAAAAGAAGTCGAAAGTTCATGGGATGAATTATCAAAATGCTGTAATGCCAAAATTAAATTTAAAGAAATTATAAACAAGACAAAATCTGATTTAGAAATTGAATTTGAAAAATGGCTTAAGCTAAGATTAAAAAAACTTAATTCAACGTTGATGCCATACGAAATTTATGACCAAGCAGATAAAATAATATATTTGCAACAAAAAGAAATTGAGAGGTTAAGAAATGTGTCTATTTGGTAAATGAATAAAATTAAAAATCCCTTGACAATTATTTTGTTTATATTATATTGGTTGTAATAAATTTAAGGAGAATGAAAAATGAAAACTAAACTACTAATCTTAGCAACACTATTATTTTTTTCCTGTTCTGATATTGATAGCACTGAAAAAGATATAATTGATGGGGTCGAAAATTCCACAACAAATATCAACACGCCAACACCACCAGAAAGAATGATAAATCTTATGACTCCAATTCAGCTTTATGATAATTATTTTCTTGACGAATCAAATAATATTTTTGGAATTGATAATACTGGACTGACTCCGATTCTGATAGTTGATGAAAATGAAAATGAATTATATCTTGAAACTTTTTTTAAACTTGACGATGATTTATATTTTGAAATTTTAACATCCACACCAGAAGATAATTTCATAGATTATTTCAAGCAATCAGAAAATACTATTTCAATTATAAATATTTTGCCAACTAAACCGGAACTACTCCGACCGATTTGGCGTAATGATGATTTCGGATTATCTCAAACAAATGTCGAGGGTCAACTTTGTACAGATGTCAGGAATTTTTATATATCCTCTGGAATTGAGAGATTTTTCATGGTAAATGGAACTGCTTATTTTTCAGATTATGGACTATATTTTAATGTTACAGATGGATTGTACAATGAAGAAATTATAGTCATGGAAAATGCTTTATATTTTTGGGATATAAATTCTTCAAGACCAGAACCAATTAAAGAAGTTGGTGAAATTTGGTAAATAAAAAGCCCGCCATTATTGACGGGCATATTTTTTTAACTACTTTTTATATTGCATTTATTACAATAATAAAAGGAACTCCGGTTGAATAGTTTTTTCCGTAAGTTTCAAGTCCTGTTCTCGGCGTTCCATTTGTGCCATCTGCGACAGGGTCTTGACATTCTAAAGGTGTTGAAGCTGCAACTGAAGCGCCAGATGCAGTAACAACGAAACCAGACGTTCCTCCTGTTCCGCCCGCTCCTGTAAGAGCAACACCGTCGCCAGATTCATAAGATCCATCCGTAGTTTCTAATTCATGCCAGTGACCTTGAGACTGATCATCCTGTGGGACTCCAATTGCCGCACGATTTCCGCCGACTGCATCAATTGCCATCGGACTACAACCTCTGTAATCTCTTAATTTTCTTATTCCTGCGCCTACATCAGGAACAAATGTATCTAAGAAATTATATTCTCCAGCTCCTCCAACATCAAAAATAGCAACTAACTCTGCGACACCAGTTACGGTTGTTCCGTCCAAGTGAACTCCCCACGCTTCATAATTAACGCCAGCATCTCCACCGAAATTAAATTTACCCATAGAAAAAAACTGACGATATGCGGCGTCCCTGTGATTATTCATCGGAGCAACTCCGGTTTGTATAGCAATACCAGAACAGGCAGCTTGAAAAGTTTTCTCTCTTGAAAAACATGGTAGCCATTCATCTGGACTTGTGAAAGGATCGTGTCCAACATTTCCAAGTGCTCTTGATACAAACTGAACACCATATCTCATAACAAGCGCATCGGCTGCGTATGTTGTAGTATTCACATATTCAGATACATTTTCGTTCTGGATTCCGATAGCACGCTCGATTGAAATAATATTATCAGAAGCAGTTTCACTTTCATCCGTATCAGATACGACTCCAAGATATTTAAACGCCATTGCCGCAACTGCATAATAAGCATCATTTGCAAATTGAGCAAATGCACCTGATCCACTTCCAGCCGCGCCGGTATTATCTTTTACTTTTCCTAAAGAAAACCCTGCCTCTGGCGCATCTTTTACTGTTAAATATGTTGCTAATTTTTTCATTTCTTAATTCTCCTTAAATTATCTTATGCTACTTTTGCTTGCAATATACACCAATTACGAAGCAATTTTAATTCTATTATTATTTGTTTTAAATAATCAAATTCAACCTGAGTAAGTTGTAAAAAATCAGCTTCAGAAGTTACGACATTTCCAGGTATTGGACTCAACGTGAAATAATATCCCCAGTATGCAGGGTCGGTTGTCCGTTGATAAATAAATGGTTGAGGATTAAGTGCGTCAAGATCAGGCGTTCCAAATTCTGAACCGTCACCCCATTCAAAGTCACCCCATTCAACTTCAAGTCTTTTCCCAACTCCATAAGGCGGACTGCTAACAACTAACTCTCCAATAATCGTACTTGGATTTACGAAGCTTGCAGTAAGTCCGAAAAGAGTTCCGTCCCCCCACTCAAAATCCCCCCATTCAGGAGCGCCTGTTGTCAATACTGCATTTTCAATTACATATAAAGGAAATCCTGCAGCCTGTATTTGTTCTTCTAACCAATCAGGTCCAGGCATTCCATTCAATGAAGCTTTTTCAATTATTCTGCATATCTTTTCTGCATCAGTACCGCCAAGTGTTGACGGTATTCCATATTTTTTATTCTGGTCGTCAATAGATTCAACGTACATATTCGTATGTGGAACAGTTGAATTGAGTACATTATTTTTAAACTCAATCACTCTATTAAATTCAGCAGATAGCCCTTCAAGAAATTTTGGATACCATGTCACCGGATTGAATATAAATATTTTACCAGATAACCTTTTTAGTGTTTTCTTAATTGCTGTTAACATTTTACACAACCACCGTAAAAGCCACAGTTCTAAATTTTCCAAAAATGCCACCGAGTAAAGAATAATTTGTTTCATTCAATCCGGTTGTAACATCTGTAATTGTTGATTGAGTTATCAAGGCACTTTCAGTTTTAGCAATTGCATTCCCTGATTCAGTAGCGCCGGCTTCTGTCAGTACATCATTTCTGTCTCCGGAAACTCCAATTATATATGGTTCAAGATTTTCAATATATGCTTCTATTGCTGTTTGAATTTTTGCATTTAAAGCTGGATTTGAATTACTGATAAAAATTTCAATGTCAAATTGTCTAATTGTTATTGGCAAAGTTACAATATTATCTCCTACCGGGCGCCGGATTGTCTTTCCTGTTTCGGGATCGTCTGATAAATAAGATTTTAATTCTACAAGTTGCGCAGTTGTTGGAATCCCATCTGTTTGGTTGTCAACTTTCCCGTAAACATTTACAAAGCTGGGCAATGTCGGGTGTGCAGTTGGTCCAACCCATGTAAAATTAGGGGTCTCTAATCCGTACAGAGCATATCCGCCTGGTGTTCCTGCAATAAACCTTGTTCTATATCTGAGTGAAATCCTTGCAGAAAAACTTTCCTTACTTTCTTCGTCAGCGCCTGAAGTTGTGGTATCTGTTATTGTTGCTGTTCCTGTCGGGTTTAAATTATTGGTCTGTATGTCAAGAACTTCGCCATTTGCAAGATTGCCTATGTCCCCAGATGTGAGTGCAAGTAATGGAACGTCAAGAGCTGTACCGGCAACGATTGCTGTGTTTGTTGTCACTCTATAAATAACTTCATTCGTACCAATAAAAGTCTCTCCTGCGTCAACCTGTGCGCCTGATCCTGTTATGGTACATTCAATTTCGGCGGCAACTGCGCCAACAAGAGTTATGTCAACAATTTTTCCAAGTAAAACGAGATTAAAATAATCAGCACTCTCAGGAAATATTTGCTTGTAACACCATACTATTGATTGATATAAAAGAAACATTGTTCCGGCACTTGCAGATGCTACAATTTTTAAAAATGCAAGCGGTAAAAATGGAACAGTTTGACCAATTGAACTTTCAATATCAGATACTATTCTATTTTTTATAACTTCTATGGATGGTATTGATGGTATTGCCATTTATAATCTCCTATGAACTTGTGACGAATCCGGCTGTGATTGATCCTTTTTCCCAATTTATAAAATACTTCAAACTCTTATCAGTCAACGCTTCAATATTTGCAATCCATTGTATGCCGTAAGCGGAAAATATTTCTCCTGTTACGGTTACACTTTTTGCTATTTTTTCTGTCGTGAAAACAGATAGAGCTTCTTCAATTGCTTTTGTTCCATCGTTTTTTGTTTGATCTGTAACGACATTTCTTCTAATCACTTCTGGAAATTTTGATTTCATCTTTTCAGATTCTTTTTTTGTAATTCCATTACCCCACCAATCTTCACCAAATACTGCGATCATTGACATTGTTTCTAATCCGTTTGTCATTTCGGGTTGACCGTTTTCAAAGAACCAATCCCACGTCCCGTCGTCCAATTGTTTTAATAATATGTCACCTGTAAGAATCATTTATGGTAGCCTCAATTTTTCTACTTTTGCGCCTGACATATCCGCTGTTGATGTTACTGGCACGAACGGAGTTACACCAGTTGACGGCTTAGAAATTAAACCAGGAATCGCAGAAACTCCAGGAGTTCCAGTTGTAGTATGCAAGTGATTATCAAAGTCATCTTTCAATTGGTCAAATGCTGTTTTTAAATCTTCATAAGCTACGCCATAATCAGTCCCATCATTGATAACAAATTCACCTGATTTATTCAGCAAGGCACTTGACAAGACAGCTCCATTTTCATCTATGCAATATAATAATAATTCACCTTTTTCAACATCCTTATCAAGACTATAATCATGTGTTGCAATTATAATATTATTTCCGTTTACATTTATCGATACGCCTTTTGTTCCATCAACTGATTTTGAATAAACACCTGGAACAGAATAAACTTCTCCGTCGTCTTTATTTTTTCCAATCGTTTCAAAATCAACACTCAAAGACTTTCCTGTCATGCCTTGAAAAATTTTATAGACTGCATTTTTCATTGTTACTATCGAACCCATGGCAATTCCTCCGGCATTTCTCTTGTATATGCTTGTGGCAAAACAAGAGTTAATTGAGCTACTTTTCCACTGTCTGTATTTTGTAAATCAACTTTTTGTATTAAAAATTTTGTCTCTCTAAATATTTGAGCTTTTGGATAATAGAGCATTACTGTTTTATTTTCCATTATCAAATTGTTATTATCATCTCTCCAATCTCCGACAATTGCAGTTACTGGAAAACTTGCTGCTAATGCTCTTGACCTTGCCCATTCTGCAGCAATCATTATATTTCCAGAATCAGTGTTTTGAGCGTCAAAAATTGTAGTTCTTTTTGTTACCATAAAATCATCACGAGCAATTGCAAGATTATTTTGACCGCCTCTACTTTGCCCGATTGCAATATAATCTGAAAATCTATTAGTTCCATTCAAAGAAGATGTCACGCTTAATAATGGTTGTTCACCTTGACGAAGTGTCATTATCGGTTCGCTATCAATGTCAGCTTGATCGAAAATTAAATTTCCTATTGGACTTGAATTTATTATAAATCCTTTTATTTTTGCTAATCTATTTAATACTGAAAAGATTTTTTCCGTTGCTGTTCTTTTTGCTTTTAAAATTATTCCACCATCTCCATAAGGAAATGATGCTGTAATTCCATGAGGTGCAATAAGTCTTTTTGTAATTTCTGGGAGTGTCATTTTTGTATAGCTTAAATTTCTGTCTGTTGGATTGCAATCTATAAGGACACCGCTTTTAGACCTGCATTGAATTGTTACGTTTGTTTTATCTGTTGAACTGTCAGGTGTCCAGCTATTCATGACGCCTGATATATACAGATCCGCTCCAATATAAAGAGCGCAATCAAAATAAGAATCAGCGTCAAGATATGAAGAGTTTGGATCATCCGGATTGTAAGGAGCTGTAAAAGAAAATCCATCAGCAATATTATTTATTGTCCTGAACATTCCGTTGACGGTCCAACCTTTAAATACTTGACCGTCAATCATTATCGCAACTTCATAATAATCATCAGCTTCAATCTGTTCTAATATTTCGCTTTCTATTTCGTCAATCGGTGGAAACCATAATACATCGTTTGGATGAATATAAACAAGACCTGAAGAATGTAGTGGTCTATCTGCAAGAAAAGAATTTGCTGATGTTATTTCTGCAACCCTATCATAACCATAAACAGTTGCTGAAAGCGTGTCAAGCCATTCACCTTTTATTACAGTATGGAAATTACCAGCCTGTGGAGGTGCGCCTTTTTGCCTTTTCGCTGTTTTGGCTTTTAAGGGATTACTCATAATACACCAACTCCCGACCTGCTGGAATATCGATAAATTCATCATTTATTAAATTGTTGCTGAGAATATAAAACTCCATTGTTTCAGTATCGACATTTCCATAAACTTTATAACATTCTGTGATAGGATCAGAATTGACTTTCAAAATATATCTTTTTTCGGCTTTTAAATCGAAGGCTTTATTAAGTATAATTTCGTTTATTCTGCTTATTGTGTCAAGTAATAAACTGTAAAAATTGTGATCTCCTGAGTACTCTTGAATCGCACTTCCGTCAACTCTTGACGATTCAAAAAATGTATTAAATGTTTCAAGCGTACTGGTCAAAGTCTCAATTATATTTATTGCTTCATCTCTGGTTGTCAGGTTTATTTTTGTTGCAATTTCACCAGTTACTACAACTCCGAACCCTCCAATAAGTTCAATCATCATTGCATTGTTTTTCTGATTTGACTTATCAACTTCATTTGCATCATAGAAAGAAGTACATAAAGTTGTTATCATTTCAGAATAAACTTTTAAAGAACTCATCAATTGATTTTTTATTCTTGCCGGTGTTCTTATAAGTCTTTGAGTGCCTGCAATTGTATTTATAATATTTCCTGCTAAGTCATCAACTGAATTATTTACAGCAGATTGAATTGAGTCAAATGTATCTTGAACAGAGTCGACCGCATCAGAAACAGCCCCGATCGAATTAGACACTATTCCAACCGCTCCGAGAATTTTACTGCCTGCATTTGCAAGGGCATTATAGCCGTCAAGTAAAAAATTGCTTGATAAATCTTCAGAGATATTTGTCATTATCTCAATTTGCCTTATGGCATCGTCAAGACTTTTCCCTTCAGTATCTGGATATTTTCGAGGATATACTTTTACAAAAACAACAGTTACACGTCCAACCATTGCGCCATTTATCAATTCTTCTTTTTGACTTATTCCGTTTGGTGCTACATTTATATCACCCCATCTTGGATGTTTTAAAATGCCTGGATTTTCTTGTGAATATTTTTTGCTTAAAGCAAGTACGAAATTATCAGTAGGGATGTCATAATTCAAGCCAGTGAAATAAGCGTCAATAGGAAATGTCCAAACCTTATTGCCTTGATCTTGGAACATTGATTCATCGCTATCAAGTATTTCCTGAGTTGATCCTTTTTTTCCAAATGACCGTTCAAGAGTATTTACGTTAAAATCATAAACTTCGCCATCAGGATCGACAAATTGAGCCGGTCTTAATCTGTCCTTGTAAGATGGCAATACAGTATGTTCTGGAATTATACCGAGAATGTTTCTTTTTAAATCGTCGACATATCCCATTATTGTTCCCCTGTTGCAAGATTAAATGTCGGTGGCATGATTCCAGACTGTTCAACTGTTGTTTGATTTTTTGGATCATTTATATTCACATCAACTCTGCCTTGAGTATTATTATTATTTGTAATTGTTCTACTGTTTGGACTTGCGAAACCTGTTGTTGCTCGACCCATAGAATTAAATAATGGATTTTTTGAACCCGCAAGACCTGCCCTTGCTTCATCGCCCTGTTCTTGTGAAACATTAAAAGAGGTGTCCATTGTAATTGCTTGACGAGCGCCCTTCACTGCATTTGAAGCTGTTTTTAGCGCGTCCCCTATTCCTGGAATCGCAGAAGCTGCTGACAATAATTTTTCAATTACAAATAATACGCCTGTTATTGGTAACATTAAGCCGTTAAAGATAACTTTGCCAAGCCACTTAAAAGCTTCTCCGACTCCACCAGCTTTTTTTACTAAAAATACAAATCCCATTGCTAATAATGCAACTCCTGCAACTATCAGCATGACAGGGTTTGCCATCATAACAAGATTTAAAATTGTTTGAGCCGCCGCCGTTAATTTTATTAAAACTATTAACCCCACCAGTAAAGGCAAGAATGGTTTGACTATTCCATAAACAAATCCTATAACACTTCCCATTATTTTCAATGTTTCAATTATTGGCTTAACGTCAAATTTCTTTATTGCATCTGTAAACTTTGTTAATCCGTCTTTTCCTTTTCCTGCGAATGCTTCAAAGAATTTAAAGCTTAATTCTGTTGCTGCACTTGATAGTGCTTTTATTCTATTTCCTAAAGATTGTCTCATAAATGCCGCTGTTTCTGCCATTGCTTTTTGAGGGTCTTTTCCCATTCTTAAAAGCTGGACTCTCAATTGTTTTAAATTTTTAGACATTACAGCCGAACCCGCAAGCGCTCTTTTTCCAAAAATCTTATCGAATACTGCAAGAGTTTCAACCTTCGACATGTCTTTTGTTTTCTTGCCTATTGCTTCAAATATTTTTCCTATGTTTTTAAGGCTACCAGATTGATTTATAAAATCTTTTTGTCTAAGTCCAATCATCTTAAAACCTTTTGCAACTTCAGATGTCGGAGCGGCAAGCCTGACAAACATGTTCATCATTGCAGTTCCTGCTTTTGTTCCTTTTATGCCAGCCGAACCAAGTACTGAAGTAGCTGCTATAACATCTTTCATTGCTATTCCTGCTGTCGTTGCAATTGGTGCGGCGGTCTTTAATGATTCAAATAAATCCTCTATTGTTACATTTGCTGATAATGTGCCAACTGCAAGAAGCGCATTCATCTCTTTTAATTTTGCAACCTTCGCAGCACTATCAAGAGCCGCACCGCCAAAACCGCCAAGTAAATCACTTGAAAAATCAGCTACTTGCATAAAATCTTCACCAGATACTGTGGCAAGTTCTATTTGACTTTGAAGTATTGAAATTGATTCTGCTGAATTGAATCCGGCAAGAGCGAACTTGTCCAAACCTTGAGCCATTAGTACAGCCGAAAACTGAGTTTCTGAGCCGGCTTTTCTTGCGGCTTTTCTTAAATTTTCCATTACTATAGCCATGTCAGTTCCAGGCTTTTCTGCTGCTTTAAATCTTGCAGTTGCTCCAAAAATAGCATCATCGAATTTTACATATTCCCGCGCCGCAAGAGCCGCGCCAACTGCAAGTCCTGCCATTCCAACTTGAGCCGCACGACCTCCGACACGATTGATTCCCTTATTCATTTTTTGAGCTTTCTGACCAACAGTTGAGAAGCTACTTTTCATTTTTCTTGAAAAACCAGTTACAGACTTTGACGCCCGACCCATTGGACCGGAAACTTTGTCAAGCATGCTAACCTGTGCTTCAATCGAGAACCTTTTTGACATATTCTGCCTTACCCTCTTTTATTTTTTCCAAGACAATCTGCCTTATTCTTGCATTGCTTGGAAGGTCTTTTCTTTTCCCTTTATCATCAAAACTCAATTTTTCAACTACGCTTTCTTCAGTTGATTGTAAAATATAGTTTTCTTGCCACATTTTTAAATCTCTTCTGAATCTCATTTTCATTACAGATTCATGCTGAAAAAATCCTGCGTAAAAACGTACAAGCAGCCCAATCATTTCAAATTCATGATTGAAAAACTTCAATCCTGTTATCTCACAGAAGGGACTGCCTGCACGAAAAAACCGAGTATTACCGCCTGTATAATTTGCATATCCCTGTCTTTTATTCGTGTTAAAAATCCAGGTTCAATTTCATTGTCATCTGATCTGGTACAATATGCCATCATCATTGCCGCTACTGTATCAATGTCATTTTTATGTTTTGACATATCGCGCTTTTGCTCCATGTCAGATTCTCTTATTTTTATAATACTTATTATTTCATTTCCTTCTTTGTCTTTAATTGGTTTTTTCAATGTGTAGGTAAAAGTTTCATCACTGCTATTAAATATCAGCCTTTCTTTTTTGACTGCCATCCATATTTCATTTTTTACATCTTGCCAGTCACCATCAACAAGGCGGACTTCCATATCATCCCCCCACCCGTCAATAATTTTAAAAGCTGATTCTCTTGTCATTTCTTCTTTTTTGTTTTTGTCTTCCGGTTTAAACATTTGCGATACCTCTGGTTTTTATTTTTTTTTAAACTACTGCAATTTTACTTTTCCAGTAATTTTAAATTGTACTTTGCCATTTGTGTTTATAAACTCGCCATCGATTGCGCCGTTAATTGATACGACCGATCCATCAGGCAAAGTTGCTGTGCCTGTTCTGAATGCGCCGTCCTGTTTCTGTTTAACTTCATTATATTCTGAAGGGGACAACGCTATTTCCTGTTGAACATATCCCGCAACTGATTCTGCTGAAGCATAATCTGTTCCATTTGGAGATACATTTATTTCATAATTGTACCCACTTTCATTATATTCAAACTCACTATCTTTTGTTGGCGCTAAAGATATTCCAGCCCATTTAAAATCCCTGAGTGGTCCACTTACAATTACGCCTAACATTAACCCGCCTGTGTCAATAGCTCCGAACGCATATGATACTATCGACATTAAAATCAAGGCAAATATTATTTGAAATACTGTTTTCATTTTCATTTTTTCACCTCCTTAAATTAAGTATGCATATCTAAATGTGATTATTCTTAAAGCTTCTGCAATATCATCAGTTACTTCCATGTCAATTCTGCTGTTATTTAGGGCGTTGATTTCCGCTGATAAGCTTTCAATTATTGTAGCTCCATTTTTTGACCATGCGTAAGGAATCCAAACTTCAGTTATTAGCTGAGTCAAATCTGCAATTAAATCTTTTGGTGCTATTGCAAAAGTAACTTTTGTTACATCATCATTTCCGACAACAACCGCTCTTGTATATTTCGCAGCATTAAAAACCTGTTCAATACTATAAACTTTTGCCTGTCTGTTTGTTAATTTTACAAGATCAAACCATTCCTCAGAAGCTCCGCCTGAATCATTTGTTCTATAAGATAATGCTACATCTCCAAGCCTCAAAGTTCCGGCTGTGTCAATATTAAAATAAGTCATACCCGCTCTGAACAGTGCGTCGTTTTGTGCTATTGATCTATTTTGAGTATCACTATTAACTTGAATATCAACTTCAAGAGTTTTAATCGGTCTATTTGGTGCAAGATTTTTTTCTCTAAGAGCGATTCCCATTTGTAGAGCTGAAAGTTCAAATGCTGGACCTTCAATTCTATCCTCCCAGCTTGGAGCTATCCATTCTGAATTGATTGACGCCGGTGTTGTTAAAGCTGTCGCATAACTAATTGTATTGTAAGCTGAATGAGTAACGAAAAATCTTCTTACTGCGGGGTCAACTCTCAAGTCACCTGAAGTTTTATAGAATGCTAAATTTGCCGCATCTGTATAAGGCATATTGAAATCAGTATACCATCTATCTCCAAGATTATCAAGTCCGCCAGATGTTAGAAAAATATCTTCTACGCTTGGATCGGTTGCGCCTGCATTAAGATAACCGTCTGCATTTTCAAGGGTTACTGTAACGCCTGCTGGATTTTTATTTTCTTGAGCTATTCCTGAAGGATTAACTTTTATTAAAATCTGATTTCCTGCTGTGCCTTTAAATTTTGCTTCAACTGTTACAACTCCAGCGGTTGCAGTTGCTGTTACTGCAATGTCTCTTTCTGCTGTTATTGCCGCTACTATTGCCGCTGCTACAACTCCAAACGCGTCACCGCTTGCAACTGCTACTTGAATGAGATAACCGCCTATTGAATAATACTGAGTTCCGCCGCTTGTTGCTGTGCCTGTTATTGTTATTGTTTCATCTGCCACTGTTCCCGCTGCTTCTGGAACTGGAAACCAATAAACGCCGAGCCCTTGTAAATATACTGCTGCTGGAATTTTAAGAGCCATTCTGTGAGAATGAGATCCAAACCCTGCCCGATTGCCAACATCATCCGAGCTTAATACTCTTACTGGTGTATAATCTACTACTGTTGTTTTTGCCGGATCATATTGCCCGATCAATCCACCACATGGCGGAATAAAAACACTTCCAACTGTTCGAGGTACGCCAGCAAGTTCAATGTAAGTTTGTGAAGCTCTTACAGATTGACTGACTAATTCTAATGCTGTTACTGCCATAATTTATTATCCTCCTATCGTATTTTTAAATTTATCTTGGGTCGATTAAGGTCGACCATATATTAGCATCTGTGAACAAAAGTTCAAGAGATGGTAAATTATCTAAGTCTTGCGCATCGTATGGAAATCTACAAACAAAAGTAAATCGAGCCGGCGCATAAGGTGTTGCCGATTCTTCGGCGTCTTCAATGTTGCCATAAACGAGATCAATTTTATCGGGCATCATTTTATTTATAAGCGCATCTTTGTTTGCATAGAAATTTGCAAGTTTTGTAAGTCCAAATTCGACCATTGCACAAAGATATTGAAGTCTTTGAACTGCAACTTTTGTTGCTGGAACTAAAGAGCCTACACTGTCAGGGTCATCTTCATCCCGCCCTCTTACATAACAATCGATATTATAAGTGACATTATGAGTTTTTGAAAAATTAGTTTCTGACCCGTCAGATGTTACGCTTGCAATTGTAATATTTACCATTGAAAATTTTGTAATATCTTCAATTTTCGGAGCAAATAAATTTTCATTTACTTCAAACTCATAATCTGCATTGATTAAAGTTTGAGCTGTACTGACTGCTTCAAGTGCAAGAGCTATTCCTTCTTGAGCTGTAACCCATAAGTAATTTGTGATAGCTCCTGCTTCTGGATTTATTACACTCATACGCTTGCCTTTTTAGCTCTAATATTTACAGAAACATATCCGAAAGTTCGATCAAGATAAATATTATCAAATCTTCCCGATATTGTTTCAGCTTCTGAATTTAAAAAACTTACATTCCAATTTTCATAAGTTTCGTTTGCGCCCGTTATGCTTGCAAAATCATCTATATGAAAAGCGACCGACCAAGTCCGAGACTGAAAGGCTTGACCCTGTGGATTTATTTGAAGAGTTATATCGGTTGTTCTTGCAAGCCCTGCAAGCTCTACGCCTGCTAAGTTTGTCAAAGTTACCGGACTCATATCATTACCACCGAGAATCCTTTTGTTATCAGATTTTAGCCGGTCAAACATTCCCATATTATCTATTTTTCCCGAAATCCTTTTTATCTTTTTCTATACCGGAAATATTATTTCCAGTTTCTTTTATCTCTCCAATAGCTCCCATTTTTAAAAGTTCATCATACTGTTTTGTTTTTTTCCAGTAATCAACAACAACTTTTGGAGCTTCTTTTCCGACAATGAGCTTATGGGAAAATTTCCCTATTCTAATTGTCATAGGTTTATTAACTTTCATTAGTTAATTCCTTTAATTTCAATTCGGCTTCGTCTGACATTTTAAGAGCTGCTTCTTTTTTTTCGTCAGTTTTTGCATTATCGAATAAGTTTTGAGCTTTCAATAAATCTTTTTGACACGCTTTTATCAATTTATCTTTTTCTTTTTTGCTGTCTTTTGGTTTTACTTCTTTACATCTTTTATTCTCAATAGCTGCATCAAGACATTCCTGTGAATATGGCCAGTTGGTAAAAGTTGCACCTGGTGGCAAAACTCTATTTCCAACTGTCAATCCTGAATGATTTGTACACTCAAGAACTATATATTTTTTATCATTCATAATTTAATCACTCCTTACCAAGTTGGTAATGTTAATTCTTGTATGAAATATTGATTACCTGTTGTTTGCATGGCCTCTGCAAAATACCAAGCTCTTTCTTCTTGAGATAGTGTTAATACATTTGGTTGCATATCAACTTCAAGCTGTAAGTTTCTCTTGATTCCAATATTGTTATATCTGTTTTTCTTAATCAGATAAGCAGTTCCATTTGTTACACCTGCGTAAGTTGTATCGGATACACGACCTCTTATCGTTTCACCATCGTATGCAACAACACTTGTAACTTCGCTAATTGACGGCAAGTTTCTTTCATTGACTGAAGGAAGTCCGTTTATCACTCTGGCTATGTGCATTGCGTCAAGCGGACTTGCAAGGATTGCCAAATCAGATGCTACAATTTTTCTATCAGTAATTGGATCGTCTCTTTCGCTAAGATCATCAACACCGTCTCCAATAGTTGCATGAAGTTTTTCCTGTCGATCTGTTCCAGTTGTTGCTGCCGCTGTTTGTTGTGCTCCAGAATAAGAAAAATCAAGAATAGGAGTTATTGCAAGATCATCACGTTTTGCATTATATCCAATGCTTACCGCATCCGCAAGTTTTCCCATATCAAGAGACTCATCAAAAAGAGCTGCAAGAAGTGTATAGGAAAATCCTGCTGCATAAATAATATGCTCCATTGATTCATATTGTCCCGCTCTTGTTTCGCCCATTGGAACAGCTTGACCTTCGCCGTTATTTTCTTTGAAAACAATATTATACGGAAAAAATTCAGTAGCATTAAAAGTTTTTGAACTGTTCGGCATATCGATAATATTATAGAAACTATCCCTTACTACTCCGCGAGCTGCTTTTCTGATTGAAATATCAATTCTTAAAGCGTCCCATAATGAAGCCCAATCTGGAACAAGTGTATTTGAAGAACTGGCTGACATTGACGCGCTATTAGGCTTGAAAAGTCCAGCCGAAACCATATCTCTTACTGACATTTCTTTTTTAAGTGTTGCGCAATATCTTGGAACATCGGCAGCGCTTCCGTAAGTTTTAATCTTTTCTGACATTCTAAGATTTTTTGTTCCAACTATTTGAGCTGCGTCCATAGCTGTCCATTTTTCAGCGTTGTCCATTGTGCGATATTTACTACCCATTGTTGGCGTTACGATTCCGCACATGTCCGAATGCTTCGGCAGGAATCCATCAGAAATTTTCTTGTCTGCTTCTGCGTTAAGTGATTCTTTGCTTATTATTTTTACATTGTTATTCATAATATTTTATATTCTCCTCCTTATGCTGGTATGTATTCTATTACAACTGTACAGCGTACGGCAGTTGCGTCTGTTCCTGTTGCTATTAACTTTGCTCCACTTGCTGGCAATGTGCTTTTTGCAGGATCGATTGAAGACGCATAAGCGACTTCTTTAACTGTTGCTTGTTGGAGTACATCCGAAATTGCCGCGCTTGCTCCATCAAGAAGCTGAATAGTTCCTGCTGTTTCTGAAACATTACAAATTGAATGAACAGATATTATTTTGTCACCAACTGCCAATCCTGCTACTGCTACTGCTGTTGAATAATCTGACGCAACTTCTGCTACCAATGTTTTCGGCTCTGCGTTTATTGTTGCTATCGCTGTTATTGATGCTTGCGGTTGAAGATAGGGTCTAAACTCTACATAAGTTTGTGCTCCGCCTGTTCCGCCTTCTCCTGTTATAATTCCTACTGCAACACGAGTTCCAGATCCTGGATCAGCATCAACAAGTTTTCCTGCCGCCCCTGCTCCACCGGAAGCGAACCATAATTCGGAACCGATTGTAAAAGTGTCAGTTGCTTCCATTTGTGCTGTTCTTATGATACCCGCTGAATCTATATTTATTCTACCAGTTTCTGTATCAGCGATTCCATCATATTCTCTGACCTCACCGAAAAACCCGCCAAGATAAACAAGCTCCAATGGGTCTGCATCGCGACCAAGATTATTTGTCACTAATGGCTGTTTATCATCTTCTGTTATTCTTGAAAAATCGTTTACATTTGATTTTACTTCTGTAAATGACATATTTTATACCTCCTTAAAATGTTGAATTTGATTCAATTAATTTTTTTTCTTCTGCTGTTCCAGCTTCACCGCTTAGTGTTGTTGATGCTGGTTGACTAATATCGCCGACTGCATTTGTATCAAGTGCCGCAGCGAATGCTCCGCCTTTCATGCTTGTAGCATTTACAAAAGTATGAACATCTTGAACATTTTCACCGTTTGCAATTGCTTCATCAATCCGATCATGAATAGCTGTAATGCCTTCAAAATCTTTTTTCTTTTTCATCTCAAGTAAAGAAGTTACTCTCTCTTTTTCTGATGTTATACCCCTGTCATATCCCGCCTTTTCAATTTCTTTGGCGTCTATTTCAGGTTTTTTATTTTCGTCACCCATTTTTGTGACCTCCTGAGTATTATTTTTACCGCCTGTGGCGGGTGTCTGTGGTGTTGGTGGTGGTTCAATATCATTTTTATCAAGTTTGTTTATCATTGACATTGCTTTTTCAACTTCTTCTTTTTCTGGGTTAAAATTTTTAACTTTTTGCATGACAGTTTCAAATCTATCTTTGGACATTAAAATAGCTTCGTCTTTTTTCATTGTTTTTTGATTTTCAATTTTTACAACTTCGTCTGCAAAACCTGCTTCAACAATTTCTTTTCCGAAAAGATAAGTTGTTTTGTTCATATCTTTTTTTGTATCTTCCATGCTCATTTTTGACTTTCTTGAATATTCAATTGCCATTACATTTGCATATCTTTCAAGAAAACTTCCTGCGGCGTTGACCTCTATATAATCCCCACCAACATATCCTTGAGGGTTGTGTCTCATGTGCAAAGTTGTTTCTTCAACTGTTATAGGATAAAAAACTGATAATGCAGCAACATGACTTGCCATGCTTGACGCTTCTGATTTTATATTGAGTTTCATTATTGAATTTGGATTGTCTACTCTATATTGCTTGAATAGATCGGCAATTATTAAGCCTTTTGATATGACTCCGCCAGGTGAAGAGAGATCAATTTCTATGTCTCCGCCATTGGCTTCGCTAAGTTGTTCTTCAATCATAAAAGGATAAACGTCCCATCCAATCTCACCAATCATTTTAATTTTAAACATAGTTTCTATCCTTTAAAAATTTTATATGCGCCGTAGCACAATAAACCCGTTCCAGCTATTCCGAGACCTAATCCCAAATAAAACTTAAAATTTCCTGACTTCGCAACTGGAATATTTATATTTCTGGTTGCTGTTAAGTTGCATATTGATCCTAATATTTGATAATTTCCTTTTCCCGATATTTTATTTATATCAAGTACGAATTGACTTTTATATATACAGTTTATTATATCATCTTTTTCTTTTAATGTCAGTTTTTCAACATTAACATTTTTTTGATTTGTGATTACTGGTCCTTTTTTTATTTCTTGAACGGCTTGATCTGATTTTATTGAATCGTAAAAATATCCAGAAAAAAAACCCGATACAAATATCAAAACGATAATCAAGAGTCCGGATAGTATTTTTTTAACGGTGTTCATTTAATCAAACCAATAATAAATTCTTTTATGTTTATATCTGCAAGGTTTAAAATTATTGCAATTGCAAGACATACTGCAAGAGTTTCTTTTAACTCATATTTTATAAGTCCATAAATAAATCTATATAAAGGATTTGTTATTGACTGCATAAACTCGTTTTCAAGTTTTGCCTGTTTTTTCTTTTCGGCTTTACTATCCATCAATAATCTCCTTTAATTCTTCAAGAGTTACAACCTTATAATTATTATTTTTGTCTTTTACTTTTAAAACCCGTTCATTCTCACGACCTTCAATTGTTGCAAGATGTATCCATCCTGTAGGTAAATATTCTGCAATCATTTCTGTAAAATATAAATTTCTGTAAACAAATTCTACTATATTAATTAACTTTTCAAGACCTACGCTATTTATGTCAATCGCGCCACCTGTTAAATGAAAAGAATTGTCGTTGCTACCAACTTTGTCATTTAATTCCTTGCATCTGAACCAAGAGTTGCTTAGAATCATTGTCTTAAACCAATATCTAAGCGGCTGTAATGTCATTTTACACAAATATATCGCATTCTTAATATGGCTTGAGTCTGGAGTATTATCTATACCATATTTATCAGCTGTTTCTGATTTTATCATTTCATGTAAGGTAAAATTATCAGATAAATTCATTTATTTATCCCTCAAATATTTTATCCAGGCAAATCTTTTTCTATTTTTCAAATAATTTTTATCAGCTTGATTTTGATATGCTTCTCTTTCAAATCCGACCATCAAATAAGCCATATCTCTATCTCTTGCGATTGCTAATTTTATTAAAAAATCTATTCCGTAAATTATGAAAAAGAAAATATATAAACATTCTGCTTGTTGTGGCAAATGTATTTCAGCATGTCTTTGTTTTTTATCGTTTGGGATAAATCCCTTAAGCCAAAAAATAAAAGGATAAATAACAATATCAATTTTACCGAACGGAATATATTTTATTGTTTTATTTATTGCTTTCATTTATTTCCGTCAATTTTATCTTCAAGTCTTTCGTGTTCGTGGTCGTTTTTTTCAAACATACTATCGTTGCTTTTTGTATGCCGGTTGAATATGTAAGCAATAAGACCGCCGATAAATAGCAACAAAGAACCGACGCAAGCCAGAGAGTAACTAAGACCCGATAACAAAATTTCAATTCCATTCTCCATTTCATAAACTCCTCTTTTCACCTGTGCCGAATTATCGGCTTATTATGTTTTACTCAATTCTTCGTCTGATCCGTCACTGTCGACTTCGCCATGTATGTCAAAGAAATAAGCTAAAACATCACCAGCTTCGGAATCTGTTCGGGTTAACTGGAATTGAATTGTATCACTAACCCCACAATCAATTGTTATATCATTAAAATGAGTAAGTTGATTATACAGTCCATTGTCTTCTCCTGTAAAATCATATACATCGTCTCCGCCCGCCCCTGCTTCGGCTGTTACTGTTGTCCATGCTGTAACTTTTACATATCCATTTCTCTGAAGCCTGTATCTTGCAGTAAAAACAATCGGTAAAACTGCACCGCCCGTTACCTGTTGCCACCAATGTATATGAGGCTTGAAAGTTATTCCAGTACCTATTTTAAATTCATGATTTATTTCATTATTGCCACCGATTCTATCGGCTCGTGTTGCTAGAGAACCATTCGCTTGAAACTTTATTGCATTTTCATCATAGTCATAATCAACTTTTCCTGCTGCAGAGGAAAGCCTTTTCCCAAACAAATCAGCTATCATGTCTTTCCAGACCGTAGAATTGCCTTTGTATCTTTTCCCTTGTGTTTTGTTCAGGTCTATATAGTCACCGTCTGGGACATATCCAACTTTTAAGTATTTTTCTACGCTGGACCTTCCTCGATAAATCATTATTATTCCTTAACTTCGTATATCATTGTATATGGAATATTTCGGTCTGCCCCTTCGTCACTATCCTCTGTATAAGAAACTTTAAAATCTTCTGTTATTGGAATAG
>Ga0222702_1000051_pt1 | contig 33897 bp, 32 predicted proteins | sample AntAcemetage1504_FD_181152 | JGI IMG/M metagenome (GOLD analysis project Ga0222702, IMG submission 181152) | Saline water microbial communities from Ace Lake, Antarctica - #1504 | ecosystem: Environmental > Aquatic > Non-marine Saline and Alkaline > Saline | place: Antarctica: Ace Lake...
GCTGGTAATGGGTGGTCAGGCTTTGCATAAGAGGTAGTAGGGTAAGGATGGATGATGCTTGGAACTACGCCAAGCTACCCATTTGACCCCGTTTTCCATTAAAATCGGCGAAGAGCCAAAAAAGTAATTTTTCCCATATAAAACCTATTATAAATGAAAAATATTAAATCAAAAATCGAAAGCAGAATTCCACATTTTTTGTTTAAAATTATATTACACGTTTACAGGTTAATAAAATATCCTCATTTTCCATTAATAAAATGGTACTATGTCAAACGAAGAAAACAATTATTAATAGATAATGTGAAAGTGACTCCACCCAAAAGCACATCATATTACGACTTTGGCTTAATGTACAAAGGTATATATGAAAATGATGAAAGAAGATTAGTGAAAAAATATATTAACCGTAATGATTGCGTTCTAGAACTAGGTGGATGCTTAGGGGTAGTATCAAGCGTAGTAAATCGGATTCTTTTAAATCCTCGAAATCACGTAACATTGGAAGCAAATCCTAAAATAATTAATAATTTAAGGAGAACCAAAGAGGATAATAAATGCCAATTTGGAATTGAGAATAAGGTCATATCTAATAAGGAGCTGAATATATTCAATATTTCCAAAAATTATTTGGGATCGAGCTTAATTCGAAATAGTGATACTCAAATTAAAATTGAAGGATGTACAATAGATGATTTGCAAAATAAATATGAACTAAAGTTTACTACTTTAGTAATGGATATAGAAGGTGCTGAATTAGATTTGTTCAAAAACTTTAATTTAAGTAAAACATCAATAACCAAAATTATATTTGAAACACATGAAAATTTTCTATCAAAAACCGGAGTAGAAGAATGCTATAAGTTATTGAAACAGCAAGGATTTCAACGAATTGAAAGTTCTAATAAGGTACAAGTTTGGCGCTTATAAAGTAACAATTGGAAGGTTAATATTCAGAAATAATGTTTTTATAATAATATATGAATAAAGAAAAACTGAAAATATTAATTTCTGCCTACGCTTGTAGCCCTTACAAAGGTTCTGAACCCGGAATGGGCTGGAATTTTGTATTGGGATTAAGTAAATATCATGAAGTTCATGTTATTACGGAGCAATTAAAGTGGAAGTCAGATATTGAGCAATTTTTTAAGGAAAAGCCCGAGTTGAAAAAAAATATAACGTTTTATTTCATTCAAAAAAAGAGAAACAAGAAACTCAGAAAAATATGGCCTCCATCCTATTACTGGTATTACCGCCAATGGCAAAAAGAAGCCTTGCAATTGGCTTTAGATCTCGACCAAAAGGAAAACTTTGATATAGTACACCAATTAAATATGGTGGGTTTTCGCGAGCCGGGTTATTTATGGCAAATAGATAAACCCTTTGTTTGGGGTCCAATAGGTGGCATGGAAAATACATCATGGAAATTACTATTGAACCTCGATTCTAAAAATTACATTTACTATAGTTTTCGAAACCTTTTAAATCTTTGGCAGCAACAGTTTTTAACAAGACCCAAAAGAGCTGCAAAACGAAGTAATTCTGTACTAATTGCCGCTACTCCGAAAAACCAAAAGGGAATATTAAAATACTGGAACAAGCAAAGTATAATAATGCCTGAAGTTGGACAAGAAAAATCTTTTAAAATTTCAATTCAACAGCGAGATGAGAATGAACCGTTAAAAATAATCTGGTCAGGTCAGCATACCGGTGGAAAAGCACTTAACATTCTTCTTAAAAGTTTAAATCAACTTCCTAAATCAGTAAAGTGGAAACTCATTATTTTAGGGTCTGGCTCAATGACTGAAAAATGGAAAAAATTGGCTAACGACTTAGGAATAGAAAAACAATGCGAGTGGCATAATTGGTTAGAAAAAGAAGAAGCACATAAATTAATGAAAGCATCTCATCTTTTAAGCATAAGCAGTGTTAAAGATTTAACATCTACAGTTACCTTAGAAGGTCTATCATTTGGATTACCCCTTGTTTGTATTGACCATTGTGGTTTTTCACATGTTGTTAATGAATCTTGCGGTATAAAAATCCCCATTGACTTGCCACCCAAATTGATAACTAACTTCGGAAATGCAATTCAAAAATTATACAACAATGAACAACTTCGGCAAGAACTAGCCAAAGGAGCCTTAAAAAGGGCTAAAACATTTAGCTGGGACAAAAAAATTGAGAAGTTAAATGATGTTTATACATCCTTATTAACGAAATAAACAAAATGTCCAAACAAAAGAAAATCCTTTTTATCCTGCATATTCCTCCTCCAACCCATGGTGCAGCTATGGTTGGTAAACAGATTCAAACAAGCTCAGTTATAAATAATACATTTAATTGCAGGTACATTAATTTGGGTATTTCCGCCAGTGTTGATGAAATTGGAAAAAATGGGATAAGAAAAGCATTAAGGTATTTCACCCTAATCTGGCAAGTATTTTTTCAACTTATATCTTTTAAACCTCAACTTTGTTATTTTACTCCAACAGCTCAGGGCATTGGGTTATATAAAGATTTGCCATTAATAATTTTGGCTAAATTATTTGGATCAAAAACAGTATTCCATTTTCATAACAAAGGGATTACCAAGCGACATGATATTTTTTTTGATAATTTACTTTACCGTTGGTTGTTCAAAAAATCTGAAGTTATTCTGTTATCAAAATATTTATATCCTGACATCCAAAAATACAAGAGTGAAAAAAGCGTCCATTTTTGCGCCAACGGAATACCGGAATTGAAAGCTCAAAAATCAAATAGAATAATCGCTAACCATTCAGCAAACATCTTGTTTTTATCCAATTTAATTGAATCAAAAGGAGTTTTTGTGTTACTTGAGGCATGTAAAATATTATATGATAAAGAATTCGATTTCAAATGCACCTTTGTTGGAGGAATCGGTGACCTTACAGAGAAACAATTCCAAGAAAAAGTATCGGAATTTGGTATTAATGATTTTGTGAATTATGCAGGTAAAAAATATGGAAAAGAAAAAGAGGAAGCTTTTTCAAATGCAGATATTTTTGCATTCCCTACTTATTACCAAAATGAATGTTTCCCTTTAGTTCTTTTAGAGGCTATGCAATTTTCGTTGCCTGTTGTTTCAACCTTTGAGGGAGGGATAAGGGATATTGTTGATGACGGAGAAACAGGCTATTTAGTGCCTCAAAAAGATGTTGTTGCGCTTTCAGAAAAACTGGAATATCTTATTTTAAACGGTGAGCTTCGCCAGCAAATGGGTATCGCAGGGCGGGTTAAATACGAAAAAGAGTATACTTTAAATACCTTTGAAATAAGGATTAAAGAAATTTTAAATAAAATTTTATCAAAATAAACTAATTTACATGAAAACTTTTCAAATTCTGGGATTTACCATACACTCATCAATAGAGAGTTTAAAACTAAATGGTAAGAAATTAATTATTAACACTATTAACCCTCATTGTTATTGTGAAGCTAAAAAAGATGCTGTTTACCGTGAGGCATTGCTAAAATCGGATATATTAATTCCTGATGGTATTGGAATTGTTTATGCATTAAAAATTTTAGCAGGAGAAACAATGCATCGTATTACCGGAGCAGATTTGCATCAAAATCTATTAGAAAAATTAAATACTTATGGGGGCAAAGTATTTTATATGGGATCAGCACAATCCACATTAGAGAAAATTGAAAAAAGGTTAAAAACAGATTTCCCAAAAATAAAAGTTGGAAGTTATTCGCCACCATTTAAATCGGAATTTACCGAAGAGGATAATGCTCAAATAATTAAGAAGATTAACAATTTTCAGCCTGATGTAGTTTTTATTGGCATGACTGCCCCAAAACAAGAGAAATGGTCGTTCAAACACAAAGATTTAATAGATGCCAAAATCATAGCCTCGGTTGGTGCCGTATTTGATTTTTATGCGGGTACAATAAAACGTCCAGGCAAATTTTGGCAAAAAACAGGTCTTGAGTTTCTTCCCCGTTTGTTACGAGAGCCTAAACGGTTGTGGCGTAGAAACTTTATTTCAACTCCTCGTTTTTTGTGGGATGTATTAAAAGCTAAATTGGGATTATTAAAACAAGATCGCCGTAGATGGTTCCGGTCGATGAAGCGAGAAACTCTCCAGAAATCTCTGCATTCCCATTGAATCTTCCTGCTACTTCCATGCCGGTGGCCTTGACATTGCCTTCTACAACCCCCGATTCGCCAATAATGACATTCGATGAGGAAGTAATGTCACCAATTACTTTTCCATAGATCTTCAGTTCACCGTCAACATTAATGTTACCGGTGACTACGGCATCTTGCGCAAGGGTATTCATTGATGGAATATTGTAGTTGTGAGGAACATCCGAAACTAAATCTCCTCTCTGCAGATCTTCCACAGATGGAATATCAAAGTCCAAGTCGTCTCTAAAGTCGTTCGTCAGTCCCGATTCATTGCTGGAAGAGGGTTTTTCCAGAGACTTTTTGTTTGAAGAAAAAAAATGGTTCGACATCGTATTTTGACTGTTTAACCGTGGTATGAAGGGTGATGTTCTACTCGGGAAACGCTTTTCAAGCCCGAGAGTACACCTTTACGAGCATACTTATTATATATAATACGCAATTCCCTTATCAATGCAGGTCATTCAGTTGTTCATATAAAACATCGTCGAAACAGGCGATGCATTCTGTCGCCGAAGGGTTCCATTCTGCTTCAGTGCGAAGCAAAGCAGGGAGAAGAAGGCGATTCATTGATCCGCCAGTATCCGCGTGATGCTTCTTATTCAAATGTTGTATAATATAAATTATGTAAAGCCAGCAATATGAAGAATGATTATTATGACAGCTGACAGCGCTTATAAATACAGACGGCCGCTCTCCGTTTTCGCAAGAGAACAGCCACATCATATCCTTGATGTCGCTTGGCGTGCTCATGAAGCTCAGCGCAATCCCGTATCTGCCAGGAAGCATGGTAACCGTGTTGTTCTGGAGGATGAGATGCTACATTACCCGCCTGTTAAAGGGTTGAAAATACCCAAACAAGTCAATCCTCAATCCTTCAATCAGAAACTTTTCTGTAACGGTTGACGGCGAGCGTGATCAGGAGGGCAGCATCAGCCGTCAGGATGGCTAAAGGAACGGCTATTTCCCGGATGCCCGATCCTTTGAGCATTACGCGGCGCATTATGTCAACAAAATGGCGGACGGGATTGGCCAATGTCATGTTCTGTGCCCAGTGCGGCATGCTCTCGATTGCCGTGAACAGACCGCTCATAAGGGTGAAAATGACCATGAAGAACCAGGCAATGAACATTGCCTGCTGCTGTGAGTCTGTGAGTGTTGAAATCAGGAGCCCCATACCGAGAACCACAAGCATATAAATACCGGCAACAAGATAGATGAGCCAGTAGCTACCAAGCATCGGCACATGAAAGGCAACTCGGGCAATGATGAGTCCCAAGGTAAGCTCTCCAAGGCCGATAATCCAGAACGGGAGCAGTTTTCCGGTTATGAACTGGTATCGCCGCATAGGCGTCACATTGATCTGGTCGATGGTTCCAATCTCTTTCTCGCGCACCACATTCATGCCTGAAAGAAAAAGACCAACCAGGGTCACCAGTATCACCAGAATACCGGGAACCATGTAATCAACATAAACCAGTTCCGGGTTGTACCAGGCCGATGACCTTACGATAATATCAGGCTGTGGGGCGGCAACAGCGCTTCCGGGTAACTGAGGGATGAGGTCGCGATTGAATGCCGTGATTATGTCATTGGTATACCCCTGAATGACGCCTGCTGAAAAACCGTCTTCTGCATTGATGATGAGCTGCACTTTTGCGCTGCCTCCACGCATCAGCTCTTTTTCAAACCCCTCTGGTATAACAAGAACCAAATCAGCATTGCGGCCCACCAGTACATCAAGTGCCTGACTTGAGGTAGACGACTCCCCTGTCAGCTGAAAATAGCCCGATCCGGTAAACTGCTCACTGAGGTTTTCGGAAAGCGAAGTCCTGTCAAGATCCTGAAGGTTGAATGGAACATTCCTCACATCAAAGGTGGCCGCATTCGAAAGAATGACCAACTGAATTAACGGCATAATGAAGATGATGGGAAGCATCCCCTTATTGCGGAATATCTGCAGAAACTCCTTCTGCAGCAGAAATCCTATAACCCTCATTTGTACTGTATTTTAACGATTTCTGATACTCTTTATTGCAGCCGTTCACTGAAGTTTCTCAGGCTGGCGCCAATAAGCACCACGGTCATTACAGCCAAAACAAGCGTCTCCTGCCAGAGAACTGCGAAACTGGCCCCTTTGAGCATAATTGCCCTTACAATAATGAGATACCACTTTGCTGGAATCACATTGCTGATAACCTGCAGAGGCAGGGGCATGCTTGCAACGGGGAAAATAAACCCTGAAAGAAGGATTGTAGGCAGCAGCAGCCCTCCAAGAGAAATCATCATGGCAACCTGCTGAGAACCGGTAATGGTGGAAATAAACATGCCCAGAGAGAGCGCCGTTATGATGAAAAGAAGCGACTCTGCCATAAGAAGGACAACACTCCCTCTGCAGGGTACGCCGAAAACGAGGGAGGCGATGACGAGAATAGAAACAACATTGATGAACGAGAGCAGGAAATACGGGACAACCTTGCCCACAATAATCTGAATTGGCCGTAGTGATGAGACCAGAAGCACTTCCATGGTTCCGCTCTCCTTTTCCCGGGTAATACTGATAGATGTCATCAGTGCCGACACAAGCATGAGAATAAGCGCCATAAGCCCGGGGACAAACAGATAGACGCTTTTCAGGCCGGGGTTGAACATCATAAGCGGCACCGGCACAACACCCTTCGGGGCTCCAATCGTTGTGGCCGCTTCCGACAGATAGTCACGAACCACCGAGGCCGTATAACCGGTAACAATGCGCGACACATTGGGGTCAGAGCCGTCCGTTATCACCTGTATGTCCATGCTGCCTTCCCGCTGAATCTCTTTGCCTGAAGCTGGTTCAAAAACAATCGCTTCGCTCATGGCTCCCGAGCGGAACGCCCCCTCTATTTCTGCCGGGCTCTGGAGGTTTTTGATCAGCACAAAGGTCCCCGAAGAGAGGAGTTTGTCTGTAATCGCCTGACTCACAGCATCCCGGGAGAGGTCGGCAATTCCTATTTTGACTTCCTGTATTTCATTTCGGATGGCATATCCAAACAGGAGAAGCTGTATGACCGGCATACCAAAGAGAATGGCCGCCGTGCGCCGGTCGCGGAATATGTGGTAGAACTCCTTGACAACAAACCCCACAAAACTGCTCCACTCTTTCATATTCCGTCCCCCGCTGTTGGCCGTACAAGGCGTATAAAGAGCTCGTCCATTGTTGTGACGCCAAAAGAACTTTTCATGGCCATAGGAGTGTCAAGGGCGGCTATTCGACCATTTACCATAATGGATACTCGGTCGCAGTATTCAGCCTCGTCCATGTAATGAGTTGTAACAAAAACTGTTACCCCTTTGTCTGCTGCCTCGTAAATCATATCCCAGAATCTCCTTCTCGTCAATGGATCAACCCCTCCTGTGGGTTCGTCAAGAAAAACGATTTTAGGTTCATGCAGAAGGGCAACGGAAAAAGCGAGTTTCTGTTTCCAGCCAAGCGGCAGGTCGGAAATTCTTGAATCAGCCACTGCTATAAGGTCAAGCGACGAAAGCAGTGCTTCGCTTTTCTCTTTAATGATTGAGGATGAAAGGCCATAAATGCCGCCAAAAAACCGGATGTTCTCTCGCGCTGTCAAGTCATCGTAGAGAGAAAACCGCTGGCTCATATAGCCTATGTTCCTCTTTATGGATTCTGTTTCACTGAACACATCAAACCCGGCAACAGTAGCCTTACCGCTTGTGGGGAGTAAAAGACCTGTAAGCATTTTCATGGCCGTGGTCTTTCCTGCCCCGTTTGCACCGAGAAAGCCGAAAACCTCTCCAGCGCCTACTGAAAATGAGATGCCGTCTACAGCCCTGAACTCTCCGAATGTACGGGTAAGCTCTTCGGTATGAATGACTGGCTCACTCATGAAGGTTCTCTTTATCAGTTTTCATCAGTGCCATGAAAGTATCTTCAATACCTGGCTCAATCTTCTCTATTTTTATGTCCTGAAGTTCCGAGTCCAAAAGATAGGCCTCTATCTCTTCGGTAGATATGGAGGAACGGCTGTCGGCATAATGGACTGTGCTTCCGAATGCGTAAACCGAGCCTGCATGGGGATAGGAGCGGAGGTGGGTAAGCAGCTTGTGTTTGTCGTTCGCACGAACGGCAAAAAGCGGCGCCGTAAAAAGCCCTGTTATTCCGGCAGGTGTGTCAACGGCAAGAATGGTCCCATCCTGGAGAAACGCAACCCGGTCACAAAGGGATGCTTCATCCATATAGGGGGTAGAGACCAAAATGGTGATCTCCTGTTCTTTGAGTCGGCCAAGCATCTGCCAGAATTCACGCCTTGAAACTGCGTCAACACCGGTTGTAGGCTCATCAAGAAGAAGAAGGTCCGGGCGATGGATAAGCGCACAGCAAAGCGCGAGTTTCTGTTTCATTCCGCCTGAAAGCTGCCCGGCCATCCTTTTTTTGAAGGGTTCAAGCTGGGTGTAAATATCGGCTATGAGTTCATAGTTCTCCTCAACCGTCGTATTGAACACAGTGGCAAAAAACTTGAGGTTTTCCTCAACACTGAGATCCGTATAGAGTGAGAATCGTCCGGGCATATACCCGATTCGGCTCCTGATGCCCCGATAGTCTTTAAGGCTATCAAGACCCAGCACCTCAGCTCGCCCCTCATCGGCAAGCATTAGAGTACAGAGAATCCTGAAAAGCGTTGTTTTCCCAGCCCCGTCCGCTCCAATTATGCCAAAGAGCTCACCTTCACTTATTTTTAGTGATACATTGGACAGCGCGGTTACGGTTTTGAATTTTTTGGTGACGCCCTCCACCAGTACAGCGCTTTTCATCCTTCCCCCGCCTTACGGAACCGAATTTCACCGGGCATACCAATTTTGAGCAGCCCATCGGGATTCTTTACCAGTACCTTGACGGCATAAACCATGGTAACCCTGTCTTCACGGGTCTGAATGATTTTAGGAGTGAACTCGGCTTTTGAAGATATCCAGCTCACTACGCCACTGAACTGATGCTCAGCTGGTTTTTTCCCGTCAACCAGCACAGCCACACTGTCGCCAAGTGCAACTGAAGCAATCTGTGAGCCACTCAAATAGACTCTCAGGTACATGGACTCTAGATCGGCAATTCTATAGAGGGGTTTGCCATAGGAGGTCAACTCACCCTCTTCGGCATAGGTAGCCAGTACTACACCCTTTGTTGGGTTTACCACGGCACTGCGTGCAATCTGGTCGCGCAGCTGCAGAATGCGGGCCTCCATGGAACTCACCTCCTGATCAACTTCCGGGTTGCGGGTGGCAACGGAGGCAATCTGGCGGTCAACAACCTTAACCTGATTCTCCAGATCTTCAAGCTGCCTGGCCGGAGCGGCACCTTCATCAACAAGGCGGCGGTAACGGCGAACATCCTGCTGCAGGTTGGCGCGCTGCTGGCGGTAAATGCTCGATTCTGCCCGAAGAGATGGTTTTTTTGTTGCCATCCCTTTCTGCTGCGCCATGAGCTGCTGAAGAGTAAAATGAAGCTGGGTTGTGTCAACAAGTGCCTCTATCGCCCCCTTTTCTAACCTATCACCCTCTTCAATACTGAATCTGAGAAGCTTCCCTGATGCTTCAGAAGAGACAATGATTTCCGTTGACTCAAAATTACCGTACCCGTCAGCTTTACCGTTTCCTCCGCATCCCGACAGAACGAGTGACGCAAGAACACTTGCGGTTAAGAGCCCTCTTCTGAATTGTTGCATATCCATAGAATAAATTGAGTTATAAGAGTTACTGTAATCACTCATGTCGTTCTACAAGCCTCGTCATCCATTCGGGAATGAGTTGCCTGCGTTCTTCAAGGAGTTGTTGATACTCTGTATCGTTTTTTCCCGAAACGGCCTGCATTGCCCCGGCAGCCACAAAGGGAAAAGCACAGAGAGAGAGCAGGTTGAGCATAAACTGTTCTGCCTCCATGGGAACCAGCTTTCCGCTTTCAGCGCCTTCGTCAAGTTGCCGTTGAAGCCCCTGAAGCATAAAAAGCCGACTGCCTTGTATGATCTCCGAAAACCTTGAAGGGTTGCGGTGCATTTCATGCACTACAAATCCCGGAAGGAATGGATTGTTGACAACGGTGCTGAAATAGGCATCAACAAATGCCCGTACTTTATCCATCAATGGCGCATTGATGTTCATAACAGCAAAAACCGGTGGAACAAGGCGTAAGACGGCATCGGAAAAAACGGCATCAAAAAGCCGTTCCTTGCTTCTGAAATAATAATGAAGCAGAGCTTTGTTGATACCCGCTTCATCGGCTATTTCCTGCATTCGTGCTCCATCATAGCCCTGACGGTAAAACACCTTCTCCGCACTGCAGAGAATCCGGCGCTGGGTTTCAGGTTCCTGATGTACTGTGTTCATTGTTTTCCGCATCACTCCGTTTCTTTTTTTTGAATTTAACCATAAAGTTAAACCATTCGGATAACAGTCAAAGCAAAAACCGTCCTTCGTCAGTAATTTTTTATATTCAGATTAAGAAACAACACAGCATTTCAAGCCTAAAGTATTTTTGATGGCAGATCAGCGCATGCGAAAACCGGAATGGCTCAAACTCAGAATGAAGACTGGTCCGGAATTCGGGGTCATTCAGCGCCTGTTATCTGAAAAATCACTCAATACGGTCTGCCGTTCCGCCAGATGCCCCAATCTTCAGGAGTGCTGGTCTCGTGGAACTGCCACTTTTCTGCTTCTCGGCAATGTCTGTACAAGGAGCTGCAGGTTCTGCGCAATAGGAACTGAACAGAAGCCTCTTCCTCCAGATCCCCAAGAGCCGGCACGAATTGCCGGGGCTGTTCATGACATGAAACTGAAGTTTGTGGTGCTCACCAGTGTGAATCGGGATGATCTGCAGGATGGCGGTGCCGAGCATTGGACTGAAACCATGAAGGCAGTACGGATATCTTCTCCCGACGCAGGTCTGGAGTGCCTCATACCTGATTTTGTGGGTAATGATGATGCTCTCGACCTTCTCATGAAAGAACGCCCGGAAGTACTGAACCACAATATTGAAACGGTTCCAAGACTCTATCACAAGGTACGGCCTGATGCCATCTATCAGCGGTCGCTCTCAATTCTTGACAGGGCCCTTACCCTTCATGGTCTCACCACCAAGTCGGGTATGATGGTTGGTATGGGAGAAACATTTGATGAAGTGCTTTCATCCATGAGAGATCTCAGGGAAGCTGGCTGCTCCAAGCTGACCATAGGGCAGTATCTTCAGCCGACAGCCTCACATCTTCCCGTTGAGCGGTATGTTCCTCCCGAAGAATTTGACGCCTACCGTAAGGAAGCACTCGCTATTGGGTTCTCCTCGGTACAGTCGGGCCCCTTTGTAAGAAGCTCCTATCTTGCCGGCATTAACGAACAACCAAACGAACAGCAATACTAAACACCAAAAGACAACACCACAATGGAATTCAGCGTCCCCTTTATGGTATACACCTACTGGATTATCGCAATCGGTATCGGTCTGGCATTTTTCAGGAAGGACATTTTCTCATTCAGCACCGATTTCGGTCCGCGCCGCATTCTGCTGCTTGCCGGCTCTCTTATCATTGTTGCACTCAATGCATGGGTCTACTCAAACTCAACCTACAGCAGCGGCCGCCCGCTCGACCTCTGGACCCTCCTGGTGTTCAGCATTGGCAACGGCATAGCGGAAACCTTCATGTTCTATGCCGTTTTTCGCCTTGGAACAGCACTTGCAGGCAAGGCCACAAGCAATCCATGGATACTCTTTTCCGCTGGATTCCTCCTCTTTGTCATCTACAGCGGCCTTATCCACGGCATGTTTTGGATCAATATCCTTCCTGAACATGTTGATCAGACAAGCCAGTTCAAGCCCTTTTTCATGCCGGTTCAGATTATGATTGCCGGAAGCTGGGCGTTAAGCTTTTTCTGGTATCGCGACATCCGATCCGTCATTCTCCTCCACGCCATGATTGACTTTACCATGGCCTGGAATGTGCGATTTTCACTTTTCAACTGATCAGCCATGACGACGACATTCAAGGGACGCGTGCTTGTTGCCGGTGCAACAGGACGCACAGGGGTTGAAATTGTCCGCAGGCTGAGGCATTACGGAATTGACTTTCGTCTGTTTGTACGCTCTACCCAAAAGGCTATAACGCTCTTTGGGGTAGATGAAGCTGGCATTCTCCGAGTTGGCTCCATACAGAACAAAGAAGAAACAAGAGAGTCTCTCAAGGGCATTGATGCCGTCATTTGTGCAGTTGGAAGCAATCCCGCTGACCCTGATTCCCCTCCCCCTTCTGCAATCGACAGGGACGGTGTACAGCAGCTCGGAACTCTTGCAAAAGAGGCCGGAGTCAGACAATTCATCCTCATCAGTTCTCTGGGTGCCACAAAAGAAGACCATCCCCTGAACAAATATGGCAAAGTTCTGAGCATGAAGCTTGAGGGCGAAAATACGATCCGTACACTTTTCAGCACCCCCGAATACTCACACACAATCCTTCGCCCAGGAGGACTTCTTGACACCTTCCCATTCCAACACACCCTTGTTTTCAGTACCGGAGACATAATTTCTGGCTCAATTTCAAGGGGCGATATCGCCGAAACTGCCGTCCTTTCCCTCACCGAACCACAAGCGCGAAACACAACATTTGAGCTTGTACAGGGGGATGAGGAACCACAGGTTTCGCTATCTCAATACTTTTCTCAGCTCGAAATATAACAGAGAAAAGTGTTGACTGAAAATAGAGTATACTGCACAAAAATAAATAAGAATGGCTAATTTATTTTGATCTTATTTGCCTCTGCGAGCCATAAAAATATTATTCACAAGATCATCTAAATTGTTTCATTATAATTTCTTATAATTTATAGCCTTTATCGTTTTATGAGTATTCGAAGTGCTAATAACCGCTACAGATAACTGTTCGGCGAATGCGATCAAATTCAATTACAATAATCAGAGGTGGGACTGTTCAAGTAGAGCATACGCTGTTCAGTGGGCAGTCTTTTGTGTGGAATAAATCAAACCATACGCCTGGAATATATTCATCAGTAATAGATGGCTCTTCTGTATTGATTCAGCAGATAAATCCCACCTCTTTTTCTGTAACAACTGGGGCGAATAACCTCTATGGTATTCCTCTGAGACGATTCTTTGAACGGTATTTTTCTCTTGACATAGCAACCCAAATGCTCTTTGATGAAGAATTCCATACCCGCTTTCCTGAACTCACAGCTCGACTTCTTTATCTGGAAGGGTTGCGAGTACTCAGGCAGGATCCTTATGAAACCCTTGTCACATTCATGTGCGCCCAGGGAATAGGTATGGCGATGATCCGACGACAGGTCTCCATGCTTTGCCGCTGTTTCGGGAGAGAGACAAAAGAAGGTGTAAACGGCATTGACACTCCCCTTTTCAGCTTTCCCGCCCCGTCCGATCTTGCCGGTGCAGACCCTGAACTGCTCAGAGGATGCTGCAACAACAATTCCGTGCGTGCCGGCAACATTCGGGAGGCTTCGCGTCTTGTGGCACTCGGAAAACTTGACCTTCAGGCTCTTTCAGACCCTTCCTTGCCGTTAAGCGAACTTCAGGCTGAACTCACAGCGCTGAAGGGCATTGGATATAAGATAGCTGACTGCATTGCTCTCTTCGGAATGGGCCGTTTTGACGCCTTTCCTATCGACACGCATGTAGAGCAATTTTTATCTGCCTGGTTCGGGATAGGATCCCATCAGAAAGGGCTCAGTCAAAAGAGATATCTTCATCTGCAGGAAAAAGCGGTAGATCTCCTTGGAACAAGCCTTTCAGGATATGCAGGCCATCACCTTTTTCACTGCTGGAGAACAACGGAGCGGAACATGAAAGCTTTTTAATCACAGGCTTTTTTCTCAACCGCTAATTCAATACCTTAAGAAACCAAAATACAGCCATTAACGCCTGTTAGAGCCTTATGCCACAGCGAACCACCACTGAGAGATGTTGAAAATCTTCGAGAAACTTTTCGGCTCAAAGCACGAAAAAGATATACAGAAAATCCAGCCTGTCATCACTCGCATAAACGAGATTCAGGAGGGAATGAAATCTCTCAGTGATGAGGAACTGAAGGAAAAAGGCAGAGATCTCAAGTCAAAGGTTCGTGGCTCCCTTCAGCCAATTGAGGATAAAAAGCGTGACCTGTACAGTCAGCTTGACAACGCCGAAATTTCGCTGGAAGAGGCTGAATCAATCCACTCCTCTCTTGATGCTCTCGCAACAGAGTATGAAGAAACCACCGCTTCGGCTCTTGAAGAGGTGCTTCCTGAAACTTTTGCCCTTGTTAAAGAGACCTGCCGTCGCCTTAAGGGGCTAACCTATCAGGTTATGGGAAGGGATGTTGTATGGGACATGGTCCCCTATGATGTGCAGCTCATAGGCGGCATTGTCCTGCATTCGGGAAAAATATCCGAAATGGCTACAGGAGAAGGCAAAACCCTTGTTTCAACTCTTCCTACATTTCTCAATGCATTGACAGGGCGAGGCGTTCATCTGGTAACGGTTAACGACTATCTGGCACAGCGCGACAAAGAATGGATGAATCCGATCTTTGCCTTTCACAGCATATCGGTAGGTGTTATTCTCAATACCATGAGGCCCGAAGAACGACGCCAGCAGTACCAGTGTGATGTCACCTACGGCACCAACAATGAATTCGGTTTTGATTATCTGCGTGACAATATGGCCGGAACTGTTGAGGACATGGTGCAGCGCGATTTCTATTACGCCATTGTTGATGAGGTTGACAGTGTGCTTATTGATGAGGCACGCACGCCGCTGATCATCTCCGGCCCTGTCCCTAATTCCGACAACAGCCAGTTTCAGGAAATCAAACCCTGGATTGAGCAGATTGTCCGCGCCCAGCAGCAGCTTGCCGCATCATATCTCAGCGAGGCTGAAAAAGCCCTTAAAATTTCGCCGCAAAGCCCCGAGGCCGGTCTTGCGCTGCTTCGGGTCAAACGGGGACAACCCAAAAACACCCGCTTCATTAAAGTACTCTCCCAGCAGGGCATGGCCAAACTCATTCAGGTCACTGAAAATGAGTATCTGCGCGATAATTCAAGTCGGATGCATGAGGTTGACGATGAACTCTACTTTGCTGTTGATGAAAAAGGCGGAACCATTGATCTTACAGACAAGGGACGCGAGTTTCTCAGTAAACTGAGCCATCAGGACAGGGATCTTTTCCTTCTTCCCGATGTAGGCACTGAAGTTGCCGCCATTGATGACGATGAAGCTGTCAGCGCTGCCGACAAAGTCACCCACAAGGACGCAGTCTACCGTCTCTTTGCCGAGCGCTCCGAGCGCCTGCACAACATAAGCCAGTTGCTGAAGGCATACTCCCTGTTTCTTAAGGATGACGAATATGTTGTCCAGAACGGACAGGTAATGATTGTTGATGAGTTCACCGGCCGGATTCTGCCGGGCAGACGATACAGCGACGGACTGCATCAGGCAATTGAGGCCAAGGAGAATGTGAAGATTGAGGGTGAAACACAGACCATGGCAACCGTTACCATCCAGAACTTCTTCCGCCTGTATAAAAAGCTTGCAGGAATGACCGGTACAGCGGAAACGGAAGCATCGGAATTTTATGAAATCTACAAGCTCGATGTTGTCGCCATTCCCAGTAACCGTCCCATTGTCCGAAAAGACATGGACGACCTGGTATACAAAACCCGGCGGGAAAAATACAACGCCATTGCACTCAAAGTAGAGGAGCTCCAGAAAAAAGGACAGCCTGTGCTGGTTGGAACCACCAGCGTTGAGGTTTCCGAAACTCTGTCAAGAATGTTGAGAGCGCGACGAATCGCCCACAATGTGCTCAATGCAAAGCAGAACGAACGGGAGGCTGAAATTGTTGAGGACGCAGGCCGCTCCGGAGCAGTGACTATTGCCACAAACATGGCCGGCCGAGGCACAGACATCAAGCTCGGTCAGGGGGTCAGGGAAAGCGGCGGCCTTTACATTCTTGGTTCAGAACGCCATGAGTCGCGCCGTATTGACCGTCAGCTTCGCGGCCGCGCTGGGCGTCAGGGAGATCCCGGTGAATCGGTGTTTTTTGTCTCTCTTGAAGATGAACTTATGCGGCTGTTCGGTTCAGATAGGGTTATTTCAGTTATGGACCGGCTCGGCCATGAAGAGGGCGATGTGATTGAACACTCCATGATCACTAAATCAATTGAACGGGCCCAAAAAAAGGTTGAGGAGCAAAACTTCGCAATCCGCAAGCGGCTGCTTGAATATGACGATGTTCTCAACCAGCAGCGCGAAGTCATCTACACCCGTCGCCGTGACGGCCTCATAAAGGAACGCCTTACCAGCGACATTCTCGACCTCCTGCGCGACTATTGCGACACGGTGATTGAAAAACACGCCAAGAGTCTGGACAGTAACGCCATTGAAGAGCAGTTGCTTCGTGAGCTCTCCATTGAATTCAAGCCCGACAGAAACAGGCTTGAGGAAAATTCTGCGGGAGTTTCCGATGAACTCTACACCACAGCCCTCGCCTACTACCGCAGAAAAGAGGAAGCAGTCCCCGCCGACATCATGCGCCAGATTGAAAAATATGCCGTTCTCAGCGTGATAGACAAGCAGTGGCGCGACCATCTCCGTGAAATCGACACGCTGCGTGAAGGAATCAACCTTCGTGCATACGGCCAGAAAGACCCTCTTCTCGAATACAAGCAGGAAGCATACAACCTTTTTATCCAGATGCTTTCTGAAATTGAGCTTGAAACCCTCTCTCTCGCCTTCAAACTCTTTCCCATCAACCCTGAAGAGGCACGGGAAATTGAAGAACGCCAGAAACAGGCCGCAGTCCGTCAGGAAAAACTTGTGACCCAACACGAAGAAGCCGGCAGTGTATATAATGCGTCACAGGAGACTCACAATGAAGCTCCTCCGCAGCGACCGGTAACTGCAGATGCAAAACCCGGCAGAAACGACCCTTGCCCCTGCGGAAGCGGAAAAAAATACAAAAACTGTCATGGCCAGCAGCCCTGAACCCGCCTGGAAACACTTAATAGAGCGAGAAGCCTTAACTATGAAACAGACTGAACCTGAAGTGACATTGGCCCTGGTAAGAGAACATGGTCTGAATGAAGAAGAGTACGGGGAAATTCTTGACATTCTCGGAAGGACCCCGTCATTTACAGAACTGGGAATTTTTTCCGTCATGTGGTCTGAACACTGCAGCTACAAAAATTCCATAGCAGTACTCAAAACCCTCCCCCGTGATGGCGGAGCCCTTCTGACAGGTGCCGGTGAGGAAAATGCCGGTCTTGTTGATATCGGCGACAACCTTGCTGTGGCATTCAAAATTGAATCGCACAACCACCCCTCCGCTGTTGAACCCTACCAAGGTGCGGCTACAGGCGTAGGCGGCATACACCGCGACATTTTCACCATGGGGGCCCGTCCGGTGGCTTCTCTCAATTCACTCCGCTTCGGTTCCCCCAAAGACCCCCGGGTCCGCTATCTGGTTGATGGTGTTGTTCGCGGAATTGGCGATTATGGGAACTCATTCGGCGTACCTACAGTAGGTGGTGAAATCTATTTTGAGGACTGCTATACCGGCAACCCACTGGTCAACGCCATGTCAGTCGGCATTGTAGAGCACCATAAAACGGTCAGCGCAACGGCAGAGGGTGAGGGCAATCCGGTTCTTATTGTTGGCTCTGCTACCGGCCGCGACGGCATTCATGGAGCTACTTTCGCGTCTGAAGATTTGAGCGAAGCATCTGAAGACAAACGACCCAGCGTGCAGGTTGGAGACCCTTTCGCCGAAAAACTTCTGCTTGAAGCAACCCTTGAGGCAATAGCAACCGGTTATGTTGCAGGACTTCAGGATATGGGAGCGGCCGGCATTACCAGCTCCACTTCCGAGATGAGCGCACGCGGAATTGAGAAAAACGGCACCGGCGGCATCATGATAGACCTTGACCTCGTCCCCGCCCGCGAAGAGGGAATGAGCGCGTATGAACTCATGCTTTCCGAATCACAGGAAAGGATGCTTATTGTCGCCAAGAAAGGCCATGAAGAGGATATTATAGCGGTATACAGGAAATGGGATGTGCAGGCAGTCACAGTCGGGCGCGTAACATCCGACAACCATGTCAAGGTGCACTACCGCGGCGAGCTTGTTGCCGACATTCCTGCTGAGTCGCTTGTGCTTGGCGGCGGAGCCCCGGTGTATATCCGTGAGGCTGTTGAAAAGAAACCCGATACGCTCCCGGCTGAAATGCTCTCCGACAGCTCTCTCAACCTGAAAGATCTCTCCATTGCCCTGCTTTCCCGTCCTAACATTGCAAGCAAGCGGTGGGTCTACCGCCAATACGACTCAATGGTGCAGACCAACACCGTAACCCCTGTTGGCCATACTGACGCAGCAGTCATTCGCATTAAGGGCACAAAGAAAGCCCTGGCCATGAAAACCGACTGCAATTCACGGTATGTCTATCTCAACCCTCTGGCCGGCGGAAAAATAGCTGTTGCTGAATGTGCCCGCAACATCGCATGTTCAGGGGCCCGTCCGCTTGCCATCACCAACTGCCTGAACTTCGGCAACCCTTATAAGCCTGAGGTATATTTCCAATTCAAAACTTCCGTTCAGGGAATGGGAGAAGCCTGCCGGATATTCAGTACGCCAGTAACAGGTGGAAATGTAAGCTTTTACAATGAGTCCACACACGGTGGGGGCCGGGCAGCCATCTACCCTACCCCCACTATTGGCATGATTGGCCTTCTTGACGATATTGACAATCTGGTCGGCTCCACATTCACAACACCGGGCGATGCCATCATCATGTTTGGAGAACCTTCACTCGGTCTTGACGGAAGTGAATATCAGATAATGCAGTACGGTACGCCGGGTACAGACGCCCCCGCTATTGACCTTGAGCATGAAAAGAACCTCCAGAATCTTCTGGTTGCGCTTGCCGGCAAAAAACTGCTGCACTCCGCCCATGATGTGTCTGACGGCGGCCTTTTCGTCGCTCTGGCAGAAAAAGCCATTATGAATGAATCTGCCCAGCTCGGGTTTGATGTTGACTTAGAAGACTGCGGATCTGGTCCTTACAGTATGCAGCAGCAGCTCTTTAGCGAAGCTCAGGGTCGTGTTGTTGCCACAATAGCCCCCGAGTCAGCCCGTGCCGTTATTGAAGAGGCAGTTGCCTGCAATGTGCCGGTAAGAGTTATAGGAAAAGTTGTTCCACAGGGAGCAGCCATTGCTGTGGACGGGCACGACACCCTTCGCTTCAGTACAGCCGAGCTCTCCCGCGCATACTATGACGCGCTTGAAAACGAACTTCACCTCAACGAACTCCTGTAAGCCATGAAACCCATCCTGACAGCCGTTGAAATGCAGCAGGCCGATAGGGCGGCTGCCGAGCGATTCCATATCAGCGAAGCATGCCTGATGGAGCTGGCAGGAAAAGAGTGTGTCCGCGTAACACTTGAGCAGCTTGAACTCTCCTCTCCCGCTGATATGGAATTTCTGGTTGTTGCCGGCAGAGGAAACAATGGCGGCGACGGATTTGTCATCGCCCGACATCTGCTCAACCTCGGCGCCACCGTTGACCTCGTTCTTCTTTACCCCGAGAGTACTTCTACGGGAGCCGCGGCAAGCAATCTTGCCATTCTTGAGTCATATTTCAGCAACAACCTTCCTCTTCGCATCTTCAAGTCGCTGCAGGAAGCCCTTCCGTTTGTTTCTGAACGCCCCTACAGCGTCATGTTCGATGCCATGACTGGAACCGGCCTCAGGATAACAGAGCCAGGAATGGCTCTACGCCCCCCACTGAACGAAGGCATAGAGCTTCTGAACGCTCTGCATGAACGCACGGAAGCAATGACAGCAGCAGTTGACATTCCCTCAGGGCTTGATGCAACCAGTGGCCTCGGGGCAGAATGTGTTGTTGAAGCCGACTATACGGTCACTATGGCGTTTTTAAAAACAGGGCTTCTCTTAAACGAAGGTCCTAGGGCTGCAGGAGAAGTGGTAGTAGCTGAAATCTCCATCCCCGAGTGGATGGTCGACGAACCTGGCTGCATGCTGATAGATGAACTGTTTGCTGCTGAACATTTTGTGCTCCGGCCGGAAAAAAGCGCTAAACATGAGAATGGAAAGGTGCTCATTGTTGCAGGCTCCCACTGCGAAGAAAGCTCTATGGGCGGTGCCGCAATCCTCTCTGCTGGAGCTGCCATAAAAGCCGGTGCCGGTTATGTCGCCGTTGCCTTTCCTCCTGCCCTCGCGTCCTTTGTGCATGCTGCAGTTCCTGAAGCTGTCGTCATCAATCAGGATCTGAATACAATAATAAAGAAGGCTGCATGGGCAGACACCATACTGATAGGGCCGGGCCTCGGCCGCAGAAAGGAGTCTCTCGACCTGGTTGAAGAACTCCTTAAAAGCCCGGGAATAACCTCCAGAAAGCTGATACTTGATGCCGACGCACTCTATGCCGTTGCCCAAAGAGGGCTTCAGAGCATGCTCGCCAAGATTCCTGAGGTTCTTCTGACACCGCATTTCGGCGAATTCTCAAGACTTGCAGGAACATCTGCCAATGAAGCTTCAACAGATCCCATAAACAGTGCCCGGCAGTTCGTACTGAACTATAGAGCAGCGATACTGCTTAAAGGGGCTCCCACCCTCATTGCATCACCTTCCTCCCCCGTTCTCCTCAACACCAGCGGAACTGAAGCCCTTGCAACAGCCGGCACAGGCGATGTTCTTTCAGGCATGATTGCAGCTTTTTCCGCTAAGGGAGAAGCCCTTGTGGATGCCGCAGCTGCTGCAGCATGGTTCCATGGCAGGGCTGGCGACCTCGCAGGAAATGTGTCAAGCCTCGTTTCCGCATCAATGGTTCTCGGCTCAATTGCAGCTGCCATTGAAGAGGTCTTCGACTTCGAATCGTGAAGGTTTACAGGGCACCCGTACAGACACTCTGATCATCAATATGTCTTATTCTTCTTCTCCTGGGGCTCCGTGGCCGCGGAGAAACTTCCGGATGTTGCGCGCTGCCTGACGGATGCGCTCTTCGTTTTCTATCATCGCAATCCTGACATATTCGTCACCGTACGCACCGAACCCTATTCCGGGGCTGACTGCCACCTTTCCTTCCGTCAAAAGCCGTTTGCTGAACTCCAGACTTCCCATTTTTCGGAACGGTTCGGGTATATGAGCCCACACAAACATGCTCGCCCGAGGGGTGGTAAGAGGCCATCCGGCATTCTCAAAGCTGCTGACCATCACATCCCGCCGTTTTCGGTAGACTTCCGTAATCTCCTTCACACAGGCCTGGTCGCCATTTAAGGCAACAGTAGAGGCAACCTGTATCGGAGTAAAAGTACCATAGTCAAGCCAGCTCTTTATTTTCTCAAGCGCGCCAATCAGCTTTGCGTTGCCAACCATGAATCCCATCCGCCAACCTGCCATATTGTAGGTTTTTGAAAGGGTATAACTTTCAACAGCAACATCCTTGGCACCCGGAACCTGAAGGATAGAGGGGGTTACATAGCCATCATAGGTTATCTCTGCGTAAGCAATGTCGCTGATGATGTAGAACCGCTCTTCACGGGCAAGAGCAACAAGCCTTTCATAAAAGGAAAGCTCAACGGTAGCCGTTGTGGGGTTGTTCGGGAAGTTGACCACCAGATACTTTGGCTTCGGGGTTGACTCGCGAAGTGCAGTTTCAATGTTCCGAAAAAAGCCTTCCTCGTCAAGCGTAAAGTCATCGTTCAGTTCAAGGCGCATGCGGTGAACATTGCCGCCGGCAAGAATGAAAGCCTGAGAATGAATCGGATAACAGGGATCAGGCACCATGGCCAGATCTCCAGGGTTGGTGATAGCCTGTACCAGATGTACATAACCCTCCTTGGAGCCCATGGTCACCACCACTTCACGGTCAAGGTCAAGATCAACATTGTACTTTCTCTGATACCAGTTCCCCACTGCTCCGCGAAGCTTGTAAATACCCTTGGATACTGAATACCCGTGCGTTCTGGGCTTATTGATGCTCTCAACAAGTTTGTCAACAATGTGCTGCGGGGTTGGTCCGTCGGGATTGCCCATAGAAAAATCAATGACATCCTCCCCTGCACGCCGTTCGGCCATCTTCAGCTCATTGACAGCAGCAAATACATACTTCGGAAGCCGCTTGATCCGATCAAACTCTATTTCGTCAAACATGGTATCTGTCAAGAAAATAATTGTGTTATCAACACCGCATCTCATTCAAGCATAAGCAAAAAGCAGATGAAATCAATACCGCTTTCTATTATTTTTCAAGCTCAGAAGTACATGCCGGGCAACGGGTTGCCTTGAGCGGCACCGGACTCAGGCAGAAAGGGCATGGCTTTGTTGAAGGAGGTGGCGTCGCATCCTCTTTTTTTCGCATTGAATTGATTCCCCTTACAAGGAGATAAACCGCAAAAGCCATGATGGTGAAACTGATCATCGCATTGACAAAAAGCCCGTAGTTGATGGTGACGGCACCAGCCGCCTGAGCCTGTTCGAGCGCTGCGTAGGGTCCGGGGGTGGAGCCTTCGCTGAGAAGGAAATAAAGGTCGGCAAAATCGACGCCCCCTGTTAAAAAACCGAGCGGAGGCATCATGACATCCGTCACTAGCGTGTTGACCAGCTTGCCGAAAGCTCCTCCAATTATAATACCGACCGCCATATCGACCACATTGCCACGAAGTGCAAACTCTTTGAACTGTTTAAGCATGACTGTTTTCCTCCCGTATTTTTTTCATAAAAAACACATCATATTTATCCATACACTCATCATTGTATATACTTAAATGTAACCACCGAAATGTAGAAACCAAAGGGAGGGGCAATGGGATATTCTGATATTTTCGTTACTATAAACACTTGCAATTTTTTCAGCTCCGCTCTCTGAAACGCCACCTTTTCAATACTATTCAGTGTCAGAATCCTTATTTCCTGATAACGGCAAACTGAAAAAACAGATAGCCGAAGCTACCGGGAACGACTTTAACTGCTGCTATCAGTGCGGAAAATGTACCGCCGGGTGCCCGGCAGGTAATTTCATGGACAACCCGCCTACCCGAATAATGCGGCTGGTACAGGCCGGCTATATTGAAGAGGCCCTTAAAAGCGATGCGCTCTGGTACTGTGTCGGGTGCCAGACCTGTACTGCCCGTTGCCCCCAGAATATGGATATTGCCGGCACCATGGACGCCTTGCGTTCCATTGCGCTTGAGAGTGGCATAGTATCAGACGACAAGGCAAAAAAGCTTGTAACCGCTTTTCATGTCTCTTTTCTGAACAATGTCCAGAAACACGGCCGCCTGCAGGAACTCTCACTGGTAAACAGCTACAAACTCCGTACCCGCAGTATTCTGCAGGATGCAGGAGCCGGCATTACCATGATAAAACAGGGGAAGATCAATATTCTTCACTCCTTGTTGGGCAAAGAGGATGTTAAAGGCAAAGATCAGATAACAGCCATTTTTAAGGCTTCAAAAACCGGAAGACATCTTCCTGTCAAAAAAAGACGGCCGAAAGCCGATTCAATGAAGACAGACGAGCCGATTGCTATTACCCCCGGCTCAACCATCGGTTATTATCCCGGATGCTCCCTCACCGGAACCGCTAAAGAGTACGATATTTCCGTCAGGAAAATGTGTGAACTGCTCGGCGTTACACTCCAGGAAATTCCCGACTGGAACTGCTGTGGAGCTACCTCCGCCCATGCAACCAATCACAAGCTTTCCGTTCTGCTGCCAGCACGCAACCAGGCTCTTGCCGATGACGCAGCAATGGCATTTGTTCTCACTCCCTGCGCAGCATGCCATAACCGTCAGGTAACAGCCCGAAAAGCCATTCTTGAAGACGGGGAACTTCGTCGTGAAGTCAAAGAGCTGACCGGCATTGAACCTACAGGAAAAGCAGAATTCATTGGCGTCACCCAGCTGCTTGAGGCTCTTGGAGAAGAAGCGATAAAGGCTCGGGTCACCCGGCCGCTTTCCGCCCTCACACTTGCCTGTTACTACGGGTGCCTTCTTGTCCGTCCAATGGACGACATGCGTTTTGACGATCCGGAAAATCCCCAGAAAATGGAGACGGTTGTTCGTGCACTCGGTGCCAATACCGTTGAATGGGAATTCAAGATAGAATGCTGCGGAGCTGGCCATACCCTCGCCCAGCAGGGCCTGGTAGAAGACCTCACGCACAGCATTGCCAAAAATGCAGCAAACAACGGCGCCGAAGCCTTTGTTGTTGCCTGTCCGCTCTGTCACGCCAACCTCGACATGCGTCAGGAGAGCATGAGAAAGCGCTACGGCGACATTCCGCCAATGCCCGTGTATTACATTTCCGAACTTGTCGCCATCGCCTGCGGGGCTGACCCACTTGAAGTTGCTGTCGGCAAGCACTTTGTTCCGGCACTCGAACTGCTTTCACGCCCTTCGGTCCCCTGAAGGAAACCAACGAACTGTTTACGCGTAAGAACCAACGGAGAAACTGTACAGAAATCCGTGGACGCACAGGCCTCAAGCACGACCATTATAACTGACTGAACCAATGGCAAAAATAGGAGTATTCGTCTGTCACTGCGGGGAAAACATTGCCGCCAAAGTTGACTGCACAAAACTGGTTGCGGCCATGGAGGGGCACCCGGGAGTTGCCATAGCCCATGAATACAAGTATTTCTGTTCCGAACCCGGCCAGGAAAGCATCAAAAAAGCAGTAACCGAGCACGGCCTGACGGGAGTCATTGTTGCTGCCTGCTCTCCCCGAATGCATGAAGCCACCTTCCGCACCGCATGCGCTGAGGCTGGTCTGAACCCGTATCTCTGTGAAATAGCCAATATCCGTGAACAGTGCTCTTGGGTACATAATGATGGAGAGCAGGCAACCCAGAAAGCGATTGAGATAACCCGCTCCCTTGTTGAAAAGGTAAAACGCAACAACGAACTCCAGCCTATTGAGGTACCCGTTACCAAAAGAGCGCTTGTGATTGGTGGTGGGATTGCTGGCATACAGGCTGCGCTGGACATTGCCAATGCAGGAGGCGAAGTTGTTCTGGTTGAGCGCGAAGCCTCACTCGGTGGCCACATGGCCCAGCTTTCCGAAACCTTCCCTACCCTCGACTGCTCGCAGTGCATCATGACTCCAAGGATGGTTGAGGCGGCCCGTCATCCGAAAATCAAACTTCTTACCTACTCTGAAATTGAGAAGGTTGAAGGCTATATTGGCAACTTCAATGTCACAATCCGCCAAAAAGCCCGATATGTAGACATGAACCTCTGCACCGGGTGTGGTGAGTGCATTCTTAAATGCCCCGCCAAAAAAATCACTGGTGAATTCGACTGCGGCCTGGCAAACCGCACAGCAATCTATACCCCGTTTGCCCAAGCGGTTCCCAACAAGCCCGTCATCGACAGCGATAACTGCATTTACTTTAAAAACGGAAAGTGCAAGGCATGCCAGAGAATTTGCCCGACAGGGGCGATCAACTTTGAAATGGAAGATGAACTGGTTGAACTTGAAATAGGCGCCATTGTGGTGGCAACCGGGTTTCAGGTTCAGAACACGGCCCTCTATGGAGAGTATGGCTATGGCCGTTACCCTGATGTTCTCACCGGGCTCCAGTTTGAACGCCTTGCTTCAGCCAGCGGCCCGACCGGAGGAAAGATTCAGCGGCCTTCAGACGGCAAAGAGCCGGAAACAGTTGTTTTTATCCAGTGCGCCGGATCGCGCGACCCATCAAAAGGCATTGCATACTGCTCAAAAATCTGCTGCATGTACACGGCAAAGCACGCCATGCTCTATGCGCATAAAAACCATGATGGCAACACCCGCATCTTCTATATGGACATTCGTGCCGCTGGAAAGGGCTATGACGAATTCACCCGCCGGGCAATTGAAGAGGATGGAGCAGGATATGTGCGTGGGAGAGTGAGCAAACTCTGGGAGGAGAATGGCAAACTGATGGTTCGTGGCGCCGACACACTCCTGGGCCGCCCGGTTGAAGTTGCCGCAGACATGGTTGTTCTTGCTACGGCCATGGTTCCACAGCCTGACTCAAAAGAGCTCGGCAAAACCCTCGGCATCGGATATGATGAATATGGCTTCTTCAATGAGGCTCACCTTAAACTTCGCCCTGTTGAAACCGCTACCGCAGGCATTTTCCTTGCTGGAACCTGCCAGTCGCCCAAAGACATTCCCGATTCTGTAGCCCAGGCCTCTGCCTGCGCTTCAAAAGTGCTGGCACTCTTCAGCCGTGAAAAACTTGAACGCGAACCCATCATAGCAACAAACAACGAGGCGACTTGTTCCGGATGCTGGGGATGTGTGCTTGCCTGCCCTTACAACGCAATAGAGAAAAAAGACCTTACTGACCGTGCCGGGAACCTTATACGGCGTGTAGCATCGGTCAACGCCGGCCTCTGCCAGGGTTGCGGAACCTGTGTCACCTTCTGCCGCTCCAACAGTATTGATCTTGCCGGATTTACAGAAAAACAGATTTTTGCAGCAGTGATGGGGCTATAAGCGCCCTTCACCTGACGCCAACAGTCAATTCACCATTATGAGCGAACCCTTCGAGCCGAAAATAGTCGCCTTTGTCTGCACTTATTGCACCTATGCCGGAGCAGACCTTGCCGGCACAAGCCGCCTGAAATATCCGCCGAATGTACGAATCGTCCGGCTCCCCTGCACCGGCAGAATCAGCCCGATGTTCATTCTGAAAGCTTTTCAGAAAGGGGCCGATGGTGTTCTTGTCAGTGGCTGCCATCCCGGAGACTGCCATTTCGATCATGGGAACTACCATGCCCGTCGACGCTGGACAGCGTTCAACGCCCTTCTGCATTTCACAGGGGTACCCGAAGAACGGGTCAAATTCTCATGGATCAGCGCAGCTGAAGGAATCAAATTCGCCGAACTTATTGACAGCATCACCGAAGAAATCCGCCAGGCCGGACCGTTTGAACAGTACCACAAACTGATTGCGGAAACAGGGTCAGTAGCATCAGTCTAAACACACTTTCATGAGCATTCAGCAGCAATACAGATCAAGGGCGAAGGAACTCCTCCAGGACGGCAGCGTCAAAATGGTGATAGGGTATGGTGAGGGAACAACAGCAACCCGCCGCAGGCCTATTTTCATAACCAATCCGGACGATACGGACCGGCTGGTGCTTGACGCCGCCTGCAAAACAAACCTTGCAGGGTATCTTCTGCGTGAAGGGCTGCTTGCTGATCAGAAAAGCGTAGCCATTTTCCTTTCGCCCAGTGGCGTCCGTACTATTAACATTCTTGCATCTGAATCGCAGCTTTCCTCAGCGCAGGTCGTTGTTCTGGGATTTCAAATTCAAGGAGATACAGTTAAAGCCCTTGAAGGAACGAAAGCTTCAGATTTTTCTCCGCTCATTGCCAAACGGAAAGAAAAACGCAAGGCTCAGCCATCACACGAGATGACCCGGAAGCTTGAACAAATGACTCCCGCTGAGCGATTCGCATTCTGGGAAGGCGAGTTTTCGCGCTGCATTAAATGTTACGCCTGCCGTGCCGCATGCCCAATGTGCTGGTGCCGCCGGTGCGTTGTAGACAACAACCAGCCCCAGTGGGTCAACACCTCATCCCACACGCTTGGGAACCTTGAGTGGAACCTTGTCCGTGCATTCCACCTTGCTGGACGATGCGTGGAGTGTGGCAACTGCAGCGAAGCCTGCCCTGTCAATATACCGTTGCACCTACTCAATCGCAGGATGACCGAGGAGGTACTGACTGCGTTCGACCATTACCCTGGGGCCGACGAACATCAAGAACCGGTACTCGCCAGTTTCAGAAAAGACGACCCTGAGACCTTCATTCTCTAAGTACTCATACGCATGACAAAAATACTTTACTCCGACGACCTCACCGCCTGCTTCTCCGCATGGAGAAAGGAAGGGACAAAGGTATTGGGTCCCGTACAACAGGCCAAAACTTCTGGTTTCGGGGAGGTGCAGGACGCAAAGGAGCTTGACCTTGATCTCGTTCTTACCGACCGGACGCTCAAGGAACTCTTCTTTCCGCGCACCGAACCAATGCTGAGCTACAGTATTGGCAAACAGCAGATTGATACCAGCGAATTTCTGCCCTCGGAGCATCCCTGTATAATTTTTGGTGCGCGCCCCTGTGACGCCGCCGGTATGGCGATCGACGATGAACTCTTCAACTGGGATTACCGGGACGAGTACTGGTTCCGCCGTCGTGACCGTTCGGTCATCATGACCATTGCCTGCAAAGAATCTGACGATTTCTGCATGTGCACTTCACTCGGCCTTGCGCCCGACAGCGCCAAAGGCTCCGATATTCTTCTCCGTCCGCTTACTTCCGGTAAGGGATGGCAGGTAGAGGAACTTACCCCGAAAGGCAGCAAAGCTCTTCTGCCCATTGCCTCCCTTCTGAAAGAGGGCACTGAAGAAGCTGCTCCGACGGCAGAGGTTCCAGTACTCTTTGACCTCGAAGCCTGCACCACATGGCTTGCCAACCCAGAAAACTTTGAAAGTCACTTCTGGAAAGAGATTTCTGAACGCTGCATCGGCTGCGGAACCTGTACATACCTCTGCCCCACATGCCACTGTTTCGACATTCAGGATGAAGGCGACACCTACGAAGGAATACGCCGGAAAAACTGGGACAGCTGCTCTTTTCAGCTTTTCACCATGCACACCTCCGGCCATAACCCCCGAAATACGCAGTCGGCAAGGTGGCGTCAGCGCATCATGCACAAATTCAACTATTTTTCCGACAAATTCAGCGTCCACAGCTGCACCGGATGCGGCAGATGCACAAGAGAGTGCCCCGTCGACATGGGGGTCAGGGAAACTTTACAAGCGATATCAACCCTACCGAAGTGACAGAAACAAACAGTACAGCGCAGAAGAACATCTACAAACCGGCGGTCATGAAAATCGCCGCAAAACGCGACGAAGCCCCTGGAGTAAAAACGCTCCGGCTTGAGTTTCAGAACCCTGCCGATCAGGAAAAGTTTGCGGAAACCTATCGAACCGGAATGTTCGGTCTTTACGGTATTTATGGTGAGGGCGAAAGCACCTTCTGCGTAGCCAGCCCGGAAACCAGGAATGACTATGTGGAGTGCACTTTCCGTCAGTCAGGACGCGTCACCACAGCTCTTGCAGCTGCGGAGGAAGGCGATCTCATTACCTTCAGAGGTCCATACGGAAACCGTTTTCCTATTGAAGAGTTCCATGGCAAGAACCTCCTTTTCATAGCCGGCGGCATTGCCCTCCCCCCTACTCGCAGCGTCATCTGGTCATGCCTTGATCAGCGCGATAAATTCGGGAAAATAACAATCGTCTACGGCGCACGAACCGTTGCCGACCTCGTCTACAAGCAGGAAATTGATGAGTGGGCAGAACGGGAAGATGTGGAACTGGTATTGACGGTTGATCCCGGCGGCGAATCCCCCGACTGGAAACACCATGTCGGGTTCGTTCCAACCATCCTTGAAGAGGCGGCTCCCGCTCCCGGCAACTGCGTTGCTGTACTCTGTGGTCCACCGATCATGATCAAGTTCACCCTTGCGTCACTCAAAAAACTTGGCTTCGAAGAGGCGAATGTCTACACGACACTTGAAAACCGTATGAAATGCGGTGTAGGCAAATGCGGCCGGTGCAATGTAGGCAGTGTGTATGTATGCAAGGAAGGGCCGGTCTTTACCGCGGAAGATGTTTCAGCAATGCCGGCATCGGATCTGTAGAGCCACTACGCAAGCAGTTCAGGAAAGGTTTATGCTGAAGAACCTTTCCGGGCGGTGGAAATCGACTGGAACTGGTGGGTTGTGCCACAAAGGGAAAAGATCTGTTACGCCCCCCTCAACCGAAGATGCACACTGAAATGCAAGCACGCCACCGTCGAGAATTCCGCCAAGGAACTTCTCCAGAAGTGCAAAAGAAAACGACATTCCGAATCTCCCTTCCCGATTCTCCAGCGAAACCCCATCAACCCATGGGTCCGCTGAGAGCACTTCATAACCGGCAGCCCTCTTCCTTGGCCCGTCAAAAGCAAGGGCAACCCACTGCCCCGCCGGAGTCATTTCAAACTCAAGATATGCCCCCTCACCCTTTCCGTTTCCAATAAACAGCTCACTCACGCCGTACTTCCACAGTCCATCCAGAAAAGCGCCCTGTTCAGCTTCAGGAGCAGGAACAAAAACACTTTCCTCAGGCTTGACTGCAGTAGTCCACGAAAGGAAAGGCTTCTGGGGATTCAATCGGGCCTCATGAAGAGGAAGCAACTGCCGAACGACAACCGTTGTGCCGGAAGCAAGGCCCCCTTCAAGAAGCAGACGCGGGAAGTGTGCCTCACTTCCATTTTTTCCCCCGGCATCTTCCGGATACAGAAGAAGTCCCGACCAACTTTTTGAGGGATCGTTCCCGTCAACCCGGTACGGCGCACCGCAACCGTCCAGAAGAAGGCGCGAAAAGAGTCCAGTACACTCCACTTCAAGCTCCAGCTCCACACCGGCATCTTTAAAGGCGGCAGAACGCATTTTCCCGGCAATCCTGAGGACATCGTCGGCTTGTGCACCTCCGGTATTGAAAATAAAGTTGGCGTGGTGTTCCCCTACGACAGCCTTGCCCTCACGGGCACCGCTGAACCCAAGTTCCTCAAAAATCATTCCACTCGGTTTTCCGCAGTCATGGTTATTTTTGAATGTGGACCCGCAGCTCGGGAAATCAAAATGGCGTTTCCGCAATCGTTCAGCCTCATGTTCAAGCATTTCCGCCCGGATGGCATCTGGATCAGCTTTAGCCGGAAACTGAAGCAAGACTCCCGTTACAATTTCACCGGTATGCATCAGGGATGTATGCTTGTAACCCAGAAACACTTCTTCAGGACGCCGCAACACCAGTGATCCCTCAAGGGTCAGCACCTGCACCGCTGAAGCAATTGAAGATATCTCCCCGCCGAAACAGCGCGAATTCATCCTTACCGTTCCGCCGATTCTCCCCGGCAAGCGATACAGCCAGTCAGCCCCAGCAATGCCATTGCGCTGCATTGTTTCAGACACAGCTGTATTCTCAACTCCCGCTTCAAAGAAAAACTCGAGCTCCGAAACTTGCCAGAACTGCAGCATTCCTTCCATCGACACTACGACGCCGGGAAAGTCGCTGTCGGAAAAAAGCATATTGCTCCCCAAACCCAGCATAGCGAGAGGTAGTCCCCCGCTACGACTCCAGGATACAAGCATTGCGAGCTCAGCAACTGAAGATGGCATACAGAAAAAACGCACTTTTCCCCCAATGCCATAATAGGCCTTTTCAGCAATGGAGAAATCACGAAAACAACGGCAGGGAGGAGTGTCAGGAAGCATGTCTTTTCTGTATAATTACAACATTGGAACTCAAGCGAAACTTAACCAAACTGCCGCCCTTCACAAAAAAGTGCTACCCTCTTCCCTTAAACCACTCTGGCTACTCACCCTCTCCAACTGGCTCAATTGAGGTCGAAAGAAACCCCCTTCCAAAGGCAAAATAGATATACAGTGGGTCCTCGTTGCGAAGCACATCAACAACGGCTGAAAACATATGCGAAGGCAGGTGCATGAAAACAACCCCATCCTTTTCGGAATCATTGTCATAGATCATCCCGGGGTCACAGAAACGCAATTCCCCCCTCATGCGTCCTTCATGGTCATAAAGAACAATCATTGACCGGCTTGAGCCGTATCCTTCCGGGCTCCCATAAAAAAGAACATGGTACTTTTCAATTTTTACGGTCATCTCCAACCTCCTGTATTCAGTATTTGAAGAGCTTCAACGAACCCGAACCAATACGGATCAGGCACTGCATCGCAAATGAAGGAAAACATCCAAAAACCTCCGGATGGAGACCTGCTGCCGGCCTCAGAACACAAGCACCCTCTGCTCAATCGGAGTGAACGACTTCTCCCCTGCCCACTCAACAACGGAACCGAAAACCAACTGCGAACGAAGCTGCCACGATTTCGGCAGATTCCATTCTTCACGCACAGCATCATCAATCAAAGGATTATAATGCTGAAGCGATGCTCCATAACCTTCATCCTCCAGCGCAGTCCACACCACGAATTGAAGCATTCCCGAAGCCTCAAGTGAGAACTCGGGGAACTTGTCGGCGTAGAGAGGATAACGAGTCATGAGATCATCAACCACTGCCCTGTCCTCAAAAAACATTACCGTCCCCGCACCTCGACGAAATCCATCAACTTTTTTTGCAGTTGGACCAAAATCATCCGCTTTTATAATCCCACGAAGAATCTCCAGAACCATATCCCATAATCTCCTGTGCGCATCCTCTAACAACACAACCGCCCTCGCACTCTGTGAATTGAATGTCGACGGAGCATGTGTTACAGCATGTTTCACTATTTCCTCAACCCTCTCCCTTCCGGTGAGAAGATTTCCTTCAATGAAATACACACTGCGCCTGTGCTCAACTGCAGCAAGAAAATCCCTCTTCATATCAATTGCCAGATACATAATTTATAAATATGATTTATCTTCTTTAAGATATAACTGCTCTGAGGTCCCTGCCGTTCCGTCTTTCCCGCTGTGTTATCTGCAAAAATCCCTACCTTAACAGTAGCTTTACACTTTGTCAACTTTAGAATGCCTCATTATGCCCGACACTACTACACAGCAGGTCAATTTTGTTCTTGCCGGCATTACGACCGATCGATGTGAAATTTTAAGCACAGCTCCTGATGAACAAAAGCCAGTCAAAATAAATGCCGGACTGAATTTTGGCATAGACAGCAGTAAAAAACTCCTCAAGGTTCTTTTCAGGAACGAGTTTCTTCAGGATGAAATCCCCTTTATCACCATTGAGGCCGGCTGCATTTTTGCTATGGATGAGGAGTCATGGAAATCGTTCATCAATGATGACAAAAAACTGTTTGCCCTGCCAAAACCTTTTGCCGGTCATTTGGCACAGATGACAGCAGGAACTGCCCGGGGAATTCTTCATGCAAAAACTGAAAACACCCCCATGAACCGGTTTATGATTCCGGCCACCAATGTTGAGGACATGATCCGTGAAAATGTTATCCTCAGCCTTAAAACACATGAAAACAACGGCCATGAATAAAATTCTTATTACCTTAGCCTTGCTTTTTTCGTCTTCATTGCTGATGGCTGATGCCCAGCAGCCGAGCAACAGGACAGTAATCGGCGAAACCTGCCAGATAACGGTTCGTGTAGCTGAACTACAGCAGCCAGAGGGGCTTTTGGGTGTTGCTCTTTACACTACAAAGAAAGGGTTCCCCGACAAGCCGGACCGGGCATGGCTGTCAACGGTCAAGAAGCTTGACGGCTCTATGCCAGAATTTGTGTTTGAGAACATTCCTTATGGAACTTACGCTGTAAGCGTTCTCCACGATAAAAACAGCAACGGGAAAATGGACAAAACCTTTATCGGCATACCCAAAGAAGGGTTCGGAGTGTCCAACAATCCCAAAATCAAGTACGGCCCCCCCAGCTTCAGCGAAGCTGAATTCACGGTTCAGAGAGAACATGTTGAATTGATTGTGGCTATGAACTATTTTAAAAAAGACAAGGACACCCCCGCGATTGTGAATTGATGTCGTGAAACACAAGGTTTTAATAAGCTATATTTTGATGATGAGAGGAGGGCTGGTGGCAGGCAGTGGAGCGGAGCGAAACTGCATCCCGCCGGCCCCTCTTAAAA